>CAAGKR010505760.1_pt1 | contig 10598 bp, 6 predicted proteins | sample 2556971 | NCBI WGS metagenome assembly CAAGKR01 (sample SAMEA5207829, study PRJEB30636) | soil metagenome | biome: forest; feature: boreal; material: soil | place: USA | collected 2011-09 | depth 1 m
GCCCGGCGGACTCAGCCCGACCTCGAATGCGAGCCTCGCGCTCGGTCTCAAAGCGCAGCGTCCGCTCATTGGCGAACTTAATCGCATCCTGGGTCAGGGCCTTGCAGTACTCGACGAAACCATCCACGTCGATGCCACGAAAGACGATCGTCCTCTCCGAGAAATGTGAGAAGGCGTCCGTCTTGGCAGCCGTGCCTGCGACGGTTCCGGCGTCGGCCCAGTACTCCCGAAATGCCTCCATCCACTGCTCAGAGGGCTCGTCGCTGAGCTTCACAAGAACGTGTCCGAGCTCATCGACATCCAGCCCTTCCGCGGCAATCGACGTACTCATGATGCCGGGCATCCTAGCTCATAGATCCGAGTGTCCGGCGACTAGATCTGGAATGTGAGGGGCGCTGCCGCCGGCGTTTGGACCTGGACGCTGCCAAAAACGCACAGACTCACGATCGGGCACTCTGCGCATAGCGGCTTTCGAGGCAGACACACTTTCGCGCCAAGATCAAGGATGGCAAGCCATTCGACAGGCCCAACTGGCCCGTTCATCAGCGACGCGATAGCTATCTGCACAACCTTGCGACGCCGAATGTCGCCCTCTAGTTTGAGTCCGGCGACCCGCTTGGCGACGCGTACTGTGTTGGTGTCGGTTAGCAGTACCTTCTCGCCCGTTAATTTGGAGATTGTTGCTGATGCCACGTAAGGTCCAACTCCAGGAAGCTTGAGAAGGGCCTCACGTTCGACCGGAACGAGCCCTCCGTAATCGTCCGTGACCATTTTGGACAGCTCATGCAGCCGACGAGCGCGCCAGCGCAACCCGAGAGGTCGGAGCGATTCTTCTATCGAGTCCAAACCATGGCGCGACATCGCCTCGGCTGTTGGAAACCGCTGGACGAGCGCCCCGATGTGTTTGGCGACGATTTCTGCGCGCGTACGCAGAAGCAGCATCTCGGCCAACAAGACTTGCCAATCGGAGTTGTAGGCGCGCCAAGGAAATTCTCGGCCGTTCTGGGCGAACCACTGAATGAGGAGCTCCCTCCGACGATCGCCGGCGGCAGGCGATTGCGCAGCGTTTGAATTCGCCTTCGGAGTTGGCCTCAATCTCTCTCGGAATCCCTCGGACGCCCCGGCCCTCGGGACGCCCCTCCGTCCAATGACATCAGCCTTCTCAGCCCTCGGTGGTGCCGAGCGACACGATCCAATCTGGATCTAACTTGAGGGGACTGCGAGTGACCACTGGCTTGAACCATACGAAGTCACCTTCTTAACAGGGCCAAGTAGCCAAGGAGGCCGCTGGAGCATATGATTCTCCCCGGCACGAGAGGAGTGGACCCGCCACAGACAAACGTCTTCTGACGGCCACAATATCTGGTCCCATGCGTGGATGGGCACCACAAGATCTGGCATTATTCGATAAAATCGGTGGAGGACGGCGAACATTAGTTCAGGGGCTGAATCGACCCTCCTTTCGGAGTTAGACGTGAGTCTGGCCGTGCAGCTCGCGAAACTCATTGCTCCCGGGCCGACGCGTTACGCCGTAAAGGTCAAGCGCGGTAACAAGCTCCGGCTCGCCCGCCATCCCGAATCCCCAGACCCAATAGACCTAAAGGGAGTCCGAAAGTGGGTTCGCGGGGTTCGTGGGCCGACAGCGATCGATCTATTCTGCGGAGCCGGCGGATTAGGCCTTGGTCTCCACAACGCCGGCATCTCAGTATTAGTCGGAGCGGACTTGGATCCGCATGCAATCGAGACCTATGGCGCCAACCTTCCGTGCTTGACCTACGAGGGTGACCTGGCCGACCCGACCGAATTCCTCGGCCGCGTGAAGGCTTGGGGTATCACTAGCGTCGATTTGATAGCCGGAGGCGTGCCGTGTCAGCCGTTCTCGAGAGCTGGGCGATCAAAGATTAAGAGTCTCGTTGCTGCAAAGATTCGACACGCGGATGACGCGCGTGTTGATCTCTGGCAGAGCTTCGTCCGAGTGGTAGAGAAGCTACGGCCGAAAGCCATCGTTCTCGAGAATGTTCCTGATCTCGCAGAATGGGATGAGGGAGCCGTGTTGGAAGGCTTCTGTAATGCGCTTCGTTCATTGGGTTATGACTCTGACGCACGGATCCTTCATGCATACGAGCATGGGGTGCCCCAACATCGATCTCGTCTGTTCATTGTCGGGGTTAAGCAGGGCACTCGTTTCCAGTGGCCCCCAATAAATCCTAAGAAGCCGACACTCTGGGAAGCCATTAGCGATCTGCCTGTCCTACTAGGAGGCAATCGCAATGAGTCATTGCCCTACGCCGGTCCGACCACGGACCTTCAGAGGCGCTTGCGTAAAGGAGTCTCGCGGGCCGACAAGAACCAGATTCACGATCACATAACACGTGATGTGAGAGCCGACGACTTTGAGGCTTTCCGGCTGTTGCCGGAAGGAGGGACTTATCAAGATGTCCCGGAACACTTGCGCCGCTATCGGTCAGACATATTCACTGATAAATACAACCGACTATCCAAGTCGGGCTTGAGCCGAACAATAACGGCGCACATCGCTCGCGATGGCTACTGGTATATACATCCAGTTCAGCATCGGACTCTCTCGGTGCGCGAGGCGGCACGTATTCAAACATTCCCAGACTGGTTTCGGTTTGCCGGCGAGCCAAGTCATCGCTACCGTCAGGTGGGCAACGCTGTACCGGTTTTGGTAGCTGAGAGCATGGGGCAAGCGATTCATTCGGCCCTGAACGACAGTCGCAGCGCCACCCGGCACCGTCCTAACAGGTTTCGCTCTGACCTACTCGAGTGGCAGAAGGCAAACGGAGCTCTGCCCCCATGGCGGGGTGGTGCGAATCCGTGGCAGGTTCTGCTCGGCGAGATTTGCTTGCGCTCAGTTCGCGCGGATAACGCAGCCAAGGCGTATGAGGATCTCGCTCATAGTGCGCCTTCGCCAGCTCGTCTTCTTGAAGATGATTCAGGAGCACGCCGGGTGATGACGTCGCTTGGCTTGGGATTGCGAGCAGACGACATTTTGAAGGTCGCTCTCGCTCTTGTAGAGCGTTTTGGTGGTCAGGTTCCGGCAAGTCGGCAAGAGCTGATGACTTTGCCAGGTATTGGTGACTATTTGGCCAGCGCAGTGTTGTGCTTCGGATTCGGTAGGCCGTCGATTCTGATGGATGCCAACACTGCGCGAATCGCCTCGAGGGTTGAGGGTCATGACCGAATTAGCCGTCGGTGGCAGCTTCGTCTTGATTTATATCGCCTGGCAGGGTCGGGTGGATCCGACATTGAGTTCAATAATTCCATCCTCGAACTTGGAGCAAAAGTTTGCCGACCAACTTCTCCGCGCTGCTTGGCGTGTCCAGTAGCACGGCACTGTCGAACTTTCTCAAGGCAGGATCCCTGACCCAATGACTGCCCTCGCCGCGACGGAAGTCGTTCCTTCCGCGCGCCGACTCATGGGATCGCTTCGTGACATTGGATACGACATGTCGGCTGCCCTGTCGGATCTCGTGGACAACAGCATTGCGGCGGCTGCAAGCAATGTCTGGATCGATACTCATTTCGACGGAGATGACTCGTGGGTCCGTGTTCTGGACGATGGAATCGGCATGACGGAGGGTGGACTGCGAGAGGCGATGCGTTTCGGTACGCGCCGGGCGTACGCCGAAAATGAGCTTGGGAGATTTGGCCTGGGGTTAAAGTCAGCGTCTCTGAGTCAATGCCGGAGCCTGACTGTGGCTAGCCGAACATCTCACGGCGGTCGAGTGAGAATTGCTAGGTGGGACCTGGATCATGTCGAGCGTAGCGATAGATGGGAGGTGCTGCGGCCAAGAGCCCGCGAATGTACCTTGGCAGTTGAACCTCTTCGTTTTAGAAGGGGCACGGCCATCGTGTGGGAGAGAATGGACCGCATCTCGCGCTACCGGTTTCCTGATGGCCGGCGCGCCCAATCGGGCTTCGATAGTCTGAGTCAGGAAATCAGCGCTCACCTAGCGATGACATTCCACCGCTTTCTCAATGGCGAAGCCCGCTTCGGCCGGCAGATTGCAATGCATCTTAACGGCCGCCTGGTCGCAGGATGGGATCCGTTCAGTCGCTCCGAGCCGAGCACTAAGCGTCTACCGCCGCAGCGTCTTCACATGAGATCGGGAGATCGGCGCCACGCGGTTATCGTGCGTCCCTATGTCTTGCCAGCTGAATCCGAATTCACGAGCCTAGCGGCCCATCGTCAGGCGGCGGGTCCGCGCTTCTGGGCTCGGCAGCAGGGCTTCTATTTCTACCGAAACGATCGTCTGATCCAAGCAGGCGGTTGGAGCCGAACGCGAACCCAAGACGAGCACACAAAGCTCGCTCGCATTGCAGTCGATATTCCGACCGGAACCGAAAATGCATTTGAGTTGAACGTCTCAAAAACCCAGGTTCGGATCCCTACTTTGGTGCGAGCCGCGCTTGCAGCGATAGCTTCCTCAACGTGTCGACTCGCCGAGGAGAGTTACCGTCGACCGAGACCCGGCCCAGAGCGAGTATCGGCGACAGCCGGCTCGGCACAGCTTGCCGCTATCGCCACTCTGGTACGGATGGTGGTCGATGCGACAGACCAACTCCTCACACGTGAGCTAAAAGACAATGCGGAGGCTAGGGAACGCGCAGTTAGACAGCTCAGGACAATGGAATCGGACTTCGTTAGATCTGCGGCGGAGAGACTGGGAATCGATTCCTCTTAGGCCTACTGGGCTTCTGTTCTTAAGGGCGGTTTGGCGCAAGACTTGATTGTTAGGCAGCCCAAAGGATGTAGTCAACAGTTAGGATTGCCGGCGCGAGCAGGCATGATGTGCGAACCGCTGGATTGACCTCGCACAGCTCGTGCCTAGGGGCATTCAAGCGTTGACGGCCACGCCAACTCGGAAGGGCCCAGTAGCAAAAGCACTTGACCCCACCATCAATATTGGTCCGGTCGGCGATTTCGAGCCGATCGCCGTCAGACATGCCCACGCCGACCCTGAGACAGTCATCGAGTTCGTCAGCAGAATCGGATATGACCTACCTGTTGCGCTGGCGGATCTAATAGATAACGCGATCGATGCTCATGCGAGTCGTGTCCACGTCGGGTTGATAATGCAGGGCGATCGACCGGCGGCTGTCGTCGTTGCTGACAACGGGCAGGGTATGAATGCATCTGAACTCAGGCGAGCGGTATCCCTAGAGAAGGATCCGCGCAAGCAATCTGGTCGATCCTTGGGTCGTTACGGCGCAGGGCTCAAAGCTGCTTCGTTCAGCCTTGGTCGAGTATTAACGATCGCGACGAGGAGATCCGGTGGTCCTTATCTCGGAGCGAGATTGGATCAAGCGAACTATAAGGACCTCTACCAGTACGGATTGACCTCACCGCAGGCGAACTCACGGTTGCTAGAGGCCGCTTGGGGGGGAGCCCCCCTGGGGTTGTCAGGCACCGTCCTTGTCATCTCTGACCTCACGCTAATGGTTCCAAGAAGTAATTCTTCCCAGGATTCGTTTCTTCGAGACTTTGTTGGGGCAGTCGATACCCGCCTTGGCCTTGTGTTCCATCGATTCATCGAGACTGATCGTCTCGCAATCACCAAGGGAACGCGGGCAGTCGAGGACTTTCGTAATGAGTTCAACGTTTATGCGGTCGCACCGGTCGATCCGTTTGGGTATCCGGCATCCGGCCATAAGGGGTATCCGCGAAGGAAACGGTTTCGCATCTCAACATTCGATGTGCAGATCGCCCTCCACCTGTGGCCGAAACAGGGGAGGACGAAGGCGAGCCGCGACAAGAACTACGACATCCTAGGTCGATCTGGTGAGTGGCAGGGCTTTTACTTTTATCGATCGGACAGGTTGCTTCAGGCAGGAGGATGGAACGGCTTTCGTAGTCAGGAACCTCACTGGTCCTATGCGCGCATTGAGGTTGATCTGCCGCCCGGATCCGACAGCGAGTTTCGACCAACCGTCATGAAAGACAGGATCGAAAACCCGAAGCCCCTATTCGAGCTGCTCGCGAATACCGCTCTATGGACTGAGTACATCGCAGCCTCTGAACGAGTCTATAGGGGGAAGGGTTCGAAAAAGGGGCAGAAGGATGTCCGTGGAAGGACCGCGACACAGACAGCCTTTCCTCCACGCCCAGTCTTCGTGAGGACATCTCGTGACTTCAGCATCCGGTTGGGACCGAACGGCCTCATCCAGCTCGACAGACGACTCATCGCCGCGCTCGGCCAAGAGAGTGCAGAGGCGATTGCGGAGCTCGTCAGGCAGTCCGCAAAGGCGATGATTGGTCGCAAACGTCTCTCTGCAGAGATGAAGAAAGACTGGCAGGAGCTGAACCGAGCGATCAGGATATTGGCGAGACTTCACAGATGAAGGGTCGGGCACAAATCGCGAAAATCCCAGCGTGGAGCGAAGTTCGCGAGCGTCTTGACCTCAACCAGCCTCACCCGATCGAGATTTGCCAAGCACCCCGTCTTCAGGTGCTGATTGAGCCATCACTGCCATCAATCGGCCTGTCCGCTCCATGTGCCGAAGTCGATGCGATTGTGCCCCGCCCCGCGAGGGGGATACGAGTCCACGCCTCGGCAGTGGACCAGATTTCGATCTGGGTCGATGAGAAAGAGTTGATTGAACTCGGTTGGAGCCTTCTCCAAAGAGTTGCAGCAGCCGTGCTTACGGGAACGGCGGTGCTGCTCGCCCTCGAAGTTGAACTTCAACGATGGCGGGACCTGGTGACGCGATTGGCAACAACCCCAGTCATTGCAGCGCTGGGGGTGCTCGGAGAATTGGCCGTTCTAAGAGCAGCCCTTAGGTGCGGTCGGGATGTCTCATCGTGGGTCGGCCGGGACGGGGGCTCTATCGACTTCCGGTTCGGTACCACCGAATGTGAAGTCAAGACGACCCTAGGGGTTCGTCACGAGCACATCATCAATAGTTCGGATCAGTTACGGCCTTCCCCGGGGTCGCGACTAGTACTGATGAGCCTTATGGTTGCGGCTACTGAAGCTGGCAACGGCTCGAGCGTGGAGACCCTTGTCGCCGACGTGGTGGGCGCTGGAATTGACCGAATTCCCCTAGAAGAGGCGCTGGTGGAGAGAAGACACGTATACCTTGGCGATCCTGCTGCACGGGCGCAATACATCATGCGCAGCAAGCCATTTCTTGTCGATGCAACAAAGATGCCGGCCCTGACACAAGATGTGCTAACTATGGCTCTCGGTCGAGAGGCTACTAGGGTCAGAGACATCTCCTACCGGCTCGATCTTGAGGGATTGCCTGAAGCGAAGAATCAGTTGCTCGTCGCGATCGCGTCGAAGGTGGAGCTTTGACTGGCAAGGACATTGACCTTGACCGGGAGATTGAAGTCGTACTGAAAGCACCTGACTTCATCGTCGGAGTGGTTCGCTCTGGCGCCGCGATGATTGAGGATGTTGATTTCGACAAACTGCTGCATAGAAGAACCGGCCACCGACTGAACGTGTGGCTGCCGCGGCTTTCGGCCGACCAACGTGAGCAGCTGGTTCGCAGGTTGGGCAACCTCCTCGTGATTCTCGATGAGATTGTCGAGGTACCCATTCATGCGTCTTGGGCAATCCCCATGAGCGAAGGACGACGGCAAGCCGTCCTCGCGGCGCTAGCGCTCCCCCCCGAAATTGCCCAGGAGCTGGACACAAGGAACCCATTGCCAATTCGAATCGGTGCCAGCCCGCTCGTATGGGTTGATCCGAACGCGAATCCCGAGCACCCAGAGGGGTTCATGGAACGAACGAGCGGGCCCCGATGGCACCGATACAAGGCACACCTTGCTAGGCGGATGAGCTGGCGTCCGGGCGACGTGGGCTCGCTTGAGCGCGACCTAAATGAGCTGGTGGCCGCGTTTCCGGATCCAACAGAGGCTCTGCGGTCGCCACGACGACTATTGGTCGTCGGCTTCACGCAGAGTGGCAAGACCGCAAATTTCCTTGGGCTTGCCGCCCGAATGGCCGATGCTGGCGTGCGTATTGTGATCATCCTCTCCGGGCGGACGAAGATACTGCGCCGCCAGACTCAGGCGCGCGTAGACCGCGACTTGGTCGGCGCCGATCCGGCAAACATCGGCCTTCTTCGCGATGAATACGGTCCTGGCCACAGACTGCTGACGCGGCTATCCGATATCGGACCCGACTGGGACGAGGCTCACGGCTGGGTTCGCCAAACGCAGTTGGCGTATGGCAAGGTAGCTGGCGGTCGTGTGGGGCAGAGCGATGACGATGCCTACCCGCGCCCACAGGGCGGGCTAGCGCTGAGGACGCTTCCGATCATCGCCGTACTGAAGAAGACCCCAGGCGATCTCGAGACATTCAAGGACGCCTTGGCGGCGGCTTCCACCAAGTTTCGACGCTTGCCGGCTCTGGTGATCGATGAGGAGGCCGACGATGCCAGCCTGAACTACAAGCAGAAGGCCGCTCCAGGGGGTGGATGGGATCTTCCTAACGAGGAGGAACGCTCAAAGGTCAACAAACGTATCAGCGAGATCCTGCAGTTGCTCGAAGCCGCGGTCTACGTCGGCTACACCGCCACGCCTTTTGCAAATTGCTTTGCTGACGCTGACGATCCAAGGGGCTTCTTTCCACATGCGATTCAAGTTTTGCAGACCCCAAGTGGCTATTTCGGCGCGAACCGCGTGTTCGATGGTCTCTACGACGGTCCGCATTCCAAGTTTCTACCCAAGGCCGCTCATATTCGCCAGGTTAAGGGCGATCACGGGGCCGAGGCAGAGCTTGACCTCGCGCTGGATGACTATCTGCTAGCGGGAGCGGTAAAGCTCTTCCGCATTGAGAGAGCAAGGCAGCTCGGCGAGGACGCCGCGTTGCAGAGGCTGCGTCATCACACCATGATGGTCCACGTCGCGTTGAAGCGACAGGGCCAGCGAACTCTTGTTGATGAGATTGGTCAGCGGCTGTTTGACCGGCCAAAGCGAGGACTGGCGATAATGTCGCCGACCAGAACAAGCGAACGCTTACGGGATCGGTACGAAAAGGACTTCCTGCCAAGGTCTCGCGATCTAATCGGAGTCCCTGGTCGAATCCCGACGACAGAGCTCGATCAAACATGGATACCTACATGGAGTGTCCTTCAGCCTTACGTTGTCCACTCAGTCGAGAGACTGCTCGAGCTGCGTCGCAAGGGTTCCGTCGTTCTGCTTGTTAATAGCGATGCGGACCGCTTGACCCCTGAATACGATACGGATCCGCCTTGGGATGTCGAGGCGCCGAGCCTGGGGCGCTGGTGCGTATTGGTAGGGGGGTTGATGCTTTCACGGGGATTCACTGTTGAAGGCCTGACGACTGTCTACTTCCGACGGGTCGCGGCGGCTATGGATACTCAGCTCCAGCTTGCTCGATGGAATGGCTACAGGTCGTACTTTGAGGACCTGATTCGTATCTATTTTGGCATTGCAGAGCCTGGCCCGAAGTCACGACCCTTGCGCAATCTCTACAAAGAATTCGAATGGTCTTCAGTGCAAGACTCGGTGTTTCGCGAGCGACTCAGGCGTTATGCGGAAGAGGGAACCAGCCCTCGGCTCGAGCTTCCCGAATTCCCCTCTATGCGGAGCGAAGACTCGCTTCCCCCAACAGCGCCTGCAAAGAGGCGTGGTCTAGTGGAGCTCGGTGGTGGACCGATTGAGCTCGGAAAGAGAGGCGATGGCATTCCTGACGGATCTCCTGAACTCAGGGCCGTTGCTGTCGCGTGGGGTCATCATCAGTTCACGCAGGTCCCGATCTGCGAGTCATGCACCAAAGCCGGTAAAGCCAACCGCATCAGCGCCGCCATCGGAAACATCCCCTCTGCGGTAGTGACAAAGCTGATGGAAGCGATGGTGGCGGGGGGAGCATCTCCACTGACACGCGAAGAAACTGATGCGATCACCAAAGCCGAAAAGGGAGCCGGTTGGAGGTTGGCAGTGCTGGGTACAGTCAAGCCACTTCCCGACGGAACCGCGTCTTTTGGTCAAATAGAAGTCCCCGTTCGACTTCGCAGCTCGGCCAAAGCCCCGACTCTTTCGACCGGTGAATGGAACCGATGGCTCCGGTACGAGGTGGGCGACAAATGCAACCCTGACTGCAAGGCTGCCATCGCTCCACGCCCCCCCATGGTTCTCCTGATTCCGTATGTGAATGGCCAAGACTCGACGAAACGCTGGGGAGTAATCATCCAAATACATGGTCGATCCTCGGCCTCCGCGGGCCTCGTTGTGAAACCATCGGCCCGATAGGGCGCTGAAAGAGATTGTATTTGCGTTCCGTTAAACGGGCATGGGGCAGTCACCGCTACGTCATCTCTACTCGGGAACCAAGACGGGAGTGAAGCCGCTAAGGCGATGAGGCGATACCGGGTGCAGGGTGAGCATCCAATAGAAGCGATGGCCGCGCTGCTTGACTGAAGTCGAATGCTTGGGTGATGTCTCCGAGCATCGGCGCTGTCTCGCGGACGGTTGGGCGTGGGTCTGGCCGGCCGTCGGTTTTTGGGTCCAGGCGTTGCCCGCCCAGGAAGTCGTCCTCGATGAACTTCACGTAGGCGTCGAAGCTCAGGGTTTGGTGGTCGATGTAGCCGCGCTTGGCGTA
>CAAGKR010082917.1_pt1 | contig 10596 bp, 8 predicted proteins | sample 2556971 | NCBI WGS metagenome assembly CAAGKR01 (sample SAMEA5207829, study PRJEB30636) | soil metagenome | biome: forest; feature: boreal; material: soil | place: USA | collected 2011-09 | depth 1 m
GGCGCATCCGCAACTAGCCCTTCGAGTCCGTACTGGGACGGATTCTTCGCCATTATCGTTTCCGCGAGAATAATCGGCACGTAATTGCGGGTTTCCTTGGGTAAGACATTCCGTTTGTACAGTTCCCAGAAATCTGCGTAGCCAGTGCGTTTCACTGCACTCTGGACAGTTCCAGGACCGGAGTTGTACGCGGCCATCGCCAGGTACCAATCCCCGAACTGGTTATACAGATCTTTCAGATGCCGGGCGGCGGCGCGAGTGGCCTTTTCAGGATCCTGCCGGTCATCCACCCACATGTTGCGCTTCAGCCCATATCCCTTGCCGCGAGAAGCCATGAACTGCCAAATGCCGCGAGCGCCGGCCCGCGAAAGCGCCAGCGAGTGGAAGCCCGACTCTGCCTGTGCCAGATAAATAAGATCTTGAGGCACACCTTCGTCCTTCAAGACTTGACGGATCATCTCCTGATACCGGCCACTGCGGACCAAAGCATGCTCCAGGGTTCCTCGCCCTCGATTCGAAAAGTAATTGATATAGCTGGCAACCGGGTCGGTAAGCATTAGGGGCAAATCCGAAGGTGTCGCCTTAATCTCGGCTGCCGCCTTTGCCTTAATGTTCGGGTCTACGGGGTATGTGACCTCGTTAGCCTCGTCGATCGGAGCAGGCTCACTCTTCTGCTCCGGAGCGGCTTCCCCCGGTTTCGACGCCTGCACGTTCAAGTCGTTCATTGCATCGTGGATGCGGTTGGACTCCTCCTGTAAGCGCTGGTCGGTCTTAATGTCTTGAGGAGCTCCAGCCAAAAGGGTGAGGGCGCGATCGAAATTTGCTTTGGCCGCGTCTGGATTTCCACCCTTGAGATTTCCCTTCCCTTCCAGATATTCCTTCTCTGCCTCCGCGATCACCTCTGCAACAGGATCAGGTTTTTCAGTTGGTGTGGGGGCGACAGTCTTGGGAACTGGGTTCGGTGGTGTGGAGGCTTTAGCGGCTGAAACTTGAGGATTGATTGGCGGAGGAATGCTTTGTACAGGTGGCTGGGCTGATATCTGCCTTCGGGAACTACATGCCGAATTCGCAAGGGCAAGAGCGAAACCCATGCCGATGACAGCAAAAAGCTTTCGAATCTCCATGTTCTCTATTACTTACCGTGTGGCGCCAACATTGGTTAGCAAATCCTACTACCTGCACTTTTGACGGGTCAACGACCGATTCCGGTTAGCTCGGTTACTTTCGGGTCAACACGTAAATAGTACTTGTTCGTGCTTTACAAGCCTCTTGCACAAACGCCCGGCTGTTTTAGTACATCGAATGTGGAGCAAAGTTTGGATAAGGAGCTAAGTTTATGGCGATGGCAAAACAATCGAATTGCGCACATCCACAATGTACTTGCCCGATTACTGAGGGTCAGGAATATTGCGGGCAAAATTGCGCCAACTCAGCAAGAAACAACGAAGTGGATGTTCAAAGCAAGTGCTCCTGCGGACATCCTGGCTGCAAGAGCGCGTCCAAAGCGGCATAGAGACAGAGATATAGAGGAGCCGCTAACTGCACCCGCCAGTAAGTACGTAAGTGCGACGGATCAGGCGGCGCGGACACGTTCGCTTCGGAACCTCCTCGCTGCGAAAATAGCAAGCACGATGAAAAGCGCCAAAGCCACGAGCTGGGTGACGACGAACGGCGGCTCGGACTGCGTCGGAGCCATCGCTTTCAGCGCTGGCACTTTTTCGAATGACTGAACGATTCCGACAAAAACATTCAAATAGAGGGCGATCACTGCGCTTACCACATAGATCCAGCGCCAGGCGCCTTCAAGGTGAAAAGCGTACCGCGCCAGGATCGCAACCGCCAGCACGAACAGCGAAATGATCCCGACCTTGTGAGACGGCAACAAATGATCGAATGGAAAGCCAAAACCGGTTACGCTGGTCGCTACCGTGGTCAACAAAAAGAGCGCAGTCCAGCCGTTGAGGCGCCTTCCAGCAAGCAGTCCGAATAGCACTACAAACCCGGACCCAATCCCCACCAGGCTCAACAACACGTGTATGAGCGTGTACGTCGATGTCGTCATGCCAAGAATCACGATGCACCGCCTTTCGCAAATGGCCCCGATGATACGACGATGGGGCGAACTTTTCCAGCCTTCGGGCTTGCATCCATGCCGCCCCCGGAAGAATCCAAGCACGCATGAAAGCCATTCAAGTAAAACAACCCGGCGGGCCGGAAGCCCTCGAACTCGCCGAGATGCCTATCCCTCAACCTAAGGAAACCGAAGTCGCGGTGAAGATTGCGGCCTCGGGCGTGAACTTCATCGACATTTATCAGCGCGAAGGACGCTACAAGCTGCCGCTTCCATTCGTGGCGGGGCAGGAGGGATCGGGTACAGTTGCTTCTGTCGGATCCAAAGCCGCCGGAATCAAGCCGGGGGACCGCGTTGCCTGGGCGGGAATCCAAGGCTCCTACGCCGAATACGTCGCGGCCCCCGCCGACCGGGTCGTTCCAGTTCCAACAGGAGTCGATGACCGTACTGCCGCGGCCGCAATGCTGCAAGGGATGACCGCGCATTATCTCTCGCATGATGCTTATCCGCTAAAACGCGGGGAAACTGCACTGGTTCACGCCGCCGCCGGAGGTGTTGGCCTCTTGCTTGTGCAGATGGCTCACAATATCGGAGCACGGGTAATTGGGACAGTTTCAACCGAAGAAAAGGCCAAGCTGGCGCGAGAAGCAGGCGCGGACGAGGTGATCTTATACACGCAAGTTGACTTTGAATCGGAAACGAAACGGCTGACCGAGGGAAAAGGCGTGAACGTGGTTTACGACAGCGTAGGGAAAACTACCTTCGAGAAGGGTTTAAACGTACTGCGTCCGCGAGGATACATGGTGCTCTTCGGAGGCTCCAGCGGCGCGGTGCCGCCATTTGACCTGATCCAACTATCCCAAAAAGGATCGCTCTTTGTAACCCGGCCCACACTCGGTCATTACACCATCACAACCGAAGAATTGCGAAACAGAGCCAGCGCGGTTTTCGAAATGATTGCCGCAGGCAAACTCAAACTGCGCATTGCGCATACTTATCCGCTGGCCGAAGCGGCACGGGCCCACCGCGATCTCGAATCCCGCAAGACGACGGGAAAATTATTGTTGTTGCCCTAGGATAACTGTCATCCCGACCGAAGCGAAACGGGGGAGGGGGGCTGCTCTTTTAGAGGCTCCCAACTGCACTTCAAACTGGCGATATTAGTGTTCCTCCGGCAAGTCCGCCGCAAGAACCTGCGCCCTTTCCCGAGCCTCTTCGACCTTGTGAGCCACAGCATACTTCAACTCCTCAATCCCTTTTCCCGTGACCGCTGAAATTGGATAAAGGTCCATCCCTTGCTTCTTGGCATATTTTTTTAGTTTGGCCAGCTTTTCTTTATTCGCAGCGTCAATTTTCGACGCAACAAGAATGGTTGGCTTCTCGTCCAATTTTCCACCAAAACTTTTCAGCTCTTTCGTGATTACTTCGACATCTTTCACCGGATCGGGCCTTCCGCTGTCATCGGAGACATCCACCATGTGAGCGAGCAACCTCGTGCGCTCGATGTGACGCAGGAATTGCGTCCCGAGTCCGGCTCCCAAATGCGCGCCCTCGATCAGGCCGGGGATGTCGGCAACCACAAAACTCTTTTCCTCTCGCGCTTCGCCAACCACAACCACGCCCAAGTTTGGCTGCAAAGTTGTGAATGGATAATCCGCCACTTTTGGACGCGCCGCGGAAATACGCGAGATCAATGTCGACTTTCCAACATTCGGATAGCCAACCAATCCCACGTCGGCGAGCAGCTTTAATTCCAGCCGGAAAACACGCTCTTCGCCCGGTCGACCGTCTTCATGCTCGCGCGGGGCTTGATGCGTCGAGGTCGCAAACCGAGCGTTGCCACGGCCTCCGCGACCGCCGCACGCAACGACAAGCCGCTCGTCCGGAAGTGAGAAATCGTGGATTTTTTCGCCCGTATCCGCGTCGAACAAGATCGTGCCCACTGGAACTTTAAGAGTGATGCCTTCGCCTTCGCGGCCCTTTTTGTTGGACCCCTCACCGTGCCGCCCACGCTGCGCCTTATATTCCGGATTGAAGCGGAAATGCACCAGCGTGTTATGCCGCTCGCTGGATTCCATCACAATGTCGCCACCATCGCCGCCGTCCCCGCCCGAGGGTCCCCCGCGCGGAACGAACTTCTCCCGCCGGAACGCAAGGCATCCATTGCCGCCATCCCCGGCCTTCACCCGAATTGTAGCCTCATCAATAAACATTTTGCCTGTGTGGGGACGGGCACTCCTGCGAGCCTGCCCTGAGCGAAGTCGAAGGGTCCAGGCCGAGCTTCGCTCGGCAGGGTTTTCCTGCCAACAGAAAAAGCCTCGACCGAAGGCGAGGCTGCTGGCCGCTCTCGCAGCCTTAACTTTAGGATGAAACTACTTCGCTTCCAGCGGTTCCACCATCACAAACTTCCCCATCTGCCCGCGGTCTTTGAATTTGATCCGTCCGCTGATCTTTGCGAATAAAGTGTCATCGCTGCCTCGCCCAACATTCAAGCCAGGCTTCACTCGCGTCCCGCGCTGCCGGACGATAATAGTTCCGCCAGGCACAATCTGCCCGCCGAATGCCTTAAAACCAAGCCGCTGAGCGTTAGAATCGCGCCCGTTTCTTGATGTGCCCTGCCCTTTTTTGTGTGCCATGTCCCCTCTATCCGTTGTCATCCCGAGCGCCGAGGTGGTTCCGCAGGAACCACCCCAAGTCGAGGGACCTGCTTATCTCTTTTTCTTCGGAGCCGCTTTCTTATGAACCGCTTTCTTAGCCACAACTTTTTTCTTCGTTAGAACGTGTGCCTTAGTCTTTGCTGAAACCGCATGATGTTCGGCATGGTGTTCGACTTCAAGCGCCGTCACTTTCTTGACCTTGGGCTCTTTCTTCGGCAGCTCCGGAGCCTTAAACGTCTGCCCATCAAATCCAATCTCTGTAATTCGGACAGCGGTATATCCCTGCCGATGCCCGCGCAGCTTCTTGTACTGCTTCTTTCGCTTGTAATGAAACACCAGGATTTTCTTCGCCCGGCCCTGCTCGACCACTTCGCCAATGACCGACGCCCCCGAACCAGGACGCCCAATCTGGCCTTGCTCGCCGGAGACGGCCAGCACATCGCTGAACTCAATCTTGCCGTCTTTCCCATCGCCCTGATTTTCCAGGCGAATCACATCTCCGGGCGCCACACGGTACTGCTTGCCACCGGCGCGGATGACCGCGTACATACTTATGCCTCCATCAAAAATCACCCGTCGCACCGAAATGCGATCTTGGGAAACCGCTGATTTTTCGTGCTTGCTGCTCTCCGCCTCGCCATATGATGGCAAACACGCGGGCGGATCCAGAACGGAACCGCAGCTACGGCAAACTCAATTAGTCTATCGTGCAAGGGTACAACCGTCAAACATCGGTCTATCCGAGTGCAGCAAACTTATTTATCCAGATCCTGACTAGCGGCGCATTTGAACGAGTCCGTTCAAAACTGTAAATGCGGTTCGATTCGAGGCGAACCAGTAGGGGATCTCGCGATAGTCCCGCACATCGAATCCGACGAGATCCGCATCTTTCCCCGGCTCGATTGATCCCTTGCGATCCTGCACCCGCAGCGACCATGCTCCATTTATGGTTGCCGCAGCGACTGCCTCCGCGGGCGACATCTTCATTTGCATACAGGCCAGCGATAGAACAAAAGGCATACTGGTTGTCGGGGATGAGCCCGGATTGTAGTCGGTCGCCAGAGCCACCGGCACGCCTGCGCCAATCAACTTTCGCGCGGGAGGAAAGCTTTTTGATCCAAGAAAGAAATTCGCTCCTGGCACCAGCGTTGCAATTGTGTTTGCGCTGGCCAGATGTGGGATATCGTCGTCACGTACCTGGTCCAAGTGATCTAACGATGCCGGCTCGAATTTCATCAATGAGCGCAACGCCAGGCTGCTTAATTGGCAAACATGCGCTCTGACTCCCAAAGAATGCTTACGCGAGGCTCGAAAGATTGTTTCTGTTTCTTTCAGCGTGAAAGCTCCTCGTTCGGTGAAGACATCAACAAATTGCGCAAGTTTCCGTTTCGCCGCTTCTGGAATCATTTGCTTGCAAACAACACCAACATAGTCTTCGCGGCGATCCTCATATTCTCGAGGGACAACGTGTGCGCCCAGCAGCGTTGGGACAACTGTCCCCGGCCATTGGGATGCTGCTTCGCGAATTGCTTCTAAACATTTCAATTCGGAGTTCAGCGTCAGCCCGTAGCCGGATTTTGCCTCCACCGTGGTGGTTCCGTGATCTGCCATCTCATGGAACGCTTCCAGAATTTTCCCCGACAGCAATTCCCTGCCCGCTTTGCGCACGTCTTCCACGCTTGTGCGAATACCGCCGCCGGCTTGCGCAATCTCCTCGTAGGTAGCGCCGGAAATTCGTTTTTCGAAATCTACCAGGCGCGGCGAAATGAACGCAGGATGGGTATGAGAGTCGACAAAACCGGGCAGGACAACTTTATTGTGGCAATCTATTTCGATGATTGTTTTGCGATTCTTTTTAAGCCAGGGATCGCGGAGGGCGTCTTTCGTTCTCCCGACAGACACAATCTTGCCGCCTAGGCAAAGCACCGCGGCATCCCGGACAATGCCGAGTTCGGAAAGCTCAAGTCCCCGGCGGGCTCCGGCTCTGCCTGAAGGGGAGCGGAGGGTGAGGAGCTGGCCGACGTTGAACAGGAGCAGGCCGCGATGGTTACTCTTCACCTTCACTCCGCTCAGCCCATTCCCAATTCACTTGCGGATTCTAGCGGGGTGCCGCATCGACGACAGATCACCGCCGAACAGTCGCCGCAAGTCAGAGGGTCCGGGATCGCAACGGCGCATTCAGGGCAATAGAGTTCTTCATTCGACGAGACTGGTGGATCAGCGCTTGTCACAGGGAGAGAAATGTAGCACAGAGACGTTGGTTGGCGGTCCGCACACGCGCTCGGTGCAATCCTTGAATCGAAAAAACTCAGAGAGCCGTAGCCTGTTCGCGCCGGCGGCCCTGAATTTCGATAAAAATGTTAACCAGCGAAACCGCCGCCGGAGTTACGCCTGGAATCCTCGACGCATGAGCCAGGGTGCGGGGCCTGATTTTCAGAAGCGTCTCCTGCATCTCGCGAGACAATCCACTGACGGACGCGTAATCGAACCACTCCGGAATCGCCCGCTTTTCAGCCTTTTTCAGTCGTTGGATAGCCCGGTCCTGTTGCAGCAGATAGCCTTCGTACTTTATTTCAGTTTCGACCGCCTTGAGTTCATTCCGCACGGCGGACGAAAGACCTTGCTGGGCTTCATTGTGACCTCCTTGCCTGACGAATAAATCAGGATCAAGCATGCGAAGTATTGGAACAAGATTTTCTATCGTTATTTCTGGACGTTTTAGAACCTGAGAGCAGGTCTGGCTCACTGCGGATGAAAGGTTGAGATCTGAGACATTGGTTGACGGGCTTTCCTCGGCTGTCCCTACATGATTGTGCGAGACGGCCCCGGCCTCGATTTTCTCGACCATCATTGGCGTCAACCGCGTCTGTTCGAGCAGCCGCTTCAATGATTCCATGCGTTGCTGCTTTGCGAGGTAATCCGTCCATGCGGAATCAGAGATCAAACCGATCCTGCGGCCATGAGGCGTGAGACGCCGGTCGGCGTTATCAATCCTCAAGTGCAGCCGGAATTCCGCGCGCGACGTGAACATGCGGTAGGGCTCGTTCGTGCCCTTCGAAATCAAATCGTCAATCAGTATTGCGGTGTAGCCTTCGGTGCGATCGAGAATCAACGGCAGCTCATTTTTCACTTTCAGCGCCGCATTAATGCCCGCCATCAATCCCTGGCAGGCAGCTTCTTCATACCCGCTGGTGCCGTTGATTTGCCCCGCCAAAAACAATCGGGAAATCTTCTTGGTTTCGAGAGTCCGATCAAGTTCGGTCGGATCGATCGAGTCGTATTCAATGGCGTAGCCCGGACGCAGCATCTCCGCCGACTCAAGACCAGGAATCGATTTGAGAATCTCCATCTGAACCTCGACTGGCAGCGACGTGCTCATGCCATTCACATAAATTTCATGCGTGTTGAGGCCTTCGGGTTCGAGGAATAGCTGGTGCGTAGTCTTGTCGGGAAACTTGACGATCTTGTCTTCGATGGAAGGACAATATCGCGGCCCGATCGATTGAATCTGGCCGCTGTACATCGGCGACCGATGTACGTTCTCGCGGATGATGCGATGCGTCTCAGCCGTCGTCCATGCGATGTAACAGGGAACCTGCGAGTCATGATGCGCGACCCGCCCGGTTCGGAAGCTGAATGGAGTTGGATCGTCGTCACCAGGTTGCAATTGGAATTTTGACCAGTCAATACTGCGCCCATCCAGCCGTGGAGGCGTGCCAGTCTTGAGGCGACACCCGCGCAGGCCGAGTTGCTTTAGGGATTCGCCCAGCAGCACGGCTGCCGCTTCGCCGGATCGGCCTGCGGGATATTGCTGCTCCCCGCAGTGGATGAGTCCGTTGAGAAACGTGCCAGTGGTGATGATGACAGCTTGGGCGCCGACGGTTCGGCCGTCGCGCAGGCGAATGCCACGGATAACCCGGTCGTTGGTCCTTGGTCCCCGGTCGTCGGCCAGTGAAGGTTCGGGGTTAGCCAACGACGAACGGCCAACGACCAACGACTCTTCAATAATCAAATCGGCAACTTCCGCTTGCTTTATTTTTAGATTCGGTTGCGATTCCAGAACTTCGCGCATCTTCAGCCGATAGGCCTGCTTGTCGCACTGTGCGCGCGGAGACCACACAGCCGGGCCGCGAGAGGTATTCAGCAGCCGGAACTGGATGCCGACCGCGTCGGTGATTTCGCCCATAATGCCGCCAAGCGCATCCACCTCGCGTACGAGGTGCCCCTTGGCAATACCGCCGATGGCAGGATTGCAAGACATCTGGGCAATAAGATCGGAGTTCAGAGTATAAAGAGCAGTCTTCAACCCCATACGGGCGGCGGCCATCGCGGCTTCACATCCGGCATGTCCGGCCCCGACTACCACGACGTCGTAATTTTCCGTGAACTGCATTCTATAAAGGCTGCAAACGATAGTTATCTATTCTAACAACTACGGGGAGGGAGAGACTTCTGGCGGTGCTACTGCGGCTTGGGAATATCGGTAAACGTCGCTTCCTGCCAGTCTGGAGACGCAAAGTACCAATCACTGGCTCCCGCCTCGTGGTTGTTACCGCCGGGGCCATAGGGAATGGTTGGCGAGCGCCAATAATCCATTCCTATTTGTAGCAGCGCTCCCGGAGAAATCTTGACGCGAACTTTCACTGTGCACCCTTCAAGCTTTCCGTCAGGCAAGGCTGTCCGCGGCGACGGGCTCCAGAAATGCCAGACGCGATCTACTCGCGTTCCGACATTCAGCAAAACCGCATGATCCGCCTGCGAGTAGCTCAATGGGATCGGGTCGTGATGATCGGTGGCGAACCACGGATAGCGTTGATAAAGGCCTCCTCGCACATTTCCGCCATCATCATTGATAATGACGTCCCTGCCGTCCACACGACAGGAGAGTTGGCTTGACGCAATCTCGACGAGGGCCGACTCATAGCCCGGAACACGAGTATCGGCGATTGCGATGCCCCACAGCAGCGCCGACGTGAAATCCGGTGGGCGCGGCACAGGGTTGACATATCCAACCTTGAATTTCGCTTCAGGGGACACGCGCGCGTTGGCGCTCTGCGTAGATTGCCCAAACGCAGGAACTATAAGCGCCAATCCAAGGGACCAGAGATTTATAAGTCGGCGCGACATATGGCTGCTAACTAGCCGTAAGATTACGCGCGGGCGGACTCGTTTTGTGGTTATGAGCGCACGGATAACAAACGATTCCCAAATTGAACTAATCCGATGAATCAAAAACCTGGAGCGATTCCCAAAAATCTACAATGCGTCCTACTTCGGGCCATGATGCCGATGATGGTACGACGGATGTTCAGGGTGATCGGGACGATTACGTTGTTTCACTCGAGTTATCCAACGATCTAAAAGAGACGCTGGCGGCAGAAAAGCCAGTAGCCCTATAAATATTCCCAGAGCAACGTTTCCAGCAGAATATGTTGTTGCCCGAAACCGAGCATTTTGGTAAACGTAAATGCCACGGTGCATCAACTGGAGCGAGTACAACACCGTCGCCGCTCCAAATGCTAGCAGTGATAGGCGATATATGACCCATCTCATGCTAAGGTCACCGATGAGACTTCCTCTAATCCGGATTCAGTATACGTTCTCGGCGATTCGTTTTGCTTTGCATACGCTTGAGTTGTGACTAACGTCCCGACTCCCGTATGATTGTCCGTTCGGTCGGCGCTATCATTGGAGATGTTTTTCGGAGGCAATGGAAATGTCAATGGCAAGAGTGGACACACAAGAATTTTTCCAGGAGCTTGATACGCGAATTGCAAAGTACGATCTGCTCTGCCATCCGTTCTACAAGGCATGGAGCGCGGGCGAACTGACTCGCGACGATTTGCGCGAATACGCGAAGGATTACTA
>CAAGKR010407568.1_pt1 | contig 10595 bp, 10 predicted proteins | sample 2556971 | NCBI WGS metagenome assembly CAAGKR01 (sample SAMEA5207829, study PRJEB30636) | soil metagenome | biome: forest; feature: boreal; material: soil | place: USA | collected 2011-09 | depth 1 m
GCATTGCCATCTGCGCGAGCCGGGCCGCGAGGATGTCGAGACCGTAGCCACAGGCGCGCGCGCCGCAGCTGCGGGAGGATTTACCGCGGTGTGCGCAATGCCCAACACCGATCCGGTGACGGACAATCAGGCCGCGGTCGGATTTATCGTACGCCAGGCGCAGAGAGCGTCGGCCGCACGCGTCTATCCGATCGGGGCGATATCCGTTGGGCAGCAGGGAAAGGTTCTCGCGGAGTTCGGGGAGATGGTCGGCGCCGGCGCCGTCGCTGTGAGCGACGACGGGAAGCCGGTAGCGAATGCCCAGCTGATGCGCACGGCTCTCGAATACGCGCGTACCTTCAGAATTCCCGTGATCGACCACTGCGAGGAACCGACTCTCGCCGAGGGAGGCTCCATGAACGAGGGAATCGTCAGCGCCCAGCTCGGCCTCAAGGGAATTCCCGCGGAGGCCGAGGAGATCATGGTGATACGCGACATTCTTCTCGCGCGACTCACCGGCGGGCACGTGCATCTTGCGCACATGAGCACGCGAGGATCTGTCGAGCTCATTCGGTGGGGAAAGGACCGGGGTATCAACGTCACGGCCGAAGTTTGTCCTCATCACCTCTCCCTCACTGAAGAAAGTGTGCGAGGCTATGACACTGATGCGAAGATGAATCCGCCGCTCCGGACGTCCGACGATGTGGAAGCGCTGTGCGAAGCGGTGAAGGATGGCACCATCGATCTCATCGCGACCGACCACGCGCCACACCATTACGACGAGAAGGAGCGCGAGTTCGCGGACGCCCCTCACGGGATCGTTGGACTGGAAACGGCACTGGCGGTCGTGGTTACGAATCTCGTGGGGAAAGGGTATCTCACGTTCCCCCAGCTCGTCGACCGCATGGCGTGCACTCCCGCGCGAATCTTCAATCTCCCGGGCGGCACACTGAAGCGGGGTGCGATGGCAGATGTGACCGTCTTCGATCCCGCGGCGGAATGGAAGGTCGATCCCTCGCAGTTCCTGTCCAAGGGACGGAACACCCCTTATGCTGGAATGAGTCTCACCGGGCGGGCCGCATGTACTATTGTGGCTGGTATGATCGTCTATCGATCGGGAAATCCCGCACCGGGTGGGGAGAGGAAAGTTCGAGCCAGGGGATGATGCACGATGACTGATAAGGAGCCGGTCTCGCTGGACGCGCTCAACGGACTCTTGAAGGAGCGCCAGAGATACGAGGAGTGGCTTGCAGCGCTGGAAGCGAAGCGCGCGACCACCCCAGAATCCGTGTATCAGCGCGTCGAAGGCGACTACCAATCACGGCTCCGCGATGTCTCCGGCAAGCTGGCCGAGAGAGCGGGCGAGCTGCGAGAGAACATCGATGCACTGAGAGCCAGGCTTGAGGAGGTCGCGCGTCAGGAATCGCAGCAGAGTGAAGCTCGCCAGGAAGCGGAGCTGCGCGCCGCGGTCGGAGAATACACAGAGAAGCAGTGGAAGGAGATCGGCGGCGCGTGGGATAAGGAGCTCGCTCGGCTCGGCAAGGAGAAGAGTGCGGTCGCGGGTCAGCTCACTGAGCTGCCCCGCGTTTTCACATTGAGTACGAAGGAGGACGCTCCTGGGGCGGTCCCTGTGCCCCCGACACTGAATCCGCCATCGCGGGTCGAGCCGCTGCAAACTCCGGTTGCGGCGCAATCACGCCCGGCTACTGCGGCACCCCCAGCGGCAGGGAAGTCACCCTTCGACGAATTCCCGGTGCTTCGTCCGAGTGGGGGAGGGGGAGCTTCCGCGCCATCGACTACGGCGACTGTGGCGACACCGCCCAGTGTGCCGAGAAGCGGGGGGTTGCAGGATCCGCGATCGGACAAGCACAAGACTCTCAAGTGTCCCGAGTGCGGCGCTGCGAATTATCCGACGGAGTGGTACTGCGAGAGGTGCGGCGGCGAGCTGGCCACAATGTGAAAAGAGACTCGTCGCGGATTTCGGTGGAGCGGATAGGAAGTGCGACCCCCCGGTGGCTGAGAGGGTTGACTCAGCTCTCAGCTCTTAGCTCTTAGCTCTCCGTTACCCGTTACCCGTTACCCGTCGCCCTGACCCCTTTTCACCAACCCGTGCATCTCGCTCGCCGCGGGGATAGTAAAGCGTATTGCGGACAATCGGACAATCGGGAAACGGAAAGCGGGTAACGGGAAACGGTTAAAGGGCGCCCGTTTGATTACTTGGCCGTTTTTGCTAGCCGGCTCTTGTGGCGAGCGGCGGCGTTCTTGTGGATCAGCCCCTTGCGCGACGCGCGATCCAGAAGCTTTACAGCCGCGAGCTTCTCCTCGGCGCTGCCTGCGCTGGAAGCCTTCTTGAGAGCGGTGCGAAGCGCGGATCTCTGGGCCCGATTGCGGATTGCGGCCGAGCGTGATTTCCGCATGTTCTTTTTTGCTGAAGCAATATTGGGCACTAACTGGTCTCCGAATTGGCAAGTGAAGCGTAGCCTCTAAACCTACGCGTGCGAGCACGTATGTCAAGTTGCCGCAGCGGCTTATGTCCAACCACGGATAGAAATGTCACCGTTTTTACACGGATAGAAATGTCACCGTTTTTAGCGGCGATGATAACAAGACCTCAAACCTCACCGGACGCCTGCCAACTCACACACACAAATGCTAACTTCATTGCGCGGATCGATTTACCCCCAGCCCGGACCCATTGGACAAGTTTCAGAATTTCATCCTCATCGCGCCGGTACTCCTCTTCTCGATGGTCGCGCACGAGTATGCGCATGGCTATGCGGCGCTCAAGCAGGGTGACGAAACGGCCTATTCACTCGGCCGCCTCACCTGGAATCCGCTGCCGCACATCGATCTGTTCATGACGATCCTGTTGCCGCTCATCACCTTCTTCACCACCGGAATTGCATTTGGCGGCGCGAAGCCGGTCCCCGTCATTCCCCGCAACTATCGCAACTTCAAGCGTGGCGACATCATCGTCTCGCTCGCCGGAGTCGTGACCAATCTCGTGATTGCGGTCCTCTGCATCCCGGTCATCATGGTGGTTGGGGCGATCGGACGCGCGGTACCCGCGCTTACCGAAAGCGGGTCGCTGCTGCAGGCAATGCTCGTCTTTGGCATCTTCATCAACCTCATACTCGCGGCTTTCAATCTCATTCCCATCCCGCCGCTCGATGGATCGCACGTCTTCAAGTACCTCCTTCCGCCGGCCTGGGCGCTCAACTACCAGCGCCTGGGCGCGCAGGGATTGCTGATACTTTTCCTGCTCATCGCCTTTGGCGGACCCGTGCTCAACTTCTGGTTCAAGCCTGTGTTCTTTATCAGAGAAATCGCGATGCGCGCGGTTTTTCCCTTCATCCTGCCGAGCCAATGGACGATGTGACCGGGCTTGCGACTGTCACCTATGCGCCGTCAGAAGTGTTCGTCGTCGAGCTCGCCGAGTTCTCCGGGCCGCTCGATCTCCTGCTCTCGCTGATCCGTGATGAGCAGATCGACATCTACGACATTCCGATTGCGCGCATTGCCGAGCAGTTCCTGGCGCGGATCTCGACGCTCAAGCTCGATGAGGCCGCCGACTATCTTGAGATGGCCGCACGCCTCGTTCGCATCAAGGCGCAGATGCTGCTGCCCAGGCGCGAGGGCGAAGATGTGTGGGATGATCCGCGCGCGGAGCTGGTGAGGCGACTTCTCGAGTACCAGCAGGTGCGCGAAGTCGTGGATGTGCTGGAGCGGTTGAGCGATGAGCGGCGGAGCCGTTTTGCGCGCTCCTACGTTCAGCAGTCCGCGCCCTTTCCCGTCACCGGACCACTGACAATCTCGCTTCCCGAACTGCTCAGCGCAGTCGACAGGGTTCTGCGACTCGCGAAGAAGCCGCATGTGCATGACATGGTACCGCGCGCGCTCGATGTGGACGGCGCCATCGGAGTCGTTCGCGCACTGCTGGCGATTCGGGCGCGTGCTCAATGGAAGGACGTAATCCCGAAAAACGCCGAGCCGTGGCAAGTTCTCTCGGTTCTCCTCGCTCTTCTCGAGCTCGCGAAACTGGGCGAGCTCCGCCTCCAGCAGCCGCGTGCATTTGCGGCTTTCGACATCACTCGTGACTCCACTAGCGAAGCTGCTTGAGGCCGCGCTCTTCGCGAGCGCGGTCCCGGTACCCGTCGCGGCGCTCCAGGCGATGGCCGCTCACGCGGAGAGCGGGGACGCAACGCTGGAGAGCGCGCTCGAGGAGCTGCGCGATCACTACGATAGCGAGGGACACGGCGTCGAGCTCGTCGAAGTAGCGGGCGGCTGGCAGATTCTCACGCGGCCGGAGTTCACCGAAGCGATCGAGCGAGCTCAGCTCGCCGCCCGTCCACAACGGCTTTCCGCCGCGGCGCTCGAGACGCTCGCGATCATCGCCTACCGGCAGCCGATTTGGAGAGCAGAGATAGAGGAGATAAGGGGAGTCGGCGCTGGCGCGATTCTCAAATCGTTGAATGAGCGCGGGCTAATCGACATCGTAGGGCGTGGAGAAGGACTCGGGCGTCCGCTGATGTACGGGACGACGCCGACCTTCCTCGAGCAATTCGCTCTTCGTCATCTGGAAGAGTTGCCGCGCGCGGACGAGCTCGCGATTGCGCTCCGCGCCCCGCACCCGGCTGGAGCCACCAGTGTAGCGACAAACAAGGAGAACGGCGAGGCGCCCGCCCGGGCAGACTGATGCCCGAGTCAATGCGCATACAGCGCGCACTCGCGCGTGCGGGGGTGGCTTCGCGCCGCGGAGCCGAGGAGTTGGTGGCCGCGGGGCGTGTGCGCATCAATGGCGCTGTCGCCGAGACGGGACAGAGCGTCGATCCATCGCGCGACAAGATCACGGTTGACGGGAAAGGGATAGGTGCACCGCCCCCCGTTCGCTGGATCGTTCTCAACAAACCGACGGGAGTATTGACCACGCGCGCCGACCCGGGCGGCCGCCGCACAGTGTTCGACATCGTCGAGGCCTCGCCGGGCCTGACGTACGTGGGGCGCCTCGATTACATGACGGAAGGCGTACTCCTGCTCACCACTGATGGCGACGCTGCGCACAAGCTGACCCACCCGAGCAGCGAAGTCGAGAGAACCTATGTCGCGACGGTGAGGGGTGAGGGAGCGAATGCGGCACGGGCCGCGAGGAGCGGGGTAGAGCTTGAGGACGGACTGGTGATGCCGCGCGATGTCTCCGTGCGGCGAATCGCTCGGGGGTTGTGGGAGCTCACGATTACGATCGCCGAGGGCAAGACGAGAGAGGTGAGGCGACTGTGCGAAGCTCTGGGACTCAAGGTGGAGCGGCTCGTGCGCACGCAGTTCGGGCCGGTAAAGCTCGGGTCACTGGAACCGGGCAGCACACGGCCACTGACGCAGCGCGAAAAGGAAATAATCTCCGCGCTCGGCAGGAGCCGCGGCGGGGCAACCGGAAAAACTACTGGAGGAGCAAGACGTGAACGAACAGGCCGTAATAGCCACTGATGCCTCGATAGTCCAGGAAGTAGTTCGCCAGGTCGGGCGCCGAATCGTCGGCCAGGACTACATGGTCGAGAGGCTCGTCATAAGCCTGCTGACCGGCGGCCACGTTCTCCTCGAAGGCGTCCCGGGGCTCGCCAAGACGCTCACGGTGCGCACCCTCGCCGAGACGATCAATACGACGTTCAGCCGCATCCAGTTCACTGCCGATCTCCTGCCCGCGGACGTCATCGGCACGCAGATATACGATCAGTCGAATGGAAAGTTCTCGGTGAAGAAGGGCCCGATCTTCGCCAACATCATTCTCGCGGACGAGATCAACCGCGCACCGGCCAAAGTGCAGGCCGCGCTGCTCGAGGCGATGCAGGAGAAGCAGGTGACGATCGGAGGCACGACGCACATCCTCGAGGAGCCCTTCCTCGTGCTCGCGACGCAGAACCCGATCGAGCAGGAAGGGACGTATCCGCTTCCCGAGGCGCAGGTCGACCGCTTCATGCTCAAGCTCCACGTCGGTTACCCGACGCGTGACGAAGAGAAGGAAGTGCTGCGAAGGATGGCGGGGGGAGAGCCGATCCCGGTCGATCGCGTGGCGACGCCTGCCCAGATCCTGGCGATGCGGAAGCACATCGCTGGATTGTACGTGGACGATCGGGTGGTGGACTACATCGTCGACATCGTGCACTCGACGCGAAATCCGGAAGCGGCGGGACTCGGCGAACTCAAGCCGCTCATCGAATACGGAGCAAGCCCGAGGGCTACGCTGTCGCTCGCGCAGGCCTCACGTGCTCACGCATTCCTTCGTGGGCGCGCGTTCGTCACGCCCGAAGATGTGAAGGCGATCGCTCCCGACGTGCTGCGGCACAGAGTGCTCCGCACCTATGAGGCTGAAGCGGAGGAAGTCACGAGCGATGCGATCGTCGCCCGAATACTGGAAGTGATTCCGACGCCGTGATCGGCAAGCTGCGCTCCCGCAAGGCGCTCAAAGCCGCGCCTCCGCGCACACCCGAGAAGCCGATGGGCGTGCCGCCGGAAATCCTCCGGCAGGTGAAGCTCATCGAGCTGCGTACCCGTGGACTGGTCAACTCGGTATTCACCGGCGAGTACCGCTCGGTGTTCAAGGGGCAGGGGATGGAATTCTCGGAGGTCCGCGAATACCAGCCGGGTGACGAAGTGCGCTCCATCGACTGGAACGTGACCGCGCGCATGCGACGCCCGTTCGTGAAGAGATACATCGAGGAGCGGGAACTCACGATGATGCTGGTGGTCGATCTCTCGGGCTCGGAACGCTTCGGTACCGTGAATCGATTCAAGAGCGAGCTGGCGAGCGAACTCGCGGCGGTGCTGGCGATGTCGGCGGTGCGCAACAACGACCGCGTCGGGGTACTTCTCTTCACCGACCGGATCGAGCATGTGATCCCCCCGAGGAAGGGGAGGCGTCACGTGCTACGGATCATCCGTGATCTGCTGGCGTTCGAGCCAGTGGGGAAAGGTACTGATCTCGGCGGGGCACTTGAGTACGTCGCGCGCATGCTCAGCGAGCACACGATCGTGTTCATCGTGTCGGACTTTCTGGCGCCGGACATCGATCATCCTCTCAAGTTGCTGGCGCAGCGGCACGACGTGGTCGCGGTCACCGTCGAGGATCCGAGCGAGCGGGACCTCCCGGACATAGGCATCGCGCGAATGATCGATCCCGAGACGGGCGATACGTTCGAGGTAGACACAAGCCACCCATCCGTGCGGGGCGCCTATTCCTCACGCGTTTCTGAAGAGCGCGAACAGAGAAAACACCTGCTGCGGCGCCTCGCGATCGATGAAGTGGCCATCCGCACCGAGGCCGGAGTCGTCGAACCGCTCCTTCGCTTCTTCCGGCTGAGAGAGACGCAGGCGCGTCGCCGGTGATGCTGGTCAACATCGCACTGCTGCTCCTTCAGGCTGCGGCGCCTCCTCCCGCGCAGACGACTCTCTCCGTCCAAATGGGATACAGAGTCAGTCCCGACACGGTGGTGATCGGCCAACCGTTCGACCTGTTCGTGAAGATCCACGCGCCCAAGGGAGTCCGATTCGAGTTCCCGGCTGGTCCTGATACAACCACGGGGAACGGAATCAGACCGATCGAGTTGCGCAGCGAGAGGCTGGTGACAATGCTCGCCGACACCGCGGTCGCGCTCTATCATCTCGTTGCGTGGGATGTGGGCCGGCAGCCGCTCCGCATCCCCGATGTGCGCGTCACCCTCGAGGGGCAGGAGCGAAGACCGTCACTGGGCGCGGCCTCGGTGTTCGTCCGCTCCGTGCTTCCTGCCGATACGACGCTGCGCGTCCCGAAACCTCCCCGGCCGCTGATCGTGCTTCCCGTTTTCAACTGGTGGCCGTGGATCGCGCTGCTGGTCGCGGCGCTACTCGCCGCTCTGATCTGGTGGGCATGGCGCCGATACCGCAACCGGCCCGTGCCACCCATCGACCCGTACGTCCGCGCGCAGAGGGAATTCGCGCGCATAGAGCAGCTGCTTCTTCCCGACGCCGGCCGCGCACGGGATCACCTCGCGGCTATGGTCGATGTAACGCGCGATTATCTCGCGGCCCGCGTTCCCGGAGTACGTCGATCGGACACGACGTCGGAGCTGCTTCGCGCGATGCAGCCGCGAGATGAAGTCGAGGCAATGCTGCCGGAGATGCTCGCAAGAGCCGATATGGTGAAATTCGCGCGCGCAGATGTCACACGCGAGGAGGCAAGGGGTGCGGGCATCACGGCGCGCGCGATCGTCGATCACGTCGAAGCGAGGGTAAACCCCGAATCCGCGGTGGCAAAAAAGGCAGCTGCGGGTAAGGAGCGCGCGGCGTGAGCGTGTTCGGGCTGTTCGAGCTTTACACGCCGGAAGCGCTCTTTCTGCTCCTGCTCCTGCCGATCTGGTGGCTCTGGAGGAGGAGGCGCAGAAAGGACGCGATTGTATTTTCGCGCACCTCTGTGCTCGCTGCAGGGCCGGCGACGGGTGGCTGGATCCCGAAGGCGATCTTCATTCTGCGGAATGTGGCGCTCGCATCTCTCGTTTTGGCGCTCGCCCGTCCGCGATCGGGAGCGCACACCGAGACTCTGACGAGCGAAGGGATCAACATTGTAATCGCCATCGACCTCTCCAGCTCGATGCTTGCGCTGGACTTCAGGCCGAACAACCGGCTCGAGGTGGCGAAGGATAAAGTCAAACAGTTCATCGCTCGCCGCACCTCGGATCGCATCGGTATCGTCGCGTTCGCCGGTGAGGCGCTGACGCAGGTGCCGCTCACCACCGACTACCCCGTCGTGATGCAGGCGGTAAACAATCTCCAGGCTGGACAGCTCGAAGATGGAACGGCAATCGGCACCGCCATCGCTACTGCCGCCAACAGGTTGCGAGATGCACCGGGCCGGTCGCGGGTGATGATTGTCCTGACCGATGGCATCAACAATCGGGGAAGCGTCGAGCCACTCGTCGCCGCGAAGGCCGCCGCCGCCTACGGAATAAAGATCTACGGCATTGGGGTGGGTAGCGTGGGGATGGCGCCCGTTCCGGTAGGACGCAACGCAGCAGGTGGTCTGCGCTTCGAGTATCAGCCGGTGCGGATCGACGATGCGCTGCTGACGAACATCGCCCGCATGACCGGTGGCACATACTTTCGCGCCCGCGATGCCGCGGCGCTCCAGAACATCTACGCGCAGATCGATAGAATGGAGCGCACCCCCGTGCAGTCGACCACGCGCGTGACGTACCGGGAGCTCTTTCGGTGGCCGCTCGCGCTTGGCATTCTCGCGCTGTTCGCCGAGTTGGCGCTCGTCGCGTGGAGATCGCCGCTGCCGTGATGATGATTCTGCAATTCATCCAATGGCCATGGGCGATGCCGCTCGTGATCGTGCTGCCGCTGGTGACGGCATGGCTAGTCTACTGGGGAGTACGACAGCGTACTCGGCGACTGGCGCGGCTCGGAACCCCTTCCATGATTGCGCGTCTCGCACCCTCACTCACGCCGCACCGCGCGTGGACGAGAATTCTTCGCGCCTCGCTCGCGACTCTTCTTCTCGCCGCCGCGTTCGCTGGTCCGCGCTGGGGAGTGGAGCGGATCGTGGTCAAGCAACAGGGCGTGGATGTGGTGCTGGCGCTCGACGCATCCAGCTCCATGCTCGCCACCGACGAGCGTCCGAGCCGCCTATTGGCGATGAAACAGGAAATCAACAGGCTCCGCGACCTCTCTCCCGGCGATCGCTTCGCGCTGCTCGCCTTCGCGGGTCGCAGCTACATCCTCAGCCCGCTCACGGTCGATGCCGGCGCGCTCGATCTCTTTCTCGGGAATCTGGATCCGACGATTGTGGGACAGGGCGGCAGCTCGCTTTCGAGCGCACTTCGCCAGGCGACCAATCTCCTGGCGCTCGGCAAGGCGCAGGGTGATCGCGCGATCATTCTGATGAGCGACGGAGAAGGCTTCGACGACGGGAACGAGGTGCTGGCAGAGGCGCGTCGCGCCAGGGAACAGGGGCTGACCGTGATTACGGTCGGCTTCGGGACGACCGCGGGATCAACGATTCCGATCGTGGTGAACCGCACTGTAACGCAGAAACGGGATGACAACGGCGCGATCGTGGTCACACACTACGAGCCAGATCTGCTGCGAGGCATTGCCAAGGAAGCGAATGGAACATTCATCGATGCTCGGACTCCAGATCGAGCCGGCAAGGTGAGACTGGCGCTCAACAGCCTCCGCGCAAATCCACGCTCGGTAGTGTCGGGTGAAAACCTCGGCGCCCAGTTCCAGTGGTTTGTGCTCGCCGCGCTCCTCCTGCTCGGTCTCGATACCTTCGCGCTGACGCGCCGGCATCGTCGCCGCGCAATCGCCGCGGCTGCAACCACGGCAGCAATGATGCTGGTCATGGCTGGCTGTAACAGAGCACCGCCTCGCGATAAACCGGCGATAGCGCTCTACAACGCTGGTACCACGCTCCTGAAGCGCGATTCGCTAGCGTCCGCGATTGCGCCGCTCGCACGGGCGGCCGATTCAAGGGACATTGAGGCGCGACACCATGCGCGCTTCAACCTCGGGCTCGACTATCTGGTCCAGGGACTGCGTGCAAAGGATTCCGCGGACATCCCGCTGGACAGCGCTCTCTATCGCTA
>CAAGKR010086225.1_pt1 | contig 10589 bp, 5 predicted proteins | sample 2556971 | NCBI WGS metagenome assembly CAAGKR01 (sample SAMEA5207829, study PRJEB30636) | soil metagenome | biome: forest; feature: boreal; material: soil | place: USA | collected 2011-09 | depth 1 m
ACCTTGCGGCCACTGACAACAGGCAAATTGCTGGTGGTCTTCGGCTCTGCTGGCGAACGCGACGTGCTCAAACGTCCTATTATGGGGCAAATTGCCGCTCAGATGGCTGACTTTTTCGTTATTACTGATGAGGACCCTCGCGAAGAGGATCGCGAAAAGATATTGCGTGAAATAGCCAGCGGGAGCGAAGAAGCAGGCAAGCGCGAGGGACGCGACTTCCTCTGTATAGCGGATAGAACACAGGCCATCGCAACGGCATTGGCGCGAGCGCGGGCAGGTGATACAATTTTGCTAGCGGGTAAAGGTCACGAACAAAGTATCATCACAGGTAGAGAAAAAATTCCCTGGGACGACCGGCGCGTAGCTCGCGAACAACTGCGCGCTTTATAGATGGTAAAATGTGTATAATTCCGAGAATAACTTTTTCAATGGAGTTGAAATGACACCGATCTGGTTATTATTGACCTTCATAACATGCGCGTTACTAAGCCTGATTTTAAGCTGGATCGCAAAATTTTTATTCCCAAGATTCCGCAGTGGCGAATTTAAACCCGGTCCGTATCGTCCCGATCTCCAGCCGAACGCTAAAAGTCCCGAAATCAAGACCATCGAACTTCCCCTGGTAGGTGGCCCGGCATTTATCCTGTCGATTATCGCTACTGGCATTGGCGCGGGCTACGTTTTCAAACTGAATGCAGGACAATGGACGATTCTGTTGATTGGCCTCGGCGCTACTTTCGGCTATATGCTGGTTGGCCTGATTGACGACTGGCACAAAGTGCATCGCAATGAAGGCATTGCGGAACGCACTAAATTTGCCGGCGTGTTGCTCGTTTCTATGGCTGCCGCGCTGTGTTATTACTTGTTTACCGTGCAGGGGCCTAAACCCTATTCCCCTTATTCAGATATCCTCGGTCCGCTCTTTAATAATTTCCCCATCGCCTGGCTGATCTTTCTCATGTTGCTGACGGGGTTGATAGGCAGCGTCACCTCTATCTCAGTCGATTTTAGCGACGGCCTGGACGGACTGGCCGGAGGGCTGGTATTCAGCGCCGCCCTGGCCTTTGGCATTATTGTTACCGGCCTTCTCGACGATCCGAAACATCCAGAAGGCATCGTTCTGGAGATACTGGCTCTGCTCTGCGCGGGCGGCGTCGCAGGCTTCCTGCCGTTGAACTGGCCCTCTTCGTGGGCGGCGCGGCGCAGCAAAGCGAAAAGGCGCGCTAAAATATACATGGGCGATAGCGGCGCGTTAGGCCTGGGCGGCATCCTCGCGATGGTAGCTATCTTCTCGCGCAACGAAATACCCCTCTTGATGATCGGAGCCGCGTTTGTGCTGGAGGGGCTTTCCGCGCTCATGTCAGCCAAAGTGCTCACGCCCTTCTTCCGCAAACGACTGCAATTGCTGCGCTTCGCCAATCAAGACGAATTTGTGCCTCACACGGAGTTCCCGCTGCCATTTCTGGCGACGCCCCTGCATCACCATTTCGATTTGCTGGGTTGGGACAGAAAACGCCTGGTGTATGGAGCCTGGGCTCTGGGGGCGTGCTTCGGCGCGCTGGGCGTGCTACAGGCCTTTGCCCCGGAAACGTGGCAACGCTATCTTGGCCGTATTCTGATACTCATGTTGGGATGGTTCATCTGGTCAAGCGGCTCCTACACCCGGCGCTACTTTGTAGGCCTGTATTCTTCTGACCGCACTCGCCGCCGCCGCCTGGCCCTGTATTACGGCTATCCCATGAGTTTGATGGGCATCAAGCTATACCATCGTGTTGAAATCATCGAGGCCAGCGCTGACGTGATTGAAACCCCGACTGAAGAACTCGCGCTCTGGCAACGCATGAATATCTACGACGCGCGCGCTATGCTCGGCCTTTACTGCTACCGCGCCGGCTACTACCCGGCTGCTTTGCTGCAATGGACGCACATTCCCGAAAAGAACCGCAAACTCCGTCCCAATATCCAGCATCTGTTGGAAGAGCTTGAGATGCGGCTCGCGCTGGAAACGCAAGAAACACAACCATTGCGGCGCGATTCGATAACGCTACAGCCGCCGATCCTTACCGGCAACCTGTCACCCGCCGACCTGCCGAACCCGCACGAGCCGATAACCTCTGAGACGCCCCTCGATGAGCGCGTCGGCAATGGATTTTCATCCATTCCGCCATCGTCGCACTCTGTGCTACATTCTACGCCGCTCACATCTCAAGAATCAGGCACTCGCAATGAAACCAACGGGAGCGGCAATGAAGAAGAACAACTCATGCGACCGGCGATACGCAACGGTTGGCTTGCTCGTCTGCGGCATAACTCCTCTCATGGAAATAATGGCAGGGATAACGCTACAAAAAAATAAGCCACGCGTCGTCTAGTACACAGGAGTAAAGCTCTTCACTCTTTCACCCAAATGTGCTATAGTGCGTTTAACCTTCCGTTAATATTTTATAACCAGATTCACACTTTTTTCGTGAGCCATTGAACAGCTATGGGGCTGAAAAGTTGCTATACTTCGAACAACCAATTTAAGTGAAACGCAATACATCGGATCCCTACATCCGGTCTGCCTTGAAGGGGTACACATGCGCTTTTGTTTTATCATCGAAGAGCAATATCGAAATGATGCCATGCCAGGAGTGATTGCTGAGCAGTTGCTCCAGTGGGGTCATGATGTTGACCTGTTAGAGCCGCAGAAAGCAGTTACTTGCCTGACCGATCTGAAACAGCAGGGATATGACGCATTTGTCTTGAAATCGCTGGCGGAAGGCCCCGGCTTAAGTATTTTAGAGGCTGCGGAGGCGGTTGGTATCCCTACTATCAACAACTCGCGGGCCATTAGCCTGGTGCGCGATAAAGCGGTTGCGGTCGCCTTTGCTCGCGCGCATGGACTGCCCATCCCCGAAACGTATTTCGTCTCCCATCCTCGCCTGCTGCACCAGATTCCCGCCGAAGACTACCCTATTGTAGTCAAACCAAGCAACGGCAGTTCTTGCAAGGGCATCTATCGTTTGAACAGCCCCGATGAACTGGCGGCGCTGGAAATAGCGGAAGCAGGCGAAAGCTTTTTCCTGGCGCAGCGTTACGCGGAAAATCCTGGCTTTGATATCAAGGTCTATGTCACCGGCAACGAAGTGTACGCGGCTATTGCCCGGCAATCAGTACTGCACGGAGAAGTGAGCGAGCATTTCGTGCCATTGACGCCGCAGGTGCGCAAACTCGCCTTGCAGGTTGGCAAGCTTTTTGGCCTGGACATCTACGGATTGGATATCGTAGATACACCGCAGGGGCCCGCTATTCTGGATATCAATGACTTTCCCAGTTTTGGACGCATCCCACGCGCAGTGTGGCGTATCTCTGAATATGTGTTACACGCGGCTAAACGCGCAGAGATGCAGCGCGACCTGCGCGCGGCGCAGGCACGACACCGCCGCGAGGCCCAATTACGCAAAAATGCGCAGTTGGAAGGATCAACACCGGCACAGAATGCATCGCAGCCTGTGACTTTAGCTACAACTCTCGATACCACAAATCAGCAGAACCTCGCAGCTTCCGTGTGCGAGTAGACAAGGAATACTGTCATGCGTATTTGCCTTATTATGGATAACCCGGAAACTCCCCATCACCCGGTTATCGCGGTGGCCTTGCAACAATTGAGCGCAACACACAATGTGCGCCTGTTGGATGTGCGCGCGCTCACCGGGGCGCAAGCCTTGCAAGAGGAGGAACGCCACCCCCAGGCTGATCTCTACCTGCTCAAATCGCACGCCCCGCAAGCGCTGGAAGTGGCTCACACGCTGGAACAAAAAGGCGCACTGGTCGTCAATAGCTGGGCTTCTTCGGTCGCCTGCCAGGATCGCGTTTTGATGGCGCAGCGTATGCGCGATGCGCATCTCCCCTGGCCGCGCACCTGGCATTACCCAACGCTTGCGAGTTTGCTGGCCGATGAGACCTTTCTCGCGACACTGGCCTTCCCTGTCATCATCAAAAGCTATTACAGCCATCGCGGCGACCTGGTAGATTTTGCGCGCAACCGCGCCGCGCTTGAGGCCCTTGCAAGCGAATGGAGCCAGGAACCCATCGTGTTGCAGGAATACGCGGAGAGCGACGGCTGGGATATCAAGATGTGGGTAATCGACCAGCAAATATTCGCGGCGCGCCGCCGCACACCACTGGAACCGAACGCGCCCAAAGAAGACATCCTCATCGCGCCGCAAGATTTGCCGCAAGAATGGGGGGCCATCGCGCTTGAAATCGGGCGTGTCTTTAACCTGCGGCTGTATGGAGTTGACTTGCTGGTAACAAACAACGGGCCGATGATTGTGGATGTCAATTCATTCCCAGGCTTTCGCGGCGTGCCGGGCGCGGATTCCGCGCTGGTTGAACTGGTGGAAACGCTGGGGAGGGAAAGGAAACTGCTGATATGAGTTCACCATCTGCCGACACCGGGGTCTCGATCTTAGACCTGCCCGACATCCTGACGCTGCTGTTTGAACGCGCAGGTCGTCCATTGCTGCCCGGCGCAGTTTCAACGCCGGGTCTGTTTGTGCGCTACCTGAGACGCAAACCGGCGCGCGGACTGGCTGTGATCTATGCAGTAGATGAGATAGGACAGCGTAAAAGCGAGCACGCGCGCGACCCACACCGTTCCGTCAGCCTGACACTCGATGAGCAGGCGCTTGATGGGGCAGCCATTCAATTCAGTGAAATGCAGGCGCGCGAGACAGCCTTAGAAGTACAACCAACCGGTGTCTTGCGGGCTGAGGCTATCGGCCTGTCGGTGCAGGCATTCCCCGCCGATAACGGCCTGCCCGCGCTCGCCGCAAGCTGCGATATCAGCCTGAGCTCGGTATTTTCGGCTATCGAGCAGGCGGCGCAAACGCACCTGCAAGATGAGAACTGGAAACTCGCGCAGGTCGTGGCCGAACCCGTGCGTTACAAACCGGGCAATCGCTGCGTCATTCGCTATCGTCTCACCCTCACCCACCGCCAGCATGAAGAACAGAAGCGCCTGACCATCTTCGGCAAGGTGTACGCCGACCCACAGCAGGCGCGCTCGGTGCAGGCGCTGCAACAACGGCTTTATGATGAACAGGTGGCAAAGCTGGGCAGCTCGCTCGTCGGACTGACATCCAGCACGCCGCTCCTGCCGCGTCCTCTGGGGACAGTCGATGAGATCGGTCTGACGCTGAATGAAGCAGTGCAACCTGCAAGCGCGGACGAACACATGCTAACCGGGACGCGCGCGCTGCAACCCCGCCTGGAACGAGGCAAGGGCGGCGAAATAAGCTCGGTCTCTATCCCTGAAGAGGAATTACGCCTGACGGCGGTTGCGCTGGCGCGCCTGCACACCAGCGCCGTTCGGCCCGCCGAAGGCACGCCGCGCACGGGCGCGAAAGAGGCGAAACGCGCCCGCGAACGCGCCGCACTGATCGCCAGCCATAACGCGGCGCAGGCAGAAGAAACGCAGCGACTCGCGCAAGACCTGGCGGCGCGCCTGGAAGCTATGGAGCCTGATAGCTACCGGCCCGCGCACGGTGGGTTCAAATCGAGCCAGTTGCTTTTTCATAGTCACCAGGTATTCGTAGTTGATTTTGATGGCTTCTGCATGGCGGATGCCGCGCTGGACGTGGGCTACTTCCTGGCCTACCTGCGTCCGAGCGGGCTGTGGTATCATAGCCCCGGAATGCGCGAGTGGTTTGAAGCGGCTGCGCAGGTATTCACCACTACCTACCGCCAGGCCATGTCGGAATCCGGCGTATTGTCCGCCGCGATTGATGGCATCCTTGAGCGTTCGCGGCTGTACGAGGCCGCACTCATCTTCAAAATCGCTACACGGCGCGTTAATCGACTGAACAGTCCACGACCAAAGGAACTGTCAGCCATGTTACAAGAAATTTCGGCCCGTCTCTAAATAGCAGTTTGTCTCACTTGAACCCGGCAAGGAGTAAGTAGCTATGGTACGTTTCCTGTTTCGCAACCTGAAGGGCTATCGATTTCTGGTGGTGATTGCCCTTACGATGGCATTCGCCCAGGTACTCGCCGCCCTTTTTAACGCCTTTCCGTTTAAATTTATCGTGGATAAATTGACAGGGCCGAAAGTTGATCCAACACTTCCACCATTTCTTAATAGCATCATTAGCTCGTTTGATCGATTTGGCACTCCAATATCCGGTCACCACGCTGCTGTCGGCGTAATTCTTTTTTCGGCCTCGGCGATTATCGTGCTGGGTGTTCTTATCGCTCTCCTCCAGTACACCGAACTCTTTCTGGCATCCTACATCGCGCAAAACCTGACCGCGCGCCTGCGCAAACAGCTCTTTGGGCACCTGGAACGCCTCTCGCTCGACTGGCACGGCAAGCAAAAGAAAGGCGACCTCGTCCAGCGTATCACCGGAAACATCACGGATATTGAAAAACTCGTCACTGATGGAATGGTCGATCTGTTGACAGGCTTCCTTACCATTGCAGGCGTGATCATAGTGATGGTAATTGTCAACCCGGAATTTACCATACTTTCCCTCGTGATTCTCCCCGCTCTCATCCTGGTGGTGTTTGGCTATACGACCAGTATCAAAAAGGCGGCGAAGAGAGCATCGAAGGCTGCGGGGCAGGTCGCCAGCGTGGCAACGGAAGATATTGGCAACATTACCGTCCTCAAAGCATTTACGCTGGAGGACCGCGAGGCCCTGCGATTTCATAAATACGTGACTAAGAACCGCGAGGCGGGGCTGCGCGCAGGTGGTTTACAGGCACAATTCACACCAATTGTCGCTATTCTGGTGGCAATCGGTACTGCTATTATCGTCGGCGTCGGCTCCTTCGTCGCAAGTGGCGGCCATTTCACGTTCTTATTCCTGAACATTGCTGGAGGCTCAGTAACCCTCGGTACGCTCACCATTTTCCTCTCCTACCTCGGCCAGCTCTACCAGCCCTTGCGCGACCTTTCAAAGCTGACCAACATTGGTACCGCCGCCGCCGCAGGAGCGGAACGCATACAGGAAGTCCTGGACGCCGCCCCGGAAGTGGTGGAAACGCACGATAAATGGTATGGTCCAACCAAGCTCAAGGGAGACATCCTCTTCGAGAATGTGGTCTTCAGCTATGCCCCGAACCAACCCGTACTGAAAGGCATCAACCTGCACATTCCCGCCGGTAGAAGAGTGGCCCTCGTCGGACTTTCAGGCGGCGGCAAAACGACGCTGGTCAAGCTGATTTCTCGCTTCTACGAGATACAGCAGGGATCGGTGCGCGTCGATGGTGTTGATAACCGCATGTATCCCCTGTCAATCTTGCGCCAGAATGTCAGCATGGTCTTGCAGGATAACGTGCTCTTCGAGGGAACCATCCGCGAGAACATCGCCATCGGTAAACCCGGCGCAACGCTGGAAGAGATTATCGAAGCAGCTAAGAAAGCCTATGTTCACGATACCATCATGAGTATGCCCGATGCTTATGAAACGGAAGTGCGCGAACAGGGTAAAAACTTCTCCGGCGGCCAGCGTCAACGCCTGGCAATCGCGCGCGCCGTGCTGCGCGACGGTCCCATCCTGATCCTGGACGAGCCAACCGCCGCGCTAGACGTTGAAGCGGAGGCGGAAGTTATGCATGCCCTCGATACGCTGGTGAAAGGGCGCACCGTGTTAATGATCTCACACCGACTCAGCACCCTGGGCAATGTCGATGACATCATTGTGTTGAAGGATGGCCGCATCGTCGAGCAGGGAACATTCAAAGAGTTGAAGAAAAAAGGGGGGGTGTTCGCGGGACTGCTCGAAGAGCAGAATCGCTATAACACCGAGAGAGCGGGCAACGAGTCCATTCTGCGCCCGGCCTTCGTGCCGCTCGCCGCGCCCGTGCCTGTCTACCAGGCTCAACCACAACCCGCTCCTCGCCCGTGGAACGCGCCGCCAGCTCAACCCCCTCAACCCCAGTTCTCGCCCGTCCCGCAGGCCACGCCCTGGCAGCAAGCTCCCCAACAACCCCCGCAATCATCGCCCGGCAATGCGCCCGTTCCCGCCAGAGGTCATGGAAATAATGGCGGCCAGCAGGTTCCACAAACACCGCAGCCGCAGCAGGCCGGGGCGGTGCAGAAAGCGCGTGTGTTAGTCGAGGTCGATGGCAAGGTAGTGGGCGAGCGCCGCCTCGATAAATCGGTACTCACGGTTGGCCGTCTCTCCGGCAATGACATCCAGGTGCCATCGCAACGAGTCTCGCGCCTGCACGCCAAGATTCGCTGGGAGAACGGAGCCTGGTTGATTGAAGACGCGGAGAGCCTCAACGGACTGGTTTACCAGGGCACCCTCGTTGAGCGTCTTGCCTTAAAAAACGGAGATCGTATCCATATAGCCCCGACAGCAGTTGTGCAGTATATGACAACGTAGTATACTCGTCGCCAGGGCAGAAACTCTGCCCTGGCCTCTCTTTAGAAGAGAAGACCGAGATTCGTGCAAATGTCCACGATCGAGTTGTCCACGATCAAGGAGGAAATAGCCATGCATTGTTAAGAACCAATCTTTCTGTCTATCCAGACAGATCAGGAGCGTGTAATGTTATTCAAATTCTTGTTCCGTAACCTCAAAGGATATCGCCTGCTCGTCGTTATAGCTATTGTAATAACCATCTTGCAAGTGGGCTGCGATATCGCTGCTGCGTTTCCCCTCAAATTTATTCCGAGCAAGGTAGGCAACGCGGGGAATGACCCTGCCTGCACCTTCCCATTTCTCAATCCGATCCTCGACAATTTTGACACTCCTCTGTTCGACCCGGCGCTCGCCCCGCTGGCTCCAGGCCAGCCGAACCAGGCGCCAGGAGTGACTCCATGTCCCATTTCACCCGCTGACGTGAATGCCCCGGTGGTTCTCACCCATCATAGCACCAACGGTGTCATTGTGTTTTCGATATTGCTGCTGATACTCTTCGGCTCATTAAGCGCCCTGCTGGCCTACCTGGACCTGTACATCGCGGCTAATATCGCTCAAAACCTGACAGCCAGGCTGCGCAACCAGTTGTTTGAGCATCTGCAACGATTGTCGCTCGACTGGCATGGCAAGCAGAAGAAGGGCGATCTCGTGCAGCGCATCACCGGTAATATCGCTGACATCGAGAAGCTCGTCACCGATGGACTGGTAGACCTGCTGGCAGCCGCATTGACTCTGATAGGTATTATAGCGGTCATGCTCTTCCTTAGTTCTGCATACACCGTCATCGCGCTGACCATCGTGCCCGCGCTCTTCATGATTACTCTTGGCTATACGAAGAGCATCAAGGCTGCCGCGAAGAAGGCGGCCAAGGCGACGGGCCAGGTTTCGGATGTCGCGACAGAAGATATCAACGCGCTCACCGTCATCAAGGTATTCACTCGTGAGGAGAAAGAAGCCCTGCGCTTTGGCGATTACGTCGATAAGAATCGCCGGGCAGGGCTGCGCGCGGGCGGCTTACAGGCGCAATTCGCTCCCCTGGTCTCCCTGCTCGTGATCTTGGGTACGGCGGCGGTGCTGGGAGTAGGCGGCTTTGTCGCGGCCGGTAACGCCTTCCACCTCGGCTTTTTCATTATTCAACCCCTGACCGTGGACATTGGTACCCTCATCTTATTCCTCACCTTCCTCAAACTGCTCTACCAGCCTATGCGCGATCTTTCTAAGCTTGCGACCCTTGCCAGCACCGCAGGATCAGGGGCGGAACGCATTCAAGAGGTGCTGGACCAGGCTCCTGAAGTGTTGGAGAGTACTGTGCCTTACAACGGCCCTACCAGGTTGCGCGGTGATATTCTCTTTGAGAATGTCGTTTTTGGATACGCATCAGGACAAACTGTACTAAAGGGCTTAAGCCTGCATATTCCTGCCGGGAAGAAGGTCGCGCTCGTTGGCCTTTCCGGTGGAGGGAAAACAACGCTGGTTAAGCTCATTCCACGTTTCTATGAAATTCAACAAGGATCTGTGAAAATCGACGGGACTGATAACCGCGCGTACCCGCTCACACTCTTGCGCCAGAATATCAGCATGGTCTTACAGGACTCGGTGCTGTTCGAGGGAACTGTAGCTGAAAATATTGCCATCGGCAAGTCGGGCGCGCCTCTGTACGAAGTGATCGAAGCGGCAAAAAAGGCCAACATCCATGAGACCATCATCAACGATCTCGGCGGATATGATGGCGGGATACGCGAACAGGGCAAAAATTTATCGGGCGGCCAGCGCCAGCGCATGGCTATCGCCCGCGCCATCCTGCGTGACGCGCCCATCCTGATCCTCGATGAGCCTACCGCCGCCCTGGATGTTGAATCCGAAGCCGAGGTGATGCACGCGCTTGAAAAGTTGATTGTCGGACGCACCGTTATCATGATCTCTCACCGCCTCAGCACACTCGGCAACGTGGAAGAGATCATCGTCCTCAAGAATGGACAAATCGTCGAGCAGGGGTCGTTCAAGGATTTGAAACGCAGAGGCGGAGTTTTCGCCGGCCTACTCTCGGAACAGAATCGCTATAACCTGGAGAAGGTTGGCGATAAGTCTATCCTTCGTTCGGCCTTTGTGGCTTACCCGGATGTCTACGACCCGCGCCAGGCCCAACCGCAACGTCCGCCCTTTGTTCCGACC
>CAAGKR010512352.1_pt1 | contig 10587 bp, 5 predicted proteins | sample 2556971 | NCBI WGS metagenome assembly CAAGKR01 (sample SAMEA5207829, study PRJEB30636) | soil metagenome | biome: forest; feature: boreal; material: soil | place: USA | collected 2011-09 | depth 1 m
TCGGTGGCGCGATTCTTGTCTTGAGTCTCGACGTCCACAACCTGGTCGTTGAGCATGACCGCGCGCACTTCCTGCGTATCGATATCGAGCGCGCCTTGATCGTAGCGGCGCTTGCGCAAAGCCTGCGCGGCTTCATCCTGCAATTTCAGTTGGGCTTGCAGGTCGCCAGACGCTGCAACCTTCGGCGGAGGTGCAGCCGTGCCATCGAGCCACGCTCCCACGGCACGATAAGTTAGCTGCGCTTTGTTGCGGACGATCGCGCGATAGACATTGCTCGAATTGACGCTTCCGTCCGCGCTGACGGCGTATTCGGTTACGACGCTCAACTTGTCTGCGTCCTCGAGGAGCGATGTCGCTCCCGTCGAAAGCTCCGTGGGCAGCATGGGAAATATTCGAACCCCCGTGTAGACGGTGGTGGTTTCGATGCCGGCGTGCTTGTCGATGGGCGAGCCCTTGGGCACGTAGGCATCGACGTCGGCGATGCCGATCATGATTTTAATTTGTCCGCCGGGCGTGCGCTCAGCGAATTCGATCTGGTCGAGGTCGCGCGAAGTATCGTTGTCAATCGAAGACCAGAGCAGATTGCGGAGGTCGCGGACATCCGGTCCCGGCGCGGCTTTTGGCGGATTCGCTTTCAACTCAGCAAGCTGCTGCGCGATTTCGGGTGGAAAGTCTGGCTCGAATCCGTACTGCATCATGACTTGCGTGGCGATAGCCTGAAGATCGGGAGTTAAGGACATGGTCTTAATATTAACCTTCACTTCGCAATTATGCCCGGGCCTAAAGAGGCCACGCAGGGCGGAATCTTGAGATTCAAGGCCTTATGTGCGCTGAGTTGGACGGCGGTATGATATTTAAGATTCGGTCCGCAACTGCTGGGCGAAATCAGGGTTTACCTATGTGGACAGAACCTGGTTCTGGCGAGGCAAACGTCAACCTCGCGAATCGCGTCCAAGGTACAAGAAAAAAGACACGAGTAAAGAAGACGCAGCAAGCTGCGTCTCTACTTGAGTGTTTCGGTGTTTAGAAGTTTTAAATGAATGGAGATTCATGACTAGCTCACGATTTAATTACGCGACGATGATCGCGTTGTTCACCGTTCTTTCCGCTGCGGTTGCGATGGCGGACCCTCCTGGCCGCGCGGTGGACATCCGCTACATTTCAGGCCAAGTTTCGATTCAGCCTGGCGGCGTGAATGACTGGGTTGCTGCCGTGGTGAACCGTCCGCTGACTTCCGCCGACCGTGTTTGGACGGATAAAGACTCGCGTGCTGAATTGCATCTTGGATCCTCGGCGTTGCGAATGAATTCCGAGACCAGCATGACCCTTACTAACATAAATGACCAAACCGTGCAGGTGGAGCTTGACCAGGGCACGCTAAATATATGGGTTCGCCATCTTTTTGATGGAGAGATCTATGAAGTGGACACGCCGAACCTGGCTTTCACGGTGACGAAGTCCGGCGACTACCGCTTCGATGTCGATCCCAATGGCGATACGACCATAGTAGCGGTTCGTCATGGCGAAGGCGAAGCTACCGGCCAGGCCAATGCCGTTAGAGTGCGTTCGGGGGAGCAAGCCACTTTCAGCAAGGGAAATTCCTTGCAGCATGAGGTTTCCGGATTGGCGCATCCCGATGGTTTCGACGATTGGTGCAGTGTTCGAGATCAGCGTGAAGAACATTCGATGTCGGCCCGTTATGTTTCTCCCGATGTTGTAGGTGCTGACGATCTCGATCAATACGGAACCTGGCGGACTGAGCCGGGATACGGAGCCGTATGGATTCCGGGAGGCGTGCGAGTGGGATGGGCACCTTACCACGATGGACGTTGGGTGTGGGTTGAGCCGTGGGGTTGGACTTGGGTTGACGACGCGCCCTGGGGATACGCGCCGAGCCACTATGGCCGCTGGGTGTTTTACGGCGGAGCGTGGGGTTGGTCGCCTGGACCTGTGGTGATTGGGATTCGTCCTGTGTATGCGCCAGCGCTGGTGGCGTGGGTTGGCGGCGCTCATTGGGGAGTCGGGGTCAGCTTCGGAGGTGGCTTCGGCGGCGGGGTTGGCGTGGGATGGTTTCCGCTGGGTTACGGCGAGCCATATGTTCCCTCTTACGCGGTAAGCCGGAATTATTTCCGGAACGTAAACGTCAGCAACACGCGCATCACAAATATCACAAACGTTACAAACAATTACTACACAAACAACAGCACGACGATTAACAACACCGCAATCAACCGGACGAATATTCATTACGCGAACCAGACGGTTCCGGGCGCGATGACCGCGGTTCCGGCCAGCGCCATGACGAATTCGCAGCCGGTGGCGAAGGCTGCTGTGCGCATACCACCTTCTGAAGCGGCGAAGGCTCCGATGGCAGCGAGCGCTTCGGTTGCGCCCGCGAGGACTAGTGTTCTTGGATCGACGGCTGGCGGACATGCCGCAGTTCCGCCGTCGCAGGCGGTTTCCCGTCAGGTCGTGACCAAGTCTGTGCCCCCGCCCAAGCCGGTTCCGTTTGAAGCCAAGCAGGAGGCTCTGGCGAGAAATCCAGGCCGTCCTCTGGACACACAGACCGAGCAGCAGATCCGAAGACAGATGCCTCAGCAGCAAGCGGCGCAAACCATGGGAAAGCCCAGCGGAGCGCCGGGATCAAGTCCGAGTCTGAAAAATGGAACCAGTGGCAACCCGAACCCCAATATGGGGAATACACCCAGCAGCAATGCGACCACGTCAAGCGGCAGGGTCGTTCCGCGGCCTCCAAATACTGGAGGTGCAAACGGCGGGATGCGTCCGGTTGGGAACAACGGGGCCGCTCGTCCGGGCGTCACCAATCAGAATGGCGCTTCCGGCAATGCGGCTCAGGTGAGGTCGGTGCCGCGTCCTCCCAATACAGGAGGAAATTCCGGGACCCGTGCGAATTCGACGGAATCAATTCCACGAAACTCAACGGGACCGGGCACAAGAACTGCGGACACTTCTAACCGAAGCGTGCCTCGTCCTCCGAAGGAGACGGTCCGGCCAGTGGCGACAGAGCGCAATGCTGCGCATGAATCGGTGCCCCGCCCCGAGGCTCCGAGGAAAGCAGAGCGGCCTCCAAAAGAAGAATCAAAGCCGAAAGATAAGGGGAAATAGTTCACGAAGCTCAACGACCAAGGGTCTATTGGCTTGATCCTGAGCGCCAACTACTGGAAACTTACCTGCATGCTCACGCTGTGGCTGACGGCGGTGCTTCCCGAGCCTCCGGCTGCGGTTAGCATAACTGTGTATGGCTTGCTGGCAGGCGAGGTGACCGGTGTGGCCGTCTGCGCGGGGCTGGAATTTCCGCCGCCGCATCCCACGCTTGGCGCAAGGAAGCACGCGAGCATGGCGATTGCAAATAGGGTCCAATGCCGCTTTCTGCTCTTCGCGGATCCCGGCATCAATAGCATTCCCACGAAGCCCAATCCTGCGGCGGCACTGGCAAACATTATCCGAAGGCCCCCGCTCGCCGTGTGCAGCAAGGAGTGTGCACCCGGTTCGGTGATCGTGACCGCGGCGGAGGCGGAAGTAAAACCATCCAGCAAAATCTGCGGCGGTAGAAAACTGCAAGTGGATCCGGATGGAAGTCCCGAACAACTCAACGAGACGGTTCCTACGAAACCCAAACCGGGCACGGGACTGAGCAGCAAGACTGCTTTACCGGGGGCGCTCGCCGAAACTGTAAGAATGCCGGGATTCACGCCAGTCTGAAAATCAGGATTTGCGATGGTGATGGTGGCTGCCGTCGATGTGGACCCGGTGAAATTTGCGTCTCCAGAATAGACGGCCGTAATGATATTCGGCCCATTGGACAGCATTGGGACGGTCAAAGTCGCAACGAGGCTTATAACCTTCACCGGGCTCCCAATGGCGGTTGAGCCAGACTCGAACTGCACCGTGCCCGTTGGACCTGCAACTCCATTCGGGAGCACGAGCGCCTGAAGCGTAACCGGAGAACTCGGCGGCGCTCCAGTCGGAATAAAAAGGAACGTTTGGGTCTGGCCTTTGCTCACAGTCACCGTGACGGGCGGAGCGGTGTTACCGGTGAAGCTTGGATCGCCGGAATAGGTCGCAGTCAATGTGTGACTGCCGACGGCCAGGCTTGTTTCCGGGATGAATGCATTTCCCTGGCTGTTCAGTCGAGTCGCGGGCAACGAGGTTGTTGTGCCGTTCAAAGTGTCGGAGAAAGAAACTGTACCGGTAGCGATCCCTTGACCCGAAACGCCGGCGGCGGACACGCTGAAATAAAAATAATTGCTGTAGGAGGTGGACGTGCTTGCAGAAAAATCTCCATCCAGCGTGGTAAGGGTCAGCACGCTGGCTTCCGGATTCACCGTTACCGGCACGCCGTTTGAATCGCTTGCGCCAAAGATTCCGTCGCCTCCGTAGCTGGCTTTGAGCGAATAGCTTCCGCCCGGCAGCGTCCCCATTGAAGCCGAAACCGACCCGTTGCTCAAGCTGCCGAGGTTAACGGACTGCGAACTTCCCGGAAGAAGCACGATATTGCCGGTTGGGGTTCCCGTACCGCCCGTTGGAGTCACAGTCGCGGTCACAGTCACCGCCTGTCCATGCGTCACTGTGGCTGGCGAGGCCAGCAACTGAGTAGTGGTGGCGCGAGAGGATACGGTGTTCCAGCTTGCAATCAAGTTCGCGGCATTCACCGATCCCAGTCCCGTCGCCAAATCGTATCCGGCGGTGGCTGCCGAGCCGAGTTGTCCCGGAACATTATTATTTCCCTGAGTAATGTCGTTGAAGACGCAACTGCTCTGTGGGCCTGTGCTCGAATTGCAGTTGGCGGCATTTTGACTGGCAGCAAGCGGATACAAGACAAAGTTCGCCTGGCCCTGTCGCGAATTCAGCTTCTGATCCAGCAGCGCCATGATGGCTGCGAAGGTGGGCGCAGCGGCAGACGTTCCTCCTACCACATAGGCGTTGATGAGTTGGCCGTTGGCATCGGTCAAACAAATTCCGTCCTGGCAAAGCAGATAGCCATCGTGTTGAGCGGCGGCATCCAGGGAGACGTCCGGTAGGTCGCGTTTGCCATCGGTCGGTACCCCAGGTCCGCTTTGCCATGAAGGCTTGCTGTAAATTCCGCTTGCCCCACCGCTGCTCGCGTAGAGGTTGATGAAGTCGCAAAGGGTCACGTCTGCACAACTCTCATTCCACACCGCTTCCGGAATGTAGCCCAGTACAGAGGATTGATCGGCTCCGTTTGTGGCCGCCCAATAATTGCTGTCGGCGCCATTCTCGTTGAACTGTGTTCCTCCAACCGCGATGTTGAACGGCGTGGACGCAAGCCCGCTCACTGCCGGACCCTGGGTCGCCGGTCCGAAATACGGAGGATCGCATCCGGCAGCCCCGTTGTCTCCGCTCGAAACCACCACAGTGATGCCCTCAGCCGCCGCCTGTTCCCATAAGCTGTTGTAGAAAGTGTTCTCGGCTTGTCCGAGCAAAGACTCGCACTGGCCGTAGCTCAAGCTCATAACCGGCGCCAGATTGTTGTCTACAATGTACTGCGACGAAAGGTCAATGCCGTCGGTGGTATTGGTGCTCTCCGAAACAACGAACTTGATGGTTGCCTTCGGCGCGATTGCGCCCGACCACTCCACATCCAGATCAGCTTCGGATTCGTCGCCGCTGCCGAGCAGATTGCCGGGATCGGGACATCCAGAATGATTTGTGGATTATTTACCGGCAGCCCAAAAGCAATTCGGAAGATCTCGATATCGGAAAGATTGATATTGTTTCTGCCGGCAATCGCAATGCCCTCGCCGCTTCCATCAATGCCACTTTGGTAAAGAGGCGAGGTGTTGTATATCTTCGCGAAGTCTCCCGGCGCCAGGTAGTGAAACGGCGTGCCAAGGCTGTTGTAAGTGAAATTGGGCTGCCACGCGCTGCTATTTCCAATGCGGGTGGCCGAGCCGAGGGCGCGAATCGGCGAGGGTTTTTGAAAGCTGTGAAGCGTGTCCACGCCCGCCACGACCAGCGCGAGCGCGGCGGGAATCTTCGGGTCGGCGGCATTCGCGAAATGATTCTCTCCGTTGACGGCGTAGCGGTGAATGGCCGTATGAAATGTTTGCTCAACCTGTCCCGCCGACCCGGTGAACTCGATTGCCGTTCCGCCGCGGCTGATTCGATCAACGCTGAAACCATGCGACTGCAACCACGAAGAAGCTGTTTGAAGGTCAGCGATGGATGCGCCGAATCGCTGGCCGAACTGCGCTGGAGATAACCAGGCGTGGTAATTGGGCGAAGACTTATCCTGCTGTTCGGCGAGCAACTGCCGTAAAGAGGACTCAGTCGCGTCATCGCGCTTGAGTACCAAGATCATGCGTTGCATCGGCAGATCGGAGGCGACCCCACCCCGATCATTCGCGGCCCCGGCCCACGGATGACGATTGCCCTTCAGGACCACCAGCGACGATTCGTCAATGACTCCAATGTGGCTCGCGCTACTCGGCGCGTTTTGCGCAGACGCCGAATTGGGGCAAGCAACCAGCGCACTCAGGACAACAAGCCAAAAATTCCAACGACGGCGCATGACTTCTGCCTACAGATTTAGGTTCCTCGAACTTCAGGAGAGGTTTGTCCGGAATTTTCCCTTTGGCCTCGAAACCGGGCACAATGGTACACCACTCTTCCGACCTTTAGGACTTTTAACCGAGTCTTTCCGCCTTCGCTGATCATCGTATGAATAGGCTCCAAATCCGCCCACGCGGCGAGACCGCGCGCGGAACTTCGTATACCACCCACTGAACGGGAGCACAATGCAAAAGCGGGCCGGAAGAGCTAAAAACGGCTGTCCCTCCGTGATTCCAAACCCTTTAAAGTTCGCCTATGCCCCGCAACTTGTATTCCAAACCGGGGTTTACGCATCCAAGCAAGAAGAAGTATGGCCACCGCGCTCGCCGCAGCGACGGACGCGAGTGCTCCGGAGCACGCAATTAGGCGATCCGGGCTGTGTGGAGGGGATTATGAAAGTTCTCAGGAATACGCTCTTACCAAGTTTCTTAGTTTTGATGTTGTCTTTTGTCTTTTCATCGGTCACAGCCTCAACGGCTTCGGCGCAGCAAGACGAAGTTTCGCAGGCGCAAGAACAGGGCCAAACTTCCCCGCCGCCTCCTCCAAACCAAGGACAGGCATATGACAAGCCTGACGCCGAACGCCCGATGGAAATTCCGGATGAATCCGCGAATGCGACGGCAAATGCGCCCGGCAATAATTCGGACCAGAGCGATTCTGACCAGAATGATCCTCCGGGGCGCGCCGCGCGCCTGCAATACGTGACTGGATCGGTCTCCATTCAGCCGCACGGCACCGCTGATTGGGTGCAGGGATCGGTAAATCGCCCGCTCACCATTGCCGACAATGTGTGGGCCGATAAGAATTCGCGTGCCGAACTCAATGTTGGCACCGGCCTTATCCGCATAGGGTCTGAGAGCAGTTTGACTCTTACGAATGTCAGCGATAACTCAGTTCAATTGTCCCTACATCAGGGCGCGATGAATTTGCATGTACGGCATTTGTATCGCGGCGAAATTTACGAGGTGGATACGCCCAACCAGGCGTTTACGATTTTGAAGACCGGCGACTACCGGTTCGATGTCGATCCCAACGCAGACACGACACTGGTAACAGTATGGCGTGGCGAAGGCGAATCTACCGGTCAGGGCCCCAGTGTTCGCGTGAAGGAGCATCAGCAGGCGCGCTTCAGCAGTGGGAACTCACTGGCGCACGAGATTCACAACGCTCCGAGCCGAGACGGCTTTGACGACTGGTGCCAGGTGCGAGATCGCCGCGAAGACAACTCTGTTTCCGCACGCTACGTTTCTCCGGACGTAATCGGCTCCGAAGACCTGGATGATTATGGAACCTGGCGCGACACCCCCCAATACGGCCATGTTTGGGTTCCGTCGCGAGTGGACTCGGGATGGGCTCCATATTCCGCGGGTCACTGGATTTACCAGGATCCGTGGGGGTGGACATGGGTTGACGACGCGCCCTGGGGTTTCGCCCCATTTCACTATGGACGATGGGTTAGCTTCGGCGGTTATTGGGGATGGTCTCCTGGTCCATATTATGGCGGTTGGGGCCGAGGCTGGTATGCTCCTGCGCTGGTTTCCTGGTACGGCGGCGGGGGCTGGGGAGTTGGCTTTGGCTTCGGTTTCGGCGGTGGTTTCGGATGGTGCCCGCTGGGTTGGGGAGAACCGTTCCTTCCGTGGTATCACGCGGGGTGGGGTTATTTCCGAAACGTGAACTTTTACAACACACGATTCAATAACATCAATGGCTTCCACAATGGTTTTCGAAACGGCTTCGCAAACGGCGGCGGCTTTAGTCACGCCAACTTGAATGTGCGTGGCGGATTCAATGCAGTTTCGCGGGGAACGCTGGAACGCGGGTTGCCAGTGAACCAAAATGCCGTTCGGGTCAATCCCAGCGCAATCCGAAATGCGCCCGCGCTGAATCGCGTGAACGCGAGTCCCACGAATGCGGGACGTTCCGCGGCGGGTGCCCCGGCGCGTGCGATTTCGCGGCCTGTGGTCAGTCGCATGACACCGCCAGCAGCGTCGAGACCAAGTTCATTTGGTTCCTCGCGGGCTGGTAACGCTTCGCGAATGACGGGAGAGCAGTCCAACGCCAACGTTTCCAGCTCGTCAAATACGCGGGGTCAGGTATCGTCTTCCTCTGGCGTCGGCGGTGGACACTATGTGCCACGGCCTCCGCAGAGCTTTGCACGCTCGAATAATGCGGTAACCGCAAATAATAATAATTCTGCGAACAACGCTCGAGGTCCGAATAACTCGATGGCTGCCGCCCGAACCGTTCCGCGTCCCCCCAGCGGGGGGGGGACCTCGATGAGGGCGCAGCCCGCATCTTCATCGTCTACCGGATCCAGAAGTGTTCCGCGACCGACTGGCCAGGCATTGCCGGCTCCGCGCAACTATTCGTCGAGTGGCAATTCATCCAACTACTCGGGAAGATCATACGGTCGAAGTAACTATGGATCCTCGCAATACAGCAGTTCTCCTTATGGTGGACGTAGCTACGGCCGGTCTTCGTACGAGGGCAGTCGCAGTGCGCCGTCTCAAGGAGGACGCTCTTATGGCGGAGGCTCCTACGGCCGCAGCTATAGCGCACCGTCACACAGCTCGTCGTCAGCCGGTTCAAGCAGATCGTCCGGGGGTTCCGGCGGCTCCCGAGGGTCGAGTCATTCCGGAGGGCACCGGTGACTGAGTAATCTCTTTCTCCCCGCGCCGCCCATTAGATTGGGCGGCTTTTTTTTTGAAACTGGCAGCACATCCGTGATAAGTTCGGCGTCTGTGGCAAACCATGTCGTTTCTCTTCAAACGCGAAAATCCCGGCCCATCCGCGATGGTTCAGCCGGTACAGGCGAAGATTCCTGACCTTGAGGACGCGGCGTTCGGCGCCTTTTACTACGGGCAGCGGAGGGGCGGGGATTTTTACGATTTCGTGCCTCTCGATAACGGGCGCGTCCTGTTCGCGCTGCTCGACGTTGCAGGTCCGTTGGCGCAAAATCGCGCGATTATTTGCGCGGTGCAGAGCAGTTTTCGGACGGAAGGTGCGGCGCTCTTTGCCGGCGATGACATCAATGAATCCGAAGCCGTAATCGAGTTATGCATCCGGCTCAATCGCAGTATTTTTGCCGCGGCGGACGGATTGCGGAGCTGCCCTGCGTTTGTGGGTTGTTATCAGGAAGCCACTGGCATTGTTTGCTACGTCAATTCCGGACACACGCCTGGACTGGTCCGCGATGGGGATGGAATCGCTGAACTGCCTGCGACCGGTCTTCCGCTGGGATTGTTTTCTCATGCCCCCGGCGATGCTTGCGTGGTGGCGTTGGAGCCGGGCGCCGCCCTGCTTTTGGTTTCGCGCGGCGTGGTCGAAGGAAAGCGCAAAGGGGAAGAATTCGGGCTGGATCGCATCAAAGATGTCTTTCAGCAAACCGCTGCTGAAAGCCCCAAGGAACTTTGCCTGACTGTCCTAAACGGACTGCGGCAGTTCATGAATACGCCCCCAACCCACGATGACGTTACCTCTCTTGCCCTGGTTCGCGTCTCGCGCTCCCCTGCTTCCGCAGGCGCATAACATTTACTGTAGATGGCCGGAGATACTCGATTCAGAGGTACAATTTAGAGAAGCCTTCATCGCCGGGAAGATATTTATGCGAAGCATTATTTACGGTTTCCTTATTCTTTTTTGCGCAACCGCCTTGTCCGCTGACTCGGTGGTTGAAGAGATCGTCGCGCGCGTGAACAACCAGATTATTACCCGTTCCGAATATCAGCGGAATGAGGATGACTTAAAACAAGAGGCGCAGCAGCAGGATCCTTCCAATGCCGAAAAAATCATTGAGGAGGGCAAGAAGGATGTTCTTCGTGGTTTGATTGACCAGCAGTTGCTGCTTGAGAAAGGCAAAGACCTCGGCATTACCGCGGATACCGAACTTATCAAGAAATTAGACGACATGCGCAAGGAGATGAAGCTTGACAGCATGGAAGATCTGGAAAAAGCTGCGCAGGCTCAAGGGATTCCATTTGAGGACTTCAAGCA
>CAAGKR010185357.1_pt1 | contig 10585 bp, 8 predicted proteins | sample 2556971 | NCBI WGS metagenome assembly CAAGKR01 (sample SAMEA5207829, study PRJEB30636) | soil metagenome | biome: forest; feature: boreal; material: soil | place: USA | collected 2011-09 | depth 1 m
AAAAAAAAGCGGGCATTCCAAAGCGAGTTGGGTTTCACACATTCCGTCACACTTACACAACTCTCTTAACGCAAAACAACGAGGACATGAAGGTTGTGCAGGAGCTGCTGCGTCATGTCAACAGCCGGATTACTCTTGATCTGTACGCACAGGCTGGGATGCCGGAAAAACGTTTGGCGCAGAGCAAAGTAGTAAGGATGGTGCTGAAGCTCGGAAAAGCAGTGGCCTAACTGGACCATATTGGACCAGGGCGGGAAATGTTCATTCCCTCTAACTGCTTGAAAGGAATGGCGGGGACGACGAGACTCGAACTCGCGACCTCTGCCGTGACAGTGAGCGATTCATAAGTACTTGCAACGACTTACAAGAGCACGGACGGCATCCTAAGTCATTGCAAGGAAGTCTTAGACATCGCTATTGTGTACCGCAGTGTGTACCACGCCTGGGTGGTGCTAGTGAGCGTGGCCACCTCGCGACGGAAGAGATGGACACGAAAAAAACGAAGAGGGAATTGAGCTATTCTCGGATGTTGCGGGGAAGTGGGCCAGCGGTAGTCCTACGCGGCAACTTCTTTTTGCAGAGCGGCGAGAGCTTCCTCTGCGGTTTGGTAACCCCCTCTCCAGCCTAGATCATCCCAACGGTAGATTTGCCAACCGCGCCGCCATCCAGTATTGGCTATCGAAACTCCTTGTTCCGTCCCAAGAACAGTGTAGTGAAAAACGCGGCCTGGTCCGACCAGATCGGTTCGAACGCTGGCGTGTACTCTCAATGTGAGCGACATAGGCCCCGATTCTAACCCGTTGTTTACTCCCCGGCAAGCGGAGTAGTACGCTTGATGCAGAGAGGAATGACGATTTCGCACGATGGGCGCTGACCCGAAATGGCTGGAGATTCTCAAGGCGAGCGGTTGGCAGACGACCGCACTCACAGCGGCTGCCGCAGTCACGCTCTATTTGAACGCGAAGAAACTGTTCCCGACCCCTCTTGATTCTTGGGTGATTCAGACAGCGGAAGTCTCCCTCATAGTGTTTGGTTTTCTTTCACTATTTAGCATCGGCCCACACATCACGAAGACGGTGAACATCATAGCGTCGATGCTCGCGCAAAGATTGGTGGTTCGTCTAGCGCAGCGCCAAGTGGCGAAGGACATACCTTCGATGACGACTAAGGAGCGAGAAATCATCAGCTATCTGCTCGCCAAGAACCAGAAAATGTTCGACTATACGGCGGACGGCGGTGATGCAAACACTCTAATCTCAAAACGAATTGTCGTCTGCGCGTTGCTGCCGGGACAGTCGTACACCGATTTTGGTGTGACTTTCAAAGTGCCTGAGCACGTCTGGGATGTTCTTGCGAAGCACAAGGCGGAGTTTCCATACACTCCTCCGAAAGCAGGAGAGAAGACTGAACCGTATCCCTGGGCCATACCTTGGATGGCCCGATAGGTTCACTTCTTGCCATCCACGGCGCGCGCGTCAATCAGGGTGCTTTCCAGATTACGTTCTTGTTTTTGTCAAACATGACTAGAGAAGCGGCTGACCTCATCTGCGTTTCCCCCGTGCGCGGTGTTACAAGGGAGCTTCTTCCTAGTGTCGTCTCGAATCCCTGTTCGTCAAATAGACCCACGCTATAGCGACTAACCACCACAGCAGAATTTTGTTCTCCCATCGTCAAGACCCCACCCCCCAGCGATACATGGGATTTGAAAAAGGAGATCGAATCGTCGTCTAACACCCCGCTTACTTGTGCCTTTTCGTCATATAAGGCTAACGTAGCTTTGGGATTAAATGTCACTGGCACCGGGGCGTTCATGCCGGGGATGGTCATGGTTGTGGTCGTTTTTGCCGTCACGAAGAATCTTGCGCGTATGTTCCCGCTGGAATCGAGTACTTCCATCTGGTGTGCGACAATTTCATCCGCCGATGCTTCGCCTTCCGTCAGTCGCGTTTTGGTCGTTCCGTGTTCGTCCGACAAGAATAAAACTCCAGTATCGAGCGCCACATCGAAGCTGCCTCGTCTACGCCCCTGACTATCGTACAAGTTTAGTCCCGGCGAGAAGGCGTCCCCATCCATCTGGACTCTTTGCTTTCCCTTTTCATCGAAGAAGACTAACTGCGGGGAAGCAGGATAACCAGGAGCCGAACCCACGTGAACGTCCATCGACAGTTTCGCGCGTACATTCCCGCCGCTGTCCCTCAGAATGAATTCGTTCGCCTCGACGGTCTTCTTTGAAGGGGCCTGTCCCATAACAATGAGCGAAGTGACCAAGACGAGCAATGCGGCCCCAAGTTGTTTCAGTCGCCTGTTCTGTTTCTCCACGCTCAGTAGTCTTCGCTCCAGTTCTTCGAATCTGGCTGGATTGGAATTCACGGTGCCTCCTGTCGTTCCGACGGCCCGAGTTTACCAAGAACGACACTAAAGGGCGTGCTATTCCGACGCGGGCTGCGTTGCCTTGGGCACCTGAGCATCTCCGGGTTCTGCGTGCGGGCTACCCGCCACCGTTTTCAAACTTGATAGGGCTACTCCTCGGTTTGCATTAAACTACGATTCAGAATGATCACAGCTACAGCGAGCATTGATGGGCCACCTGTCAGATTTAATGTCGCTCTGACCGGGTTGGCGGTTTACCTCGATAACTTCGCGCTGATCAATCTAGCGAAAGGCGATTCCTTACGTCGGCAGCGGTTCATTTCGGCGCTCCATCGAGGCTGGGACCTGTTATTTTCGGTCTCAAACGTTGTGGAACTGACCGGACCACAGGGCAAATCGCTTGCAGATGTGAGAGCGTTCCTGGACGAAATCGGACCCCACTGGTTTCCCGTTGAACTTGACGCAACTGAGGTTGTAAATCGCGAAGTTGCTGGTGCGCGTTTGCCCGCGAGTTGCATTTGTAAGAGGTTCGTAAAGGATTACTTCGCTTTTCAAATGGTGAAGTGCGTGCCGAATACTGGAAAGGTTATTGACCTGTCTCAGGATTCGCTTGGGTTAGGGGCGGTGTTGGACTGGGTTGGCCCTCAACGCAAATCGATCTGCGACGGGTCTGCTGCCCTCGATGCTGCTCTCGTCAAAAAGATCACTGGTTACCGAAATGAATTCGAACGGAATCCGGCGTGGTTAGATCAAAAATTCCCAATCCTGCCGTTCAATCCCTACATGCCCGCGACTTTTACATACGTCAATTTAGTGCGGACTCTGATTGTCGAGGCAAAGGCCCACCAATTGAAGGAAGGGGACGGGTTGGATTTCTGTCACGCTGTCATCGCTAGTTCGTTTGCGAGTGTGGCCACGCTCGACAAACAGTGGAAACGCCGAATCGAGAGCCTCACGAAACCAAACAGCCTTGCGCCCGTCTACTATGGGCCGCAACTTGACGAAATGGTCATCGATATCGAGCGCAGGCTTACACCAGTGGCCAGGTGAGATTCATATGGCGGCCTCCTTCATGGCAGTTATCTACCCTACGAGAATCGCATGGTAGAATCCGCTCTACGGGAGAGGAAGCGGTGGCGCGTAAAGGAAGCTGTCCGTGAGTAAGTCAACGGGGCAATGGCTCATGAGATGAATCTTAGACCGTCGTGTGCCCGCGCTTTGCCCTGAGAGCGGTTCGCACGAACCACGCAAGGCTGAACAGTCCTGCCGCGAGGAGAACAAATCCGGTGATGGAGGGGAGCAGATTGGAAATGAGAGACACCCTAAGGGAAAACCTGGGCCGTGGTTGAAGCAATTGATTCTGGACGGTACTGATTAACTCCTCTTCGTCTACGTTCGCGGGGAAAGAGAGCCGCGTTCCAACGGAACCGGTTACCAGTGTTGCGCCAGGCGGAAGCAAACCCAAATCGGGCCGCTCCCAGTTTACGGTGTTAGCGGGAATTTCCACGGTGATGTCTAGTGTGTAGCCAGCGGGCAATGGTGGCAATCCGCTATCTATATCAGCCGCAGTGTATTTTCCCTGTGTGCGCGTTGGACCCGTAGGCACGCGTCCAGCCGAAAGGTCACTCTGGGGTGTTTTCTGTCTTTTGCCTTGATGTGCGGGGGTTGGGTGGCGCTCAGCCATGAACTTGTCTGGGTCGAACTGCGACGGAGGCACATCCGGCGTAATCGTAACCACCTTTCGCGGGGCCCACTTCTTTGCGAGAGGATCGTAGTCGAACACGGGTCTGCTTCCGTCGTAATTGGACCAGTCGATGTTCGATGGCGCTACCCTCTTGCCTCCGATAGCGGAAAAGTCGATAGGGGGCGGCGATGACGAAATTGCGCCGGATTTCTTTGCCAGGGCATCGTAATCGACAGCTGGTGTTGTCGCCGTGCCTTCATCAGAGCGGCGTGGTAGGGGTTCGCTCTTGATGACGTAGAGAGGGCGTGATTTCCTCATCGCGTCGTGCAGGTCGGCAACGGCGCGGTCGTAACTCTGTACGGACTCTTGGAATGATTTCCAGTCGTCTACAACGGGCTTACCCCCAACAATAATGCCGAGGAGACATCCAAGGAAGCTTGAAAGCAGCCAGAGCAACCGCACACTTACGGTGCCAAGGAGCCATGTTGCCGCTAACCCAAGCAGAGCTATGCCAGTCGTTTGTTTCGCACTTGCTTCAAAAAAGAGGCTAATTCCCGCAGCAACAAGAACGAGAAATAATCCGGTCTTATGCCTGCGGTTTAGGTTTAGATAGGTAATCACGATTCGAGTAGAGTTGATTGTGCGTCAGGTGATCAACACGTGGCAAGCGGTCTCTCGTTCCGTCATCACCTCTGCGATGGAAGAGGGCTTGGTACCATCCCGATCGACAATTGACGAAACATCTGTTTCGCTTCCTTGGGCGTAAGGTGGGGGTTCAGCGCCGCAAATTCCGACTCCTTTGCCTGCCGTTCTTTCGTCCACTTGTGCCTAACTTCAAGGATTCTTTGGTTGAAGATTTCTGTGAGATATCGTTCGAAGTCAGAATCTTCCCTATCTTCGTCAGCGAGGGCCATCAACAATTCTCGCGCAATGAAATCGTACGCTTTCGAGTAGCCCTCTAACTGTTCGCATTTACCTTGATGGAGGGAAGTTAAGGTGCCCACATTTCCGTCATTCTGCAAAAGAAGATAAACGGACATTCCCCCGCATCCGCTGATCGATTCCTTCACTTCGACCAATGCATACGCTGCCAAGGACAAAGCTTTTCGCTCTGGCATAAGGCGCAAAAAGGTGGGGCGAATTATGAAGCTAGCCAGCTCGCGACCAATGCCGATGCATTCAAAGCCATCGACTTTCCGCAGGCAGGTTTCGCTAGTCGCGTAAAGCGCTACACGTTCCGGGGGCGCCCAGACCGCGATAAGAAGCTCATATCCAACGTCCGCATAATTGGGATGACCGAGTACGTTGCGACGGTATTCTGTCTCCAGAAGCTTCTCAAGCTCAACCACGATGTCTTGTGGCGCGACTCCTTGTAGTCGGTCTCGGCACTTTTGGATCGCGGACCACGCAAATGACGAGTGCCCTGCCAGTGCAAATGCAATTTTCCCACCAGGAATCTCAAAATGGTCTAATTTTGAATCGTGGAATTTTGATGTCCATCCGGTATGCTCCGTGTCGGCACATAGAAGCACCCCTTCTTCGCAGACAAAGCCCGCTGCAATCGTCACGTTGTCTTCTCCTCAGAAACTCTTGCTTGGATCTGTTCCCTCGCTCCACGCGCCTTAATGACAATGCACGGACGGCTCAGCAGTTGCACGTCATCGCTCCAGCCTGTTCGAAGAATTGCGGCACCGGCCAAGCTATGAACCTCCGTTTTGCATTGGATTGCGTTGGCGGCGTTCAGATCGGGGAGCGCGGCTAAGAAGGCTCGGACGGCAATCTCTGCATCATCAGCATGGTTCTGCCCCTTGCCGCTCGAACTTACGAACGCCTCCCAAACGAACAGTCCACTTCCTGCCCGATGGAACGAATTCCATTCCAAAAATGCGGGAGTTCCGGACCCAATGCTTCGACGAATCCCCCGTAGAATCCAGACCACCTGTGCCAAGCCGCTTGCCAAAACTGCAGGACCCGCTCCCCCAGACCAGGAACGATCTCCTTCACCTGACCGTGCGCAGCCCAATTGGAGAGGTTCGTCGCTGATGGGGATAAATAGTGGGCATTCGAAACCGAGCGCAACGGGCTTGCCGGAACTCAGATCGGCGACTACTTGATCTACAAGCTGCTGGATATGCAAGCCTCGGGACACGGCTTGGGGAGTGGACTCCGCCCGAGCCCACGCGAAACTTCCTGACCTGATGCTTCCTATGTCGGCGCAGTAGATTGCAAGGTTTTCCATTCTCCGAAATCTTAACACTGGCCGCGTACCAAGATTAAACTTCTAACCGAAAGGTCGCCCCGCCCAGCGGTTCGCCGGACGGGCCGTGGGGGCCACACCTCTCATGGTTGGAAAATTCCCGCAGCGAAGCCGCAGTCAAGGGCGACGGCTACCAACCAGCTGGCTTTGAAAAGGACCCCTTTGCATCTTGCAGAGTTGTGGGGAACTGGCTAGCAAGCAGGTGCCCCTGCCGAATTCTCTTCACGAAAGTAGCGTACCGCTGTAGTTCCTTGCTGTGATGTTGGTGGGGGTTAAGAATTCCGACTGGCATGTGCAGTTCCTGAGCAACTATCCGCACCGGCTCTGCGAGATCGGAATCGTTCGTTATGAGCACCGCCACCTCGAATTGCTTGCGGAAAGCGTCTCGAACGAGATGTGACGCGAGGTTGACATCTGATCCCTTCTCTTCGGTTTTTTCGACCCAGACTCTTTGAGGGGGAGTGACCGTCGCCAGATACATCGGGACCGTGTGCGTTAGGAAATGACCGTATTTGATCGTGAGATTCGGAAGTGTCCGGAGCGCTCGAATGTACAAACCTTGATCGTGAGCCGAAGTCGGCTTGCTTGGCCTGGCACTCACTCTTGCAGTGAAATACTTGATTTCTTGAATGGTGTCGGAGGGAAGTAGAGCTTGGCAAAGGCGAACCAAATCGAGCCATTTGTACGGCGTCCCCTTTAACGCACCATAGTAGAGATTGAACCCATCGATGTAAACGTTGACCTTAGCCACGAATTCTCCTGGTTGGAAATCTGCCGAGTCGGCCCCATTGACGCTACTCGGCAAGGGAGTATAATACGTTGTGTATCCCCCCTGTCCCTTAGTGGGCAGGAAGCGAAGCCGACCTTTGGGTCGGCTTCAGTGTTTTAGCCCTTGTGAATACCCCTTAGCGGCCACTAGCGCCCAATGTTGAGTCCCTGCACGACGGTTTGCTCTGCCCCTTGTTGCAAAGTCGAGGATGGTTCGATCTTCTGAGTGGCGAATTCCGGCGTGCGAGTTTGCTCCATCGCGGATCGGTGCGACACGTCGCGCGAGAGTTGCTCGGTAAGATGGCTCTTGTCGTTCGTATAGATTTGCGCATCGTAGCGTCCGCGCGACACCGCCACATACGCCAACCGGCGATTCACGAGTTTTTCGCCTGCCTGTTCGGTATCCACATGCACTAACACCCGGTCGGCGGTTTGTCCCTGGCTGCTGTGGCTCGTCACTGCATAGCCGTAGTCGAGATGCGGATTCTCTTTGATGTTGAATGCGACGGTCCGGCCTGAGTCGAGGCGTAGTTGCAGGTTGCCGCTATCGTCGATCTTTTCGATGGTGCCTAGTTCGCGGTTGGCGATGTGTTGCTCCCGATTGGGCGCAGTGAACTGCACGCGCTCGCCTCGACTGAATGTGCGCTCGGCCTCGCGGTAGAGCGTCACGCCGTGCAACCGGCGCGGATCGTAACTCGCTTGCTCGCCGTTCTCGCGTTTCACCGTCACTAGATTTTCTTTCTCGTTCGCGCGCTCGACGCGGGCATACTCTCCCGCCTCGATGCCGTGCGTCTTGCTGCCTCTCGTGTAGCGCACAACGTCGCCTGGTTCGTATTGCGCGGCCCACTGTCGGTCCGCCCCGGTAATCTCTTGCCGAGCCACAAGCACTTGCTGCTTGTGTTCTTTTGTTTCCACCTGGCCCGCGCTCTGCATCGTCCGGTGAATAACTTCGTTGATCTCCCTGCGTGATTGATTGTCGGGCGAGACTACCAGCGTCCCTTCGGGCTTCTTCGCATACTCGTGTGCGATTTCCTTTAGCCGCTCGTCACGGTCCGGGATTTCATGCACGCGGCCCTGCGTATCGAGTCGTTCGATTGCTTCTCGCACATTGCCACGCGAGAGTTGCTCCACCACTTCTTTGAGTGCCGGGTCTTTCTGCCGTACGATCTCATCAAGCCGGGCCGTCGCGATCCCTGCTTCTTGGAGCTGCTGATACGGTCGGCCCGCTTCGACCGCTTCGTGCTGGCGTGTGTCACCTACCAGTAGCAGGCGGTCGTTCTCCTTGAGCCGATGTAGGAACTCGTTCATCTGCTTCGTGCTTGCGAGACTCGATTCGTCGAGAACGTGGAGGCGTTTTTGTCCGTCGTGCGGCTCTTCGCTCCGCGTCAGATGCCGTTGCAAGGTGCTCGATTCGATTCCCGCTTCTCCGAGTTTTTGCGCCGCGCGTGAAGTCGGCGCGAAGCCTTCGACTTTATAGCCCTCTCGCTCGGCAGCTTCCCGGACTACAGATAAAGAAGTAGTCTTCCCCGCGCCGGCGACGCCTTCAAGCGCCGTCACCTGATCGCGGCTCGACAGGATTTGCTCGACCGCCGCACGCTGGCTCTCGCTCAAATGCGAGTGGTCTTGCTCGATCTCCCGGCGTGTCTCGAAATTCGCGATTGGTTCGTATCGGTTCTGCCCCGCGCGCATCACTTGGATGGTGTCGCGCTCATGGCTGATCATCTCGCTTGTGGTGAACGCGCGGCCTGGGGCGCGATTGCTCGTCTCGATGAACTCACCGGACTGCACACGCCTCTCGAACTCAGCTTTGATCTCCGCAACCGTGGCGTCACCCATTGAGCGTTTCAGTGCATCCCTCAACAGCTCGCGCTCCTCGGCCACTGCTTCACGCTCTAGATTTTTCTCTCGCGAGTATGCAAGGGCCTGGCCGATGGCTTTCTGATCGGGTTCTTGCTGTATTCGCTCTCCGTGCTCCCGTGCCGCTTTGACAACCCGCTCTGGTTGATTGCCGAACTGCGCGGCCATTGCCTTGTGCCGGTCTTGCATCTCTTCGTGCGAGAGTTCGAGCTTTCCTTCTCGTGTCTGGTGCGCGGCGATCTGCGCCGCGCCTGCTCCTCGCTGGTTCTCCTTTGCGAGGTGTTCCTCGATCTGCTGGCGGCGCGGACTCGATGCGTTCAGATACTCTTTGCTGTAGCCCTTGATTTCCGGCTGGCTGCTCTCACCGCGCTCGATTTCGTAGCCAAGTTCTTTCAACCGATGGGCCAGTTCCGAGCGATACACCGCCGTCGCATACTGCTGCGTCTTGTACAGTTCCCGTGGCTGTAGCGCGTGTGCGTCTCCGTCGCCCGTCTCGGTAAGATTGAAGAAGACGGCGTGCGTGTGCAATTGCGGTGCGGCGTACCCGTCTACCGGCCTCGCACTGTCGTGCTCGAACTTCGCTGCTACCCACTTGCCTGTTGTTTCTGCTGGAAGATTCCCGCCGATACGGGCCTGGACATATCGCTCTAGCTCGTCAAGTGCGACGCCGACGCTTTCTCGATGTGCTTCTCGGACGCGCTCATCTCCACCTACCAGGGTGGTCAACGATACGCTCTTCGGGGCTGAAAACGTCGCGTCCCATCCTGCGCGATGTTCCATCGCGCTTATTTTCTCGCCGTGCCTGTTCATGTATTCTCTGGCCGCTTGGCGGCGGATTAGTTGCTCCCCAGTGATCGGGTGTTGTCCTTCGGAGAGCCGCTGGAAGTGCTCTTCGTGAACTTCGCCGCGTAGTCCCCACTGTTCAGCAAGTCTTCCATGCCACTCTCCGCGAATCTGTTCCGCTTCGGTGTAGTAGTTCTCGCGGGCATTGCCAAACTCCTCCGCGTGATACAACTGTGCTTGACCTGCGCTCAGCGGTTTGGAGATGGTCAGCATGTGTTGGCCTACTCGAAGAAGTCCCTTTGCTGGCGTGCTGGCTCTCGTTGGATTTTCTGGTCCTCACTTTGTTGCTGTTCATTGGGCACGAGTGTCTGTCCCGAAGCTCCGTTCCCCGACGGCTTGCCTGCTCCTGCCGCGGCCGCCGCGACCTTCGCCGGTTCCTCAGTTGGCTGTTGTGCCGGGCGCTCGATGTATTGCGGCTCTTTGCTTTCAAGCTCAATGTACGGGAGACTCATCCGCGCCACGAGATTTCCGCACTTGAGATAACCGTGCATCTTTTCAAGGCCGCTGATCTCGCTTGCCATCACGAGTGGCCTGATCTCGCGTTCGAGGTTATAGCCCTTCGATTTCCGCGATTGCGGGAACTGCTCATTTGTGCGGCTCTCTCGTATCCTCTCGATTTCTTGTTCTCCTATGGTGTCGCTAATCCATTTGGCTGCGTGCGGCTCGCTCGTACACAAGAAGATTTTCGTCGAAGGCTGCGACATCATTGCCTCCGCTTCGTGCCCATAACGCACTTCCAACTGGCTGCGTCCCTGAAAACCCAGCACCACCGGATTGTTGGATTTGCGGTTCTCCGTAATCGCCGT
>CAAGKR010203324.1_pt1 | contig 10583 bp, 9 predicted proteins | sample 2556971 | NCBI WGS metagenome assembly CAAGKR01 (sample SAMEA5207829, study PRJEB30636) | soil metagenome | biome: forest; feature: boreal; material: soil | place: USA | collected 2011-09 | depth 1 m
TCGCTGAGCTCACCCTCAGCGACGTCGACAGCGGTCTCGAGGGTGAACAGATCAGATTTCTGCGGTACAACGACGACTACAGGATTTTCAGCAAGTCGGACGGAGATGGTTACCGCGCGTTGGGCATTTTGGCTCAGCTGCTCCACGAGATGCATGGGCTGACGCTCCAGCCCGGAAAAACCAGCATCCTTTCCGCCGGGGACTTTCGTGCCCGCGTCCTTCCTACGGAAGAGGATATGGAGATTACTCAGCTAAGAGAACGTTTCCGGGAGTTCATTGAACAGCTCGGTCTTCCCTCGGAATACGAAGAGCTGGGAGCGACAGTGCTTACGGATGAACAAACCGAGCTGCTCGACTCGCTAAACCTTTCGTCAATGCTGCAAAATGAGTTGGCACGAGGTGGCCAACTAGATCTTAAGATTGTCCGCTTCGTCCTAAACCGAATGGCACAGCTCGGTCGAGAGGACATTGTAGACGACGTTTTAGATAACGTTGACCGCCTTTTCCCTGTTTTCGACAACGTCATTCGCTATATAAAGTCCCTCAGCGGCCTTACGGCGAGGCGACGTCGGGAAATTGGGCGGCGCGTATTAGGCCTTACGAAGAATTCGATTGTCGGGGAATTGGAGTATCACAGGATGTGGGCCATGGAACTGTTTGTTGAAAGCGACGAATGGAACTCAAAGGATCGATTTCAGACCGTGCTCACGCGATACCCTGACCACTTCACTCGTCGAAATGCGATTCTGGCTATGGGGCGATCACAGCAGTCACATTGGTTTTCCTCAAACGCCAGCCGAGTTTTGCAGGAGCCCCCTTGGCCGCGACGGGCTTTTTTGGCTGCAATGACTTGCCTTCCGCCGGATCGGGTAAAGCATTTGCACGGAGCGCTTGAGTCACGTCTCGACCCCTTGGAGGTGGCCGTAGCTAAGTGGGCCCGCCAACACCCTTTCCGAAGCTGACGGAGAAACCCTGGCCGGTCACAGTCCTTCAAAGGACAAGCCGCGGCGTGGTGCGCCGACCCTGCTCGGTTAGGTATGCCGCCTTGATCCCGTTGACCAAGCCAGGAGTCGTGAATTCCCTATAGCGACGATTTCGGGTTTGTCCCGATCGAAGTGCGGCTTGAGTTCGAGTACGGGACGATTGAGCCTCTCGCCTCGCTCAAATCGGGAATCGAGGGACTTTCCAACATCACTAACCCTGACGGATTTATTTATCCGCCGATTCAGCACACCGTACTCGAATTACCCAACGGCTTGTCAGAGAAAGTTCCTGGGTCTGATCGCTGTGCGTTCCTATATCAACTTCCCGCGACGCACCGACTCGTACTGATCGGCGAAGATGATCAAAAGGCTCAACGGTTCGGAGACGCTGGCTTTGTTATTCACTTGTTCGGGCGTTTCTTTGGTTGGCGGTGTCAGTTCCACGATTGGTGGATAGATGGTCGCTGCAAAGGATCGTCTGACGCCGATCACCTCGCTCCGCGGCACGCTGAGGCGGAAGCTTGCCTACGAGCATCTCTCATTCATTTCAGAAGTTGGGGTGCGATGCCGAGGATGGTCGCAATCAATGCGATGTATTTGCACGGACGCATTTGGGCCTACGAGAGCGAATGGGAGCGATTCCAGGCAGCGTATCAAGTGACCGACGCGGTCTATGCTCTTGCCAGGGACACTGGGATCCTAACGTCTCCGCAGTTCGTGCCGCACGCAGATCGGATATTCGCGCTCTGCGATGACCTCGGACTATACCGCGACGAAGAGAGAATTAGGTATGTAGTCGAACTTCGGAATGCGCTGCTGCACCAGGCACTATGGGTAGGTGGGATGCCAGGTCACGCGAGTCCTGATGACCGTTCATTTTATGCAACACGTTGGCTCGAGAATTTCTCGCGCAGGGCACTTTACGCTGTCTGCGGACTTGGGGGCGACTATGTCGGCTCCTCTTGGGCGAAGCTAACCACTCATTTCTTCGATGTGAAACCGCTAGCAAGTGATCGTTGATGCGAGTCCTGCTCTTGGAGGAGCAGCGCCTCCTCGCAGAGAGTCTTGCTGCCATCGCCCCCCCCTCGCCGAATGAGCGTGAGGTTTAGACGTCAATAAGCGACGTTAAGAGGGCCACGCTCGTCCTGAATTGTCCGCGAGGCATTGGCGCTGTCGATAGGACTGTCGATTGGTGAGTGATGCGCTCGCTTCAGGGGCGCGAGGTGCACGAGGGTGACGAAACCCGGTCGCAAACTGGACGAGGTGGATGAGGCTAAAGCTTATCGTGTGGTGTGGGCGCCTTCACAAAAGTGGTTTGGCCATGACGGAAACTGGTTGCACCCTTCCCGGATATACCTGTGCAGTCCGCCTCGCCGTCCGCGTCAGGTTCTAAGACGGTAATCGTTCCCGTCGCCACCTCCTTATTGGCATGTGCCACTTCCTTCGTCAGACATAGCAGAGAGGTGTGGCCAGCTCTCGGCACAACCATCCAATAGGAGGCCACGGCAGTCTTCGTGGTTTTCGCCTGGCGCTCCCTCCACATAAGGCCGAAACCGTTCGACATAAGTTTCAGGTACATGACGTCTCCTTTTTCCGAGCCCGTCCACAATCCGATGAAACTTCCGTCGACCAGTTGCTCTCGAATGGTGTTCCCGAGCAGTTGCCGTACGGTCAGGGTGCACCGCTCCTCGCAAGCTGCTACATCATTCGCGGCTTCGCTGCCCTCTTTTTCGGTTGAAGGTGATAAGGCCTCCAAATCCAGCGGGAGTTGAGATACGTATTTCTGGTTGTCGAGAATGAGGACGCCGTATTTTTCAGGAGCGGTCAGAGTAACAGCCGATTTAGCCTCAAAGCATCGAAATGACGGCCCGCCATTGTATACTATGCAGAGCCAGAATTTGCCTTTCACCGACCGCCACATATACGCGTACCAATCCATTGGTGTGACGCGCACCAGCCCCGACATGCACGAATCGCCCAGGTATCTACAGGTAGCGTTCTGGCCCACTTTCATGAACGGCGTGTCCACGCCACCGATGCCCCTAAAGGACAACATCACGCGTCTACCACCGGTAACAGTCTGAAACGGGCTCTGAAGCAAGAATGGCTCTACCACAGAGTTATCGTTGGTCCGTGAGGCGATTTCAGCGATTGATTTGGGCCGAGAAGGGATGCCAGACTGACCACTCAGCTCAAACGGTATCGATAGACCTGTTGCCGCCAAGGTTGCCGCGCAAAGGATAGTCCGGAGAGCTGTCAACATGGGTTGGGTTGTGTCGGTGAGGGGGGAAGGAAATACCTCACAACACGAATGTGAGGCGGTCTCCCTTACCTGACGCTCCAGACTGAGCCTTGTGACTGACGTTCAACCTCACGCCGGATGGGCGTGAGGCGGGCCGTCAATAAGCGGCGTTTAACGCAGCGAGAGGCGTCCTGAATCCTCTGCCAGGGATTGGCGCTGTCGATAGTGCTGTCGATCGGTAAGCAGCTCGCTCGCTTCATGGCGTGGGACTTCACCGAGCCTTGGGGGCGCAACGCCCGAGAATGTCTTTTTGCTGAAGGGGACTTGGTGGCTTGGCCGATCAGGTCGTAATGTTGCCTTCGGTCACATCACACACCAGACCGGATTGCGAGCGCACAGTTCCTGTCGCCGAGTGAGTGGTCCGATCGGGCTCAACCGCGACTGCTAAGACCCTTTGCGCACCAGGTTGCTCGTGCCTGGATAGCGTCTTTCAAGGTTGTCATGATCGGGTGCCGGAGCCCTTGCTCATGGGCCATCTTGACGGCGTCAGATACACAATCTGGAAGCTGGAGCGCGATCTTGATTGCTTCCACTACAACGCCTTCGGGGGACAATCGCACGGCCGCCGCAAGCTCCTCCCAATGTGAACGTCCGATTCTTCGAACCAGATATTCTCCCCCCACTTTCATTGCCATCTTGGCCTTTTGTACTGGAATGGCGCGAGGATAGGCTAATGCGCTAGCGATATCATATAAGGGTGCTAGGCGCACGAGATCACCGCCGTCGATGAGCACCGCGTAGTTCTTTGCATGCGCATCGGTCCCGGCGATCAGCCAGTTGTAGATCAGCGATCGCACGAACGTCCACAAATCTTGCGCCCGCCGACTGGAAAAAGTATTCACCAACTCCGCTACGTTCACAGCGCTTGGTCCGCCTTGGCTTTCATACTTTCGTCGCGGATCGACACCGAGAGCCTGGCAACAATCTTCCTGATGTACCCGCTCCCAGCGGCCATTCGTAGCCACACGGTCGAACCGCTCGATTGATATTGCGACTTCATCTCCAAATCGCAGGACCTTCGAAGCTGCGGCCGGAAGTCCCAGCCGCTGCGCGAGATCAAGGCATAGATGCTCGTTCTCTGGCAACCCATCGAACTGGACATGCGTCGGCTTGAGGATGTGCGTCGTCGGTATGTGCCCGCTCGGCACACCCCACCGCTTGCCATCATAGAGTAATGCAGTCTTCGGTTGCGCCCCGGGAAGGCTGAACTGTCCGGTGTCGGTTCCGAGTCGCCACGCGGCTGTGTCGGTGTGCAACAGCTCGAGGCGTTCGGCAACTTCTATTTCGGTTAGCCAGTCGACCGATCCGGCGGCAGGTCCCCCGACGCGCAATCGCTCGAACCGCTCTTCCGTTACGAATTGCATCGCACCCGCAACGTCCTCACCTACCTGAGCGATCAGCGCAAACGGATTGTTCGCCGAGACACCAAACCTCCGAGCCCACTGGCCCAAGATGAGCTCGTTATCCGGAAGTAGTCCCCACAGATACGCTTTGACTGCCGCATCCGCGTGAGTCAGCGCTAAGCGCGGCATCGAGAGGGACAACGGGTATCCATCATTGGCCGAGCGCCATTGCTCGTCGTAGGTGAACTCCAACCGGCCACCGCGGAGCTGTGCGATTCCCCCAACCCGCCGCTCTCCAGATACGACGGCCAAGCTCTCAATCACGGCGTGCGCCGCGTTGCTTTAACAACGATCGTGTCAATTCGAGATGATATGTCAGCGTTGGAGTAATCAGCGGCCGGTCCGGTCGATACAGTTGGGACGTCAATGTCGAGCCCGAGCGCCGTTAGCACCTGGAACACTCTTCCGACCTCAGCGCCGCGATTTCCGCGCTCGAATCCAACGATCCACTCCCGCGTAACTCCGGCCCGCGTGGCCAACTCAGCTTGCGTAAGCTTTTCCGCTCGACGCGCCTCACGCACTACGAGGCCGAAATCCCGTGGCGAACGTATGCGCATTGATGGGCTCCAATTTAAGTGAGCTATATCCGACAAACACATATTGTGGGTTAAAGGTCACATTGTCAAGATGTAGGTTAAAACGCACGCCAAGGCTAGTTCCCAGCCATGATATCAATATGCGATATCACCAACTTGCGTAATGTATCAGCCCATAGTATCATGCCTTGATGGGTAAGGCCAGTAATACGCTGGAAGCGATCTTTGCTGAACCAACCCGTGCAAACATCCCTTGGCGCGACGTCGAGTCGCTATTGAGGTACTTGGGCGCGGAGGTCAGGCCGGGCACCGGCTCACGGTCGCGTGTCAGGCTGAATGGAGTACGTGCCACTTTTCACCGACCGCACCCGCAGGCTGAAGTACATAAGCCACTGGTGCGGTCCATTCGCCGTTTTCTCGCAGCGGCCGGAGAAGCGCCGTGACGGAGCAGGAGGAATAGGATGGAACACAAGGGCTACACCTCGCGCATCGAGTTTGACCAGGATGCCGGCATTCTTTTCGGCGAAGTCGAGGGACTTCGTGACGTCGTGACTTTCGAGGCCACGGACGTCCGCGATCTCGAAAAGACATTTCGCGAATCGGTCGACGATTATCTCGCGATGTGCGCCGAGCGCGGAGAGAATCCCGAGAAGCCGTACTCGGGCAAGTTCATCGTTCGCGTCGATCCAAGGGTGCACCGCGATATCGCGACAGCGGCGGCGCGCGCGGGCAAGAGCTTAAACGCGTTCACGGGCGAGCTTCTCAAGGATTGGGTCACCCGGTCAGCACAGGCGTCTTTGTCGAAGAGCGGAAGATGGCGCGCTTACGCGCAGTCAGCTCCGCATGCGAATGCCTTGAGCCCCGACGATGAAACCATCGCCCGGGTACAATCGGCACTGACCGTGGTGTCTGAGCCTTCGTCACCGGCGCCCGAAATCTGGGCGACGTCAAGATCACGCACACCGAGCTCATTGGCATCGAATACTCCTGCGGGCTCGAACACGCCGCAGCTAACCTCACACAGGAAAATCGCCTAAACGCGGAGAGGATCATGGCAGAGAAATCCGATAAGGGAACCTTCACCCTTCAAGTCGTAGTGTCCGGACAGTCCACCTCCGTCAAGATCAACCTTCGTCAATCCGTGGAGCACCTCGTGAAGGAGGCGCTTCGGGAGTCCGGCAACAAGGGACAGGCTCCTTCGGAATGGGAGCTGCGCACTTCTGATGGGCGACTGATTGATCAGAACGTCGAGGTCGGCGCTGCCGGCATAGTCGAAGGGATGACGCTCTTTCTCAGCCCACGCGCCGGAGCAGGGGGCGGGCGCATCTGGTGATGGTCTCGCAGTCCGTACCGGTCCTCGTAGACCGCGAACTGTCTCGCGAGAAGCTGCTGCGTGAGCTCGAGCTCTGGCGAGCCAACGCCATGCATCGCGAGCGTGGGTGGATCCTGCTGGACGTCGATGAGGACGCCCTCGCCATTGAATTGGCGTTTCTTGCCCAGATCTCTACGACTGTGGGATCTGGCGCGCTGCCGATCGTCGCCTGTGCGATACGTTTGACGTACGAAAACTACGATCTCTGGCCACCATCACTCACATTTATAAGCGCTTTCACTCGCCAGCCTATCCGTCCGCATGTACGAGCATTTCAGGTCAGCCCGCAGGGCGCGCGTGACGTGCGTGACGTGCTCATTGATTCACATCCCGAGACCAATAATCCCTTTCTCTGCCTGGCGGGCATTCGCGAGTATCACAGTCATCCGCAGCACACTGGCGACAGCTGGCTGCTCCATCGCCACCTTGGAGAGGGAAGTATCACGACCATTTGCGATCGCGTATGGCGTTACATGGCGAACACGGTGATAGGCGTCGGCGTGCAGATGCAGGCATTACCGGTTTGGCCGCTGCGCGCACAGATCAGCATTGTGCTTACACAGGGCGAGTTGCAACAGCCCGATCCAAAGCAGCCGCCGACTCTCGTTATTTATCAGACCGCACAGCGTTAGAGAAACTGCCGATCTCATGAAGGACGGATTGCTGGACGTGCGCACTTTTGTCATCCCGAGTGCGATCATTGCGGAGACCATCGGTTTTCTGCGCACGGTGGGGACCCGCGGCAACGAAGCGTTTGTGCTCTGGTCGGGCGTTCGCACTAGTCCGCAAAGCTTTCGCTTCGCGTCGGTCCTGATCCCGGAACAGCGTGCCATGGTGACGGAGCACGGGCTGCTCGTGACCGTGGAAGGCGAGGCGCTCTTCCACGTCAACAAAGCCGTGCACGAACGGAACGAAGTTCTCGCCGCTCAAGTTCACACCCACCCCACTTCGGCCTACCATTCGTCGACTGATGACACGTTTCCACTGGTGACTCTTGTCGGTGCCCTTAGCATCGTACTGCCCGATTTCGCCCGCAAAGCACCTCGGGACATCGACCGCTGGGCGTGGTACCGGTTGTCGAAGCGTGCCAAGTGGGAACCGGCTATCACCAACACGAAGATCGAGATCGAGACCGAGTGAGTCTTCCCCGTTTCTTTTCTCGCGTCAATGATTCTATCGGCCCGCTGCTCAGTGCGCGTGCGGATGTCAGAACCTTCTTGGCGGAGAAGTCGGTATCGCTTCAGGCCCCAACCGATCTCGAACAGCATCACCTTCACGTTGCCGGATTTCTGCTGCTCGTTAATCTCTGCGCCCGCCTTTACCCTCGCATTCACGTCGTTGCCTCGCCGAGAATTGTTGATGAAGCCCGTGCACTCGTTCTCAAGATCAATCCGACAGGCGATGTAACGACAGGTGCTGCGACGACCACGGCCGATGCAACGCTTGCATGGTGTTGCTCCCGCTCCGCTCCGAGCGCGTCGACGATCGTCGTCGCTCCAGTTGGATGGGAGGTCCTGATTGACCTGCCGGACAGCGGAGCACTGCATGCGACCAACATGCTCGCGTCGCTCGCTGCCGCCACCATTGGAGCGGCGGCAATTTTCCGTCGCGTGTTTGCCGAATTGCTCCCTCAGGGTCGGGAAGGTGTCGAGCCCGGCCGATTCAACGTTCTCACCCACGCGCCGGCAGCGACACCGTTGCCGGATCTACCGCCGGACATTCCACTTGGGCGTGTTCATCTCGTGGGAGCGGGGGCGGTCGGACAGGCCGCCATCTACGCGCTCGCCCGCGTTTCCGCGACAGGGACTATCACAGTCGTCGATCCCGAAGTGATCACCCTATCCAACCTACAACGTTACGTCCTCACTCTCGACACCGACGAAAGCGTGTCAAAGTGCGCAATCGCTGGGCGAGCGCTCCTTGGGACTCGGCTTGACTTCGTGCCTGTCGAGAGTGTGTGGAGCACTGACCTCCTTGAGACCGAATCGGCCGAGGTAATCTGCGCCGCCGTGGACACCGAAGACATACGCATCGCACTGCAGGCCTCGCTTCCTCGCCGCGTATACAATGCGTGGACGCAACCGGCCGACATCGGCTGGTCACGACACGAACAGTTCGGCGTCGAGCCATGCGCTGCGTGCCTGTACTGGCCAACTGGTCCTAGGCCGAGCTATCACGAGCTCGTCGCGCGAGCCCTGAGGCAGCACGAGTTGCGCGTCCTTGCGCATTTGAGCTTCCGCGTTCCCGTCGATAACCCGCTGCAGACCGGCCAGATCCCGCAGCTGCCGGACATTCCCGCTCCGCCGGAAGCACCTTCATGGTTGGCTAGATCTCTCCTCGACGACGTTGCCGTCGGGCTCGGAATTGATGCCCACAATCTGGCTTCGTGGCGGGGCCGCTCGATTCAAGATCTATATCGAGAGGGCATTTGCGGCGGCGCGCTCATTCGCGCCCAAGCTGGTGAGATACCAACAGAGATGGCAGTTCCGCTCGCGCATCAATCCGTGCTCGCTGGGATCATGCTTGCCACGCAGCTGCTCGTGGCCGCTCACCCGCAACTGTTACCCTATCGGCCCGCAGTCATCGAAGCACGTTTGGACCTGCTCGCGCCATTCCCACAAATAGCCCTCCGCCCTCGCCAGCAGACGCCTGGATGCATATGCAGCGATCCAGACTTTATCGCGCGGTATCGGTCCAAGTGGCCCTGGCCCCGTGAACAGTCGTTCTCGCCTGCCGCGCCGGTCGAGGAAGGCAGGGAAGGCCCGGGATAACTCGCGGCGCGGAATGCTGGGATGGAGCGATTCAAAACTATGGCGGCAACAAACTGTGGATGCGGATGACCGGTCGATGCGACCACCTGATGGTGCGGGCGACGACGAATCTGTGAGCTAACAACCTCACGCCAAAAGAGCCGTTACGCCGAGAGATCAACGTGACGCACCTCACGCCGGATGAGCGTGATCTCGCGGAGAACTAACAGGCCCCCTGGATCCCGCTCGTTACCCTAGACGCAGAAGCGAACTATTAAAAGAATAAACAGCCCGACGATGATCGGGCCAACGAGTCTGCGCAGTCGCCCCGGCGCAATACCGTCGCGTGCCATCGCCGCGTGCCACAATTTCTCGAATTCGAGGTATTGGTGAAATATTAGCTCTGAATCTGGTCCGAGTGACCCAATGAGAGTGCAACAGGAATGCGCTGCCTGGTCTCGTCGGCTCTTGTCTCCTTGAAGATGGTACGACGCTGAAATAAAGGAGGATGAAAGTATGTACCGAAGCAGGAGTTCGACCTCGTCTGTCGAGAGCTCTGTTGGCGACCCAGCCCAACTAGCTGCAATGGCCGTGGTCTGACTCGGGACGATCAATGCATCTCGTCCATTCCTATATGTCTCCCCAGTTCTCGCCGGGTGTTTCTTGATCGCTTGTTCCTGCAGTTCGAGGATTTCAGCGATCTCGTGTAATGTTTGAGCTCTATCCATCGCTGCCGTTGGGGGAGACTCCGCTTAGCTTGGGGACAAAGCGCATGCGCGGCAAGTCTCGGCTCAAGTTCCGGAGAGTGTCGTGCTCCAAACGAAGTAGACAAAGCGGGGCCAACAACCTCACGCCCAATGAGCGTGAGGGGGTTTGCGTCAACTGGCCTCGTTGGCCGCAAGCGCAGCCCGCGGGCCCGCCCCTTAGACGGCCTGAACTGTCCGCGCTGTCGATTCCTGCTGTCGATTGGTTCTGGCTTAGGCCCGTGGAATGCGAACGCGTCTGTTCGACTTGATCCGTGACGAACCCTGTTGCGATCTGAGACGGTTTGCGGCCTCGAGTAAACGGTGGGAGTCCGTCCGAAGCGCTCGCGAAAGCCGGTCCACCACGTCGAGTGTCGGCGACTTTAGACCTCTCTCAAGATCGCTGACATACGTCCGGTGTACGTCGGCGCGAAACGAGAGCTGCTCCTGGGTAAGCCGTGCGTGGACCCGAGCCTCGCGTATGACAGAACCGA
>CAAGKR010203919.1_pt1 | contig 10582 bp, 9 predicted proteins | sample 2556971 | NCBI WGS metagenome assembly CAAGKR01 (sample SAMEA5207829, study PRJEB30636) | soil metagenome | biome: forest; feature: boreal; material: soil | place: USA | collected 2011-09 | depth 1 m
CTCAATGACGCCGTGACTGACGTACGCCGGGTGAGGCGCAAGCCTGGCGTACGCCTGCTGAGGCTGGCCGGCCACGCAGAGCTACCGCAGACCTTCGAGATCGACGACGAACTGCCGATGCTCGCGCGGGGTCTCTGACGCCCTAACATAGGTAGGTACCCCAGCAAACCATGTGAGTCACCTGGAAGAGGCACTGTCTTGTCTGCGCAAGAGACCACCACCAACGTTCCTGCCACCGGCACCTCGCGAGTCAAGCGTGGTATGGCCGAAATGCTCAAAGGTGGCGTCATCATGGACGTCGTCACGCCGGAGCAGGCCAAGATCGCCGAGGACGCCGGCGCTGTTGCCGTGATGGCTCTTGAGCGCGTGCCCGCCGACATCCGCACCCAGGGCGGGGTCTCACGGATGAGTGACCCGGACATGGTGCAGGGCATCATCGAGACCGTCTCCATCCCGGTCATGGCCAAGGCCCGGATCGGTCACTTCGTCGAGGCACAGGTCCTGCAGAGCCTGGGCGTGGACTACGTCGACGAGTCCGAGGTCCTGACACCGGCGGACTATGCCAACCACATCGACAAGTGGAAGTTCACCGTCCCCTTCGTCTGTGGCGCAACCAACCTGGGTGAAGCCCTTCGCCGGATCAGCGAGGGTGCCGCGATGATCCGTTCCAAGGGCGAGGCCGGCACCGGTGACGTCTCCAATGCCACCTTGCACATCCGCAAGATCAGCGGTGAGATCCGCCGGTTGTCCTCGATGAGCGAGGACGAGCTGTATGTCGCCGCCAAGGAGCTGCAGGCCCCGTACCAGCTGGTCAAGGAGATCGCTGAGACCGGCAAGCTGCCCGTGGTGATGTTCGTCGCCGGCGGTATCGCGACCCCCTCCGACGCGGCCATGATGATGCAGCTCGGCGCCGAGGGTGTGTTCGTGGGCTCGGGCATCTTCAAGTCCGGCAACCCCGCCCAGCGCGCCGAGGCGATCGTCAAGGCGACGACGTTCTTCGACGACCCCGAAGTGATCGCCCGGGTCTCCCGTGGTCTGGGTGAGGCCATGGTGGGCATCAACGTCGAGGAGCTGGGCGAGGGTCAGCATCTGTCCCAGCGCGGCTGGTAGTCACCAGCTCTCCTTGTGAGCACATCCCCTATCCGCATAGGCGTTCTGGCAGTCCAGGGCGATGTGCGTGAGCACATCAACGCGCTGTCCAGCATCGGCGGGCAAGCCATGGGCATCCGGCGGCCGCGCGAGCTGGATGACGTCGACGCCTTGGTGATCCCAGGTGGCGAGTCGACCACCATGGACAAGCTGGTTCGGGCGTTCGACCTGCAGGAGCCGCTGCGCAAGCGGATCGCCGGCGGAATGCCGGTCTACGGGTCGTGCGCGGGCATGATCATGCTGGCCGACCGGATCGCTGATGCCCGACCGGACCAGGAGACGCTGGGCGGTCTCGACATCACGGTGCGGCGCAACGCTTTCGGACGTCAGGTGGACTCTTTCGAGGGCGATCTTCACATCCCGGCGATCGCCGAGCTGACGACTGCACCGCAGGGATACCCGTCGACCTTCAAAGCCGTCTTCATCCGGGCTCCCTGGGTCGAGGAGATGGGTGATGGCATCGAGGTGCTGGCCAGGGTCGAGACCGGGCCGGCCGCGGGCCGGGTCGTCGCGATCCGGGCCGGCAACCTGCTGGCCACCTCCTTCCACCCCGAGGTCACCGGGGACCACCGTATCCATGAGTACTTCACGCAGATGGTTCGTGCGGCGCTGCGCTGAACCAAGCTCCGCCGAACCCACTTGGGCTGAAGCAACGCTGCGTTTGAACCAACACTGGGCTGAACACCAGGGCACCGATCAGTAGGATCAGCCACGATGTCGATGACGGTTCGGCCGTCGAGGGAGAAGCGATGAGCGGTCATTCCAAATGGGCGACGACGAAGCACAAGAAGGGGGTCATCGACGCCAAACGCGGCAAGCTGTTCGCCAAGATGATCAAGAACATCGAGGTGGCTGCGCGGACCGGAGGCGGTGACGTCGCCGGCAACCCGACGCTGTTCGATGCCATCCAGCGGGCCAAGAAGCTCAGCGTCCCGAACGACAACATCGCTAACGCCGTCAAGCGCGGCAGCGGTGCGACAGCCGGCGGAGCCGACTGGCAGACGATCACCTACGAGGGTTACGCCCCCCACGGTGTGGCGGTCCTGATCGAGTGCCTCACCGACAACCGCAACCGTGCGGCCGCCGAGGTGCGAACGGCACTGAACCGCAACGGTGGCCAGTTCGCCGACCCCGGAAGCGTCTCCTACGTCTTCACCCGCAAGGGCGTCGTGATCGTCCCCAAGGGCGACCAAAGCGAGGACGATCTGCTCGAGGTCGTCCTGGATGCCGGCGCGGAAGAGATCAACGACATCGGTGCGGCCTTCGAGATCGTGAGTGAGCCGGGCGACTTCCTGGCCGTCCGCACTGCCCTGCAGGGGGCCGGCATCGACTACGACTCAGCTGAGGCTTCCTTCATCCCGACGGTGGAGGTCGAGCTCGACCTGGACGGTGCCCGCCAGATGTTCCGGGTCATCGAGGCCCTCGAGGACAGCGATGACGTTCAGAACGTCTGGGCCAACGGCGACGTGAGCGATGAGATCCTGGCTCAGCTCGAAGACGACGAATAGCACGACGAACAACAGGCACCTGTCAGCGGCCAATCCGGCATTCCGGGTTCCCGCTGCGGCGCGTCGCTTCCAAGATCCCGACCGGACACTGTAAATTTCTTCCGAACAGGTGTTCGGAAAGTGAGGAGCTCTCAGCGTGCGTGTCATGGGTGTCGACCCCGGCCTAACCCGGTGCGGCCTCGGCATCGTCGACGGCGATCTGGGCAAGCCGCTGCGAATGATCGCCGTCGGGGTGATTCGCACTCCGACATCCGATGACCCGGCCATGAGGCTGTTGGCGCTGCAGATCGAGATCGACGAGTGGATGGCGCGTTATGAGCCTGACGCCGTGGCAGTGGAACGGGTTTTCGCCAAAGCCAACATCAAGGGGATCATGGGCACTGCGCAAGCCTCCGCCGTTCCCATGCTCGCTGCCGCCCGCCTCGGGCTGCCGCTGGCGCTGCACACTCCTACGGAGGTCAAGGCTGCAGTGACCGGAAACGGTCGTGCCGACAAGGCTCAGGTCACCACGATGGTCACCCGGATCCTTCGACTGGACACCCCGCCTAAGCCCGCAGACGCCGCTGACGCGCTCGCACTGGCCATCTGCCAGGTGTGGCGTGGCACAGCCCAGAAACGCTTGCAGCAAGCCGTGGCAGCACAGCTGGCACACCGAGGCTCTGCACCCCAACGCCCTACACACCCACAGACGTCAAAGACAGGCAGCCGATGATCGCCTCGGTGCGCGGCGTCGTGCTGTCCGCAGGTCTGGACTCGGCTGTCATCGACGTCGGGGGAGTGGGTCTGTTGCTGCACACCACCGCAGGGACTGCAGCATCCCTTCGGCCAGGTGAAGAGGCGGCGTTAGCGACGACACTGGTGGTTCGCGAGGAGTCGCTGACCCTCTACGGTTTCGCTGATGAGGACGAGCGGGCCATCTTCACTCTGGTCCAGACAGTCTCTGGCGTCGGCCCCCGGCTTGCCTTGGCAATGTTGGCCATTCACGCGCCCGACGGGTTGCGCCGTGCCATTGGGGGCGGCGATCTTGCCGCGCTGACCAAGGTCCCCGGAATCGGCAAGAAGGGAGCCGAGCGCATAATCCTCGAGCTTCGCGACAAGCTCGGTATTCCGTCCGGCACCACGTCGTCAGAGTTGAGCAGGCCCGCTGTCGATGAGGCGAGCGCACAGGTGCACGACGCACTGGTCGGCCTTGGCTGGTCGTCCAGGCAGGCCGATGACGCGGTTGAGGCAGTGAGACCTGAGACCGGCGACGGATCAGACGTGTCGACCCTGTTGCGTGCCGCGTTGCGGGAGCTCGGACGATGACCGGGTACTTCGACCAGAGCGACGAAGAGAACGCCTCGATGATCGAAGCCACGGCGCGAATCGTTGATGCCGGTGGCGATGATGACGAACGCAGGGTCGAAGCGGCGCTGCGTCCCCGCAGGCTCAGCGAGTTCCCCGGCCAGACCCGGGTGTGCGACCAGCTGGCGCTCGTTCTCGAGGCCGCCAAACGTCGAGGCACGCCTCCAGACCACGTGTTGCTGTCTGGACCTCCCGGTCTGGGCAAGACCACGTTGGCTCTCATCGTTGCGGCCGAGCTCGAGCAGCCCATCCGGATCACCAGTGGCCCGGCGATCCAGCACGCCGGTGACCTGGCCTCGATCTTGTCCTCGCTGGCCGAGGGCGAGGTGCTCTTCCTTGACGAGATCCACCGGATGGCCCGGGCCGCCGAGGAAATGCTCTATCTGGCGATGGAGGACTTCCGGGTCGATGTGATCGTCGGCAAGGGCCCGGGGGCCACCGCGATCCCGCTGGAGCTGCCGGCATTCACCGTGGTTGGTGCGACCACGCGTTCTGGTCTGCTGCCAGCACCGCTACGAGACCGATTCGGATTCACCGGTCACCTCGACTTCTACGCCGTGGCCGACCTGATCCGCATCCTGCACCGCTCGGCAGGCTTGCTCAAGGTGGAGGCAACAGATGCGGCTATCGCCGAGATCGCCCGTCGATCACGGGGGACCCCCCGGATAGCGAACAGGCTCCTACGCCGGGTCCGGGACTGGGCACAGGTGCATGGCCGCGGTGTGGCCGACGAAGAGGCCGCGCACGCTGCGCTAGCCCTGTTCGACGTCGACGACCGTGGCCTGGACCGGCTGGATCGTGCGGTGCTGGAGGCCCTGTGTCGCCGGTTCGGTGGTGGTCCGGTGGGTCTGAGCACCCTTGCCGTCGCGGTCGGGGAGGAGCCAGAGACCGTCGAGACCGTCGCTGAGCCGTTCCTGGTGCGCGAGGGCTTCATGATCCGCACCCCACGCGGACGGGCCGCAGCCCCGTTGGCCTGGACTCATCTGGGGTTGACCCCGCCGCCGCCCGAAGCCGGAACCCCTCAGGCCCTGCCTTTGCCACTCGGCGACGGGGACGGACGCTTCGGCGGCTGACCGTGGTGAATGGGAGCCCGATCGGGCCGACCTGATCACAATCAGGCTCGGATGGGTGCGGCGCGTTGGTCCCCTCGCGGCGCCTCACCTAGACTCAAGCCGACGCCGCGGCTTGCGCCGTTGCTCTTGCGTGTCCGGCTTACCTGCCCAAATGCGCCCGCCAACTCTTCCAAAAAGGATTGACTCATGTATTCGCTTGTCGCGGCTTCATCGAGCGGCTCATCCGGCAACCTGCTGATATTCGCCTTGCCGCTGCTGTTGATCGGGTGGATGTTCTACACCCAACGGCGCCGGACGAAGGAGTCGCAGAGGTTGCAGTCCACCTTGGGAGTCGGCGACGAGGTCACGACCACGTCAGGTCTTCTCGGCCGGATCACCGCCCTTGAGGACGAGGTCGCGACCCTCGAGGTGAGCCCCGGGGTGACCATCCGTTTCAACCGCCGCGCCATCGCCGGTCCCGCACCCAGGGCCGCAGCATCAAGCGAGTCGGAGACCGGCGCTGTGTCGGATCCAGCGCACGAAACCGACTAGGACACCCCCGTGGCGATCAATCCGCACAATCGCGGGCCCTTGCGCACGCTGTCCGTGCTTGTCCTGCTCATTATCGGCATCTACGGTCTGCTTGGCGCCGTGAGCACCTGGGGCACGGCTCAGCGCACCCCCAAGCTTGGGCTCGACCTGCAGGGCGGCACCCAGCTGATCCTGACGCCCAAGCTCGAGAAGGGCCAGCAGATCAACCAGGGCCAGATCCTGAAGGCGGTCGACATCATCCGCGCGCGAGTGAACGGATCGGGTGTCACCGAGGCTGAAGTCTCCACACAGGGCGGCAAAGACATCGTGGTCTCGTTGCCGGGCACCCCCGACGCCGCCACCGTCACCTCGCTGCAGAAGTCCTCGCAGCTGCGGATGCGGGCTGTCCTGGTTGCGGCCTCTGCCGCGCCGACGCCGACCCCCACCCCCACGTCAACCGGGTCGAGCCCCCTCAAGCCTTCGACCCCCGCCACCAGCGCACCGAAGGCGACGGGCACAGCGACAACCGCTCCCAAGTCAGGATTCCCATCCGCGCTGACCGCGGCGACGAAGCCGGCGCCCACTGCTGCCACACCCACTGCCATACCCCTTGCCACGGCTGCCACACCCACTGCCACGGCCGCCACGCCCGCGCCTGGCGCCAAGCCGAAGAACGCGAGCGACCTGGCGTGGGTCACCCCGGCGCTGGAGAAACAGCTTGCCGGACTTAACTGCGCCAACCCCAAACAAGTCGAGGCCATCCAGGACATCGCGTCCCAACCGATGGTGACCTGCTCGAGTGACCCCACCCAACCGGAGAAATACATCCTTGGTCCGGCAGAGGTGAACGGTGACCAGATCTCTAACGCCACCTCTGATCAGCAGACTGGCCAGGGTGGCGTGAGCAACGGCCAATGGGAGGTGCGACTCGACTTCAACGGAGCCGGCACAACGGCATTCTGTAACGTGACCTCGCGCATCGTATCGCTGCCGAACCCGCGCAACCGGTTCGGTATCGTGCTGGATAACCAGGTGATCTCGGCTCCATCCGCCCAGGCGTCTCTGTGCGCGGGCACCGCGAGCATCACGGGCCACTTCACCGGTGTGTCCGCCAAAGCGCTGGCCGACCAGCTCAAGTTCGGCGCTCTGCCCCTGTCCTTCGCGCTGCAGACCAGCGACCAGATCAGTCCCACGCTCGGCGGGGACCAACTCGCTCGCGGTCTGATCGCCGGAGGTATCGGCCTGCTGCTCGTGGTTGCCTACTCCCTGTTCCAGTACCGTGCTCTGGGTCTGGTCACCGTCAGCTCCTTGATCATCGCCGGGTCGATGACCTACGCGGCGGTGACACTCTTCGGCTGGTCCCAGGGCTTCCGACTGACGATGGCCGGGGTGACAGGCCTGATCGTCTCCATCGGTATTGTCGCCGACTCGTTCATCCTGTACTTCGAACGCGTTCGTGATGAGGTTCGCGACGGACGGGCGCTCCGGGCAGCGGTCGAGACGGGCTGGGGTCGCGCCCGGCGCACGATTCTGATCTCCGACGCAGTGAACTTCCTGGCTGCGGTCGTCCTGTATGCCCTGGCAGCGAGCAACGTTCGCGGGTTCGCTTTTACGCTGATGCTGACCACGATCATCGACATCGTCGTCGTGTTCCTGTTCACCCACCCCCTGCTCTCGATTCTGGCCAACACCAAGTTCTTCGGTCAGGGACACAAGTGGTCCGGTCTGGATCCGAATCGTCTGGGGGCCAGAACCGTCACCTATACCGGGCGCGGCCGGGTCACGATTGCCGCCCGGCGGGCCGCGGCCGAGGGGAACAACTCATGAGGAGCTTCTCCGACTTCGGTAACGACCTCTACAGCGGCAAGCGCTCCAACGACTTCGTGGGTCGTCAGAAGACCTGGTACGCGGTGTCGGCGATCCTTCTGGTTCTGGCGACCATCGGTCTGTTCGGGCGCGGCCTGAACATCGGGCTGGAGTTTCGCGGAGGCTCTGAGTTCCGGATCTCATCGGTCACCAACTTCAACAGCTTCGAAGCCCGCGCCAAGACAGCTCTCGGCACCGTGAACCCCGGTTCCAACGTCGTGGTCACCAAGACCACCGACACGGTCCGGGTCCAGACTGAAAAGTTCCAGAGCACCCTCCAGACCGACAAGGTCAAGTCCGCGCTGGCCCGCGAGTTCAACGTCGGTGTGAACAGCATCAGCGCGAACACCATCGGACCGTCCTGGGGCGCCTCGGTGAGTCAGCAGGCCATCACTGCACTCATCTGGTTCCTCATCCTGGTCTCGCTCGTCCTGGCCGCCTACTTCCGAACCTGGAAGATGTCGATCGCGGCACTTATTGCCCTTGCGCACGACCTCGTGATCACCATTGGTATCTACGCGCTGGCCGGCTTCGAGGTCACCCCGGCATCGGTGATCGGCTTCCTGACGATCCTGGGGTACTCGCTCTACGACACCGTCGTCGTGTTCGACAAGGTGCGCGAGAACACGCAGGAAGCGGAGGGCAACGGTCGGCTGTCGTTCTCGCAGGCCGCCAACCAGGCGGTCAACCAGACGCTGGTCCGCTCGATCAACACCTCAGTGGTGGCCCTGCTTCCGGTCGCCTCCATCCTGGGCATTGGCTACTTCCTGCTCGGGCCAGGGACGTTGCTGGACCTCAGCCTCGCGTTGTTCGTGGGCATCGCGGTCGGTACCTACTCTTCCATCTTCATCGCCACCCCGGTGCTCGCGGATCTACGCGAGCGCGAGCCGGCAATGCAGGAGCTCAAGAAGCGGGCCACTCGCTACCAGGCGACCCAGGCTCGCAAGGCAGGCACCGACCCATCTGAGAGTGACCAGGGCGGCACAGACGATGCAGGCACGAGGGACGTGGTGCACGCGTCCAGCCGAGGCGGCGGCACCGCGTCCACCGGACGGCCCGTGCACCGTAACGTGCAGAGCGGACCGCGCAACCAACCCAAACGCCCGCCGAAGTCGAAGCGATGACGGGACCCGCGCATTCGAACCCAGTATTGGCGGCCTCAATCCCAACCAAAGCGTCCCCGCTCACCGCTCCGATCGGTGAGATCGTTGCCACTCGCCTGCGCGACATCCCGGACTTTCCGGTTCCAGGGGTCACCTTCAAGGACTTCACACCCCTGCTGAGCGATGGCCCTGCACTGCGGGCCGTCGTGAAGGACATCGCGGGCCGGTACGCCGGTCATGTCGACGTCATTGTGGGCGTTGAGGCGCGCGGCCTCATCCTGGGTGCGGCCGTGGCCTACGAGCTGGGCATCGGGTTCGTCCCGGTCCGCAAGGCTGGCAAGCTGCCCGGTAAGACGCACAGTGCTGGGTACGACCTGGAGTACGGCAGCGCCGTCATCGAGGTTCACACCGACGCCTTCACGGGCGGCAAGAGGGCCCTGATCATGGATGACGTCCTGGCCACCGGCGGCACGGCGCGAGCCGCCTGCGAGCTGGTTGAGCGCGCCGGAGCCAGCGTGGAAGCGGTCGAGGTGGTTCTGGAGCTGTCCTTCCTGCAGGGTCGTAGCAAGCTGGCCGGTCGCCCGGTACACGCCATGCTCTCGCTGTAGGGCCAATAGACTGCACCCATGAGCCAGGAGAGCGTGCCGGAGTTCCCCGGCACGGCGACGCCTCCGAAGCCTCCGACGCCCAAACCGCCTCAGAGGCCTCCGACGGCTGACCCGCCGACCAGCTCTGTCCCCACGTCATCGCGGGTCAGAGCCAGGTTCGCGCGCTTCGGCGGGCCACGCACCGACACGAACCCCGTGCTGGAGCCTTTGCTGAGCACTGTTCGATCTGCACATCCCAAGGCTGACCTGTCGATCATCGAGCGGGCCTACGCCGTGGCTGAGAAGGCTCACCAGGGACAGCTGCGCAAGAGTGGTGACCCATACATCACCCACCCACTGGCCGTGACGTCGATCCTGGCCGAGCTCGGTATGACCCCCGACACGTTGGCCGCAGCTCTGCTGCACGACACGGTGGAGGACACGCCATACAGCCTGGAATCCCTGACCAGCGACTTCGGTGACGAGATCGCGATGCTCGTCGATGGCGTGACCAAGCTGGACAAGGTTACCTACGGGGAGGCAGCTCAGGCCGAGACCGTCCGCAAGATGGTCGTCGCCATGGCCCGGGATATCCGCGTCCTGGTCATCAAGCTGGCCGACCGCTTGCACAACGCCCGCACCTGGCGCTACGTCTCGGAGGAGTCCGCACAGCGCAAGGCTCGCGAGACGCTCGAGATCTATGCGCCACTGGCCCACAGGCTGGGGATGAACACGATCAAGTGGGAGCTTGAGGACCTGTCCTTTGCGACCCTCTATCCCAAGGTCTACGACGAGATCGTGCGGTTGGTAGCCGAACGCGCCCCAGCACGGGAGGAGTATCTCGCAAGCGTTCGCGATAGCATCACCAAGGATCTGGCAGCAACCAGAATCAAGGCTGTCGTGACCGGCCGGCCGAAGCACTACTACTCCGTCTACCAGAAGATGATCGTGCGAGGCCGCGAGTTCGAGGAGATCTACGACCTCGTCGCAGTACGGGTCCTGGTGGAGTCGGTGCGCGACTGCTACGCCGTGCTGGGTGCCTTGCACGCTCGCTGGAACCCCGTGCCGGGGCGTTTCAAGGACTACATCGCGATGCCCAAGTTCAACATGTATCAGTCCCTGCACACTACGGTCATCGGTCCGCAGGGCAAGCCAGTCGAGATCCAGATCCGGACGCACACCATGCACCGCCGGGCCGAGTACGGCGTGGCGGCACACTGGAAGTACAAAGAGGACGCCCCCGGCCGAGTAGCTGACTCGGCGGCCTCGGGGCGCAAGGTTGATGCCGGTCCAGTCAACGACATGGCGTGGCTGCGTCAACTGCTCGACTGGCAGAGCGAGATCTCCGACCCAGGCGAGTTCCTGGACTCCCTGCGCTTCGAGATCAGCGCCCAAGAGGTCTACGTCTTCACCCCCAAAGGGTCTGTGGTCGCTCTGCCAGC
>CAAGKR010380787.1_pt1 | contig 10579 bp, 7 predicted proteins | sample 2556971 | NCBI WGS metagenome assembly CAAGKR01 (sample SAMEA5207829, study PRJEB30636) | soil metagenome | biome: forest; feature: boreal; material: soil | place: USA | collected 2011-09 | depth 1 m
AAGCTGCTCGCGCAGCCGCTTTACATCGCGTTCAGCCGTAACTTTGGCCTCACGCGCCGCCTTGTACATCTCAATAGTGCGATAGACCTTCTCTTCCAGCACCTGAAAATCGTCAGCCGGAACCTGCGAGGATACCTCTTCCGCCACTTTCACAACCATGATTGCACGCTCGTGAAAAAGAAATTAGAAACTTGAGCGCAGTATACCGCAGAATGCCTGTGGAGAGATTAGTAGGAAGGGTGGTTCCGTTGTCATCGGAAGTGCAGATCGGCGCGCGTATACACAATCACTTGTCGGGACCCCCAATATCTTCTGACTGGCCGTTTGCCTTCGCTTTTTGGAACCAGGAGCGCGCCTGTTCGGGGTCTTTGGGCACGCCCCAGCCGTTCCGGTATATCATCCCCATCCTATGTTGAGCCCATGGGAAATTCTGATCGGCCGCCTTGCGGGTCCATTGTAGCGCTTGCGCGTAATCCTGCGGGACTCCCCATCCATTCTGATAAAAGATTCCCAGACTGGTCTCCGCGCGCGGATTGCCCTGGTCTGCTGCTTTTCGGTACCAGGACAGGGCTTGGGCATAGTCCTTCTCCACCCCTAATCCGCTCTCGTACATAAAAGCGAGCCGGGTTTCCGCGGCGTTCCCCCCTTGCGCGGCGCCCTTTTGGTAGAGCTGAAACGCTTGCGCATTGTCCTTCTCCACCCCTAAGCCATATTGGTACATCCAACCCAGGTTCGCCTGCGCTCCAGGGAGGTCTTGATCTGCGGCTTTGCGGAACCACTGAAGAGCTTTCAAATTGTCTTGCTCAACGCCCAAGCCAAACTGGTACAAATGCCCCAATTCATTTTGGGCGTCCGCGTTGCCTCGCTCTGCGGCCTTGGCGTACCACTTCGCAGCTTCCGGGTACTCCTTTGAGTTGCGAAATCCGTTCGCAAGGCGAAGCATTTCTTGGGGCGTTGGAGAATCCGGCGGCAATGTACTGACTGAAGTGGGGGAATTGGCGGGCGCCTCCGCCGAGGGCTTCCCCGGACGCTTCACATCTGTCGCGACCTCCGCTTTTTTCGAATGAGCGACAGTCTGCGCGGGTGCGGCCTTCGGTTCCGGCGCACTCGATGACGGCGAAGGAGTCACGACTGGTGGTAAAGATGCCGCCGTCGGCAACTGGGTCGATGACTGCGCGGTCGGGCTTGGCGGGTTTCTGTTTCGGGATCGCCAAAGATAGACGCCTCCCGCGACCAAAACCGCCGCCAGCACAATTGATAATCCCCCTGTCACCCAAACAAGCCCGTTGGAACGGTGTGCGGTCGTTTGCACCGTTTGGATCGGCTGCGCCAGTTGTGCGGCCTGGGACGCTTGTACCGACTGCGACCGGGACGGGACAACGGCCTGCGGTGTCGGTTCGTCTTCTTCCGTGTCTGCTGCGGCGACCTTCACAGAATCCGTGTCCCGGCGCAGCCGCTGGAGGTCGGAACGCATCTCGGAGGCATGCTGGTAGCGCAGGTTGCGGTCTTTCTCGATGGATTTGTTGATGAGGTCTTCCAACTTGGAGGGCAAGTCTGGATTCAGGCGTATGGGGGCGACCGGCTGCTTGCGCAGAATCGCGTCGAACATGGTTGCTGTCGTATCGCCGCGGAATGGCAACACTCCTGTCGCCATTTCATAAAGCACAACTCCGAACGAGAACAGGTCGCTTCGCGGATCAAGCGGCTTGCCGCGCGCCTGCTCGGGCGACATGTAAGCCACAGTACCCATGGCTGTGCCGGGACTGGTCAGCTGCTCCACGGTCATTGTTGCCGTGGCTTCGTCGGGTGCCGCGGCCAGTTTGGCCAGGCCGAAATCGAGAATCTTGGCGTGTTCGCGCTGGGTCACGAAAATGTTGTCGGGCTTGATGTCGCGATGCAGGATGCCGGCGCCATGTGCGGCGTCGAGTGCGTCGGCGATTTCAACGCCTAAGGCCAGCAGCGTTTCGAGCTCCATCGGGTGGCCCGCGATGCGGTGCCGAAGCGACATCCCATCGAGAAATTCCATGGCAATGAACGCCTTGCCGTTCTCCTCTCCCACGTCGTAGATGGTGCAGATGTTGGGATGATTGAGTGCCGAGGCGGCCTGTGCTTCCCGCTGAAAACGGGCTAATGCCTGCTCGTCGCGAGTCATTGCCTCCGGCAAGAATTTCAAGGTAACGAATCGGTGCAGGCGCGTGTCTTCGGCTTTGTAAACCACACCCATACCGCCGGCGCCAAGCTTCTCGATGATGCGGTAATGCGAAATCGTCTGGCCAATCATGCGTGGACTTTAAGTGGCCGTATGGTAAGTCGGGTTGGAAGGAAAGTCAAAATTAACTTGCACGTCGGTCATCCCGAAGATCCGGCGTTCTTCAGCCGGTCGAGGGATCCCGCGTGCAACTCCACAACTCTTAAAATCCGCTCGCCCACACTGCGATTATTCCCTCAATTTTTGGAGCCTTTTCGCCGCCTCATCGAGCGTTTCGGCTCTCTTGCAGAATGCGAATCGAACTTGCTGTGCTCCGTCTTTGGGATCGCGATAGAAACTCGATCCCGGGACAGCCGCCACTCCAACTTCTCTGACTAAGTATTGCGTGAATTCAAGATCGTTTGCGAAACCGAATGCGCTGATGTTAGTCATTACGTAGTAGGCGCCGCGCGGAAGGAAGCAGCGAAATCCCGCTTCCGTCAATGCGGGAACCAGGCGATCACGTCTCTTGCGATATCCATCTGCTAAGTCTTGATAGTAACTGGGCGGCAATCCCAATGCGACAGCGCCCGCCTCCTGTAACGGAGCCGGCGCACCGACGGTAAGAAAGTCGTGAACTTTGCGAATGGCGCTGGTAATTGCAGCCGGGGCCACAGTCCATCCCACTCGCCATCCGGTCACGCTGAACGTCTTCGACATCCCATTGATCGTGACGGTGCGCTCTTTCATGCCATCCAAACGCGCAATCGAAATGTGTTTCGCTTCATCGTAAAGGATGTGTTCGTAGATTTCATCGGTGATGGCCAGCACATTGAATTCGACGCAAAGATCGCGAATGATCTCCATCTCAGCGAGCGTGAATACCTTCCCGGTGGGATTATTCGGCGTATTAACAATGATGGCTTTCGTGTTTCCGTGAAATGCAGCGCGCAATTCCTGCGGATCAAACGTCCACTCGCCATCGTCCGTGCTTGGCGGACGCAGTTTCACGAACCGGGGCTTCGCGCCCGATAGAATCGAATCCGGCCCATAGTTTTCGTAGAACGGCTCGAAAATGACAACCTCGTCGCCCTGATTGCAAGTCGCGAGCAGGGCAGAAATCATCGCTTCGGTAGCGCCGCAGCAAACTGTAATTTCAGTTTCCGGATCAACATGAATCCCCTGATACTCTTGCGCCTGCCGCGCGATAGCATTGCGCAGACTCTTTGCTCCCCAGGTTATTGCGTACTGATTAACGTCAGCGGCAATCGCCTCCTGCGCGGCCAGCTTAATTTCGGCGGGAGCCGGGAAGTCAGGAAATCCTTGAGACAGGTTGACCGCGCCATAAAGCATCGCCTGCCGCGTCATGTCGCGGATGACAGACTCAGTGAAGAAACCAACCTTGTCGCTGAGGAAGCTTTTCGATTCACTCCTTGCCCTCGTCATGATTGCCTCAGACTAGCATGATTGAATTTCCTGGATGCTGAGAGAAAAGGCTTTAAGAAGCGGTATCCTTAATGCTTATGCCCCCAACTGTGCCAAGCCTCGATGAAGTACGGGAAGCCCAGAAACTCGTGTATTCAATCATGCAGCCAACTCCGCAGATTTCCTGGCCGCTGCTGAACCAGAGGCTCGGTACGGAAACCTGGGTAAAACATGAAAACCACACGCCGATCGGTGCGTTCAAGGCGCGAACCGCGGTGGTTTATGCTTCGGAGTTATTCCGCCGCTCCAGCGCCATTACCGGATTGGTGACCGCTACTCGCGGCAATCATGGCCAGTCAGTCGCATTGGCTGCGCGCAGGTTTAATACCTCGGCGCACATCGTCGTGCCGCGCGGAAACAGCACTTCAAAAAACGCCGCCATGCGAGCGCAAGGCGCGAACCTGATTGAGTTCGGCGGCGATTTTCAGGAGGCCAAAGAGCATGCGATGAAGCTTGCGGACGAACACGGCTGGCACTTCGTGCCCTCCTACCATTACGACATTGTGAAAGGCGTTGCCACCTATTGGCTGGAATTCTTCTCAGCCGTGCCCGATCTGGATATTGTTTACGTTCCGATCGGACAAGGTTCCGGCATCTGCGCCGCTGCTGCGATTCGAAATGGTCTGAGCAAGGCCACAAGGATTGTGGGCGTGGTTTCTGAAGGCGCCCCGGCCTACGCGTTGTCGTTTGAAGCCGGCCGCAAAATCGAGGCTCCGGCCACAACTTTAATCGCGGACGGAATGGCTTGCCGTGTCCCCGACGACCAATCGCTGGAGGTAATCATCCGCGACGTGGATCATATCGTCCGCGTCAGTGAAGAGGAGGTCCGCCACGCCATGAAAGTCTATTTCACCGACACTCACAATGTCGTCGAAGGCGCCGGAGCCGCCGGACTGGCCGCGGCGCTGAAGGAAAAACATTCCATACAAGGCAAACGCGTGGGACTGGTTGCAACGGGAGGAAATGTGGACACCGAAACTTATGCCGAGGTTCTCAGCAGCGGCGAAATGCCAGTACGGCAGTTAAACGAGCGCTTAGTGTCCTCCCAAGTTTAGCTCCGTTTGTCGGGAACGTCGCGTGTGTCCCCAGGTTTCCCCTAAAACGACTCCTGTCTCAAATTTTTCCAGCAAGAAGTAGTTATGCGAAGCGATCCTATTAACGGCGGCATCTCGTTCGCCCGCGGCGGTGGGATCGCGCCGGGGATTCTTCTCGGGATTAGGCCGAACTGGGTAGCTCGATTGGCGCGCCATATGGGTCTGAACAGGTTATCGCATATCCGGGCACTCCGAAAAAACGCAATCTGGAACGCGGTGGAAGGACGGCAGCAATGAGCTATGGGAGTAGTACCAAAGTGGCTAAACGTAACCAAGTCAGCGGTTTCGATTGCTCACAACGCAATGCTATAATCAGCCATCTCACGTCTTCTACAGCAAGAAACCGAGCCGCACCACCTCGAATCATGCTTGATCTACGAGGGAAGACCGCCTGCGAGGAACCAGTGATCAGAAGCCTGTTTCGACCGGCCGTTATCGTTCTGCTTGTTGCGACCGTGACCCTGCATGGCGCGGCCGAAAGCGCCAAGTCGTTATATAACAAAGGCAAAGACGCCGAAGCCCGGGAAAATTACGAACAAGCCTACGACTTTTACAAGCAGGCGTATGGCGTTGATCCCCGAGACACCAGCTACCGTGCCTCTTATGAGCGGCTGCGGTTCCTTGCCGGCGCGTCGCATGTTCATCGCGGCCAGTTGTTGCGCGAGGCGGGGCGATTGGACGAATCGTTGGCCGAATTCCAAAAAGCGGTGGAAATTGATCCTTCCAGCGCGATTGCCCGCCAGGAAGTCCTTCGAACGCAGCAAATGATTGACGCTGCAAAGGCAATGGGTCCGACGGCTTCCGCGATACCGCGCCCGGGCGACCGGAGACTGCAGGAAGCATCTGGACCGGTTGAACTAACCGCCATCCCTAACATTCCCATCAGCCTGAAGATTACCGGAGACACAAAAGTTATTTACGAGACGATAGGCAGGCTGGCTGGAGTCAACGTGCTCTTCGATCCCGATTACACTTCGAGGCAGATAAAAGTTGACTTAAATTCAGTCTCTCTCGAAGAAGCTCTCGAAATCACCGCGATGGAGTCCAAGACCTTTTGGCGCCCGGTTACTCAGAACACGATCTTCATTGCCGCCGACAATCCTGCCAAGCGCAAAGAGGTCGAGCAGAGCGTCGTTAAGACTTTTTACCTGGCAAATCTTTCGCAACCCACCGAATTGCAGGATGTGCAAAACGCATTGCGCCAGATTTTACAGATTTCGCTTATTCAGCCTTTGCCTTCGGAAGGCGCCATCGTTGTGCGCGGCACTCCGGACCAGATTGCGCTGGCTGAAAAACTTATCGATGATCTTGATAAGCCGAAGCCCGAGGTGATCATTGACGTAGCAATCATGCAGATAAGCCGTGATAAGTCCCACACGCTGGGCATCAATCCTCCGACCAGCGCCACGGTGCAACTCCAGCCGAATATCAATACGAATACGACGACCACTACGAACGGGACGACAACAACGAATCCAAACAGTTCAAGCGGCAGCGGCATTACGCTCAACGCTCTGGGGAATTTGAATGCGACCGATTTTCAGGTGACTATTTCGTCTGCGACCGCCACGGCGCTGTTCAGCGACAGCAATACCAAGCTTATTCAGAATCCACAAATTCGCTCGGTGGACGGCCAGAAAGCCTCGTTGAAGATTGGCCAACGCATCCCGATAGCCTCAGGTTCGTTTCAACCTGGCATCGGAGGCGTCGGCATTAACCCATTGGTGAATACGCAATTTCAATACACCGATGTCGGTGTCAACATTGATGTCACTCCCAGAGTGCACTCAAATGGCGAGATCACGCTGAAAGTAACAATGGAAGTTTCCGCAGTGGACTCTTTCTCGAATATCGGCGGCATTAGTCAGCCTGTGATTGGACAAAGAAAAATCGATAACGAAGTTCGCCTGCGAGAGGGTGAAGCAAACCTGTTGGGGGGGATGCTCGAAGATTCGCGGACGCGGTCGTTGAGTGGGATTCCGGGATTGGCACAAATTCCAATATTGAAATATTTGTTCGGACAGACAACTACAGAACTCCGGCAGACCGAAACGGTTTTTGTGCTAATCCCCCATATTGTTAGAGGGCAGTATCTTACCGACCTCAACCAGAGGGGCATTGATGTGGGCACCGCAAACTCAATCGAATTGCGTCGAATGAGACACACCGGGCCGGAGACTTCGACAGCGGCGGCAACAGGCCCTTCCGCGTCCGCGGTTACGCCGTCCCAGTCAGTACCGCAACCGGCTTTGCAATCGCCCGTTCAACCATCAGTTCCCGCTTCCAGCGGGGCTAGTTTCGCCTTTGATCCTCCTTCGATTTCACAAAAAACGGGATCTACGTTCGCCGTGAACGTCATGGTTTCGGGCGTGCAGAACGCGTATTCAGTTCCGCTTCAAGTGAATTACGATCCCAAACTTTTGGAAGTAGTAAATGTTTCCAACGGAACGTTTCTGTCGCAGGATGGGCAAATCGTGACATTGGTGAAACGCGACGATGACACCACCGGAACTTTGCAAATTAATGCCACTCGTCCACCTGGCTCACCCGGGGTTTCAGGGCAGGGAACAGTCGTAACTGTGACCTTCAGAGCGAAGACTTCTGGCCAGGCGACGTTAGCAATTTCCAGAGGCGGCGCGCGTGACCCGGGAATGCAGGCGCTCCCTGTAGCCGGAACTGTCGCTCAGGTAATGGTTCAGTAAGAGGTTACGAGGTTGCGAGGCAGGTCATGAATCGGCTTGATGCAGCGGCAAAATAATCCACCAATGACGTCTAGATCTATATTCGGTGCTAGAACGAAATCGCGTGGATTCACTCTTATTGAGTTAATCGTCGCAACTGCCATCCTGACGATTCTCACCGGTTTGGCCGTCCCGTTGGTGAGGGTGACGATCAAACGGCAGAGGGAACACGACTTGCGTGAAGACCTGTGGGATCTGCGCGACGCTATCGATCGTTATAAAGATGCGGCGGATCGCAGCGCGTTCCAGATCAAAGTGGGATCGGATGGCTACCCTCCAGATTTGGAAACGCTGGTGACTGGCGTGGACGTGCAAGGGAAAAAGTTGAGGTTTCTGCGCAGAATACCAATCGACCCCATGACGAGTAAGGCGGATTGGGGACTACGCGCCATGCAGGATGACCCCGATTCCGATTCCTGGAGCGGAGACGACGTTTTCGACGTCTATACCAAGTCGCAAGACACAGCGCTCGATGGCACGCAGTACAAGGACTGGTAAATGGCACGATCCCGTAAACAGCGAAGCCGCGGTTTCACCCTGATTGAGTTGATGATCGTCATCAGCCTCATCCTCATCCTGGTGTCGGTGGCGGTGCCGAACTATCGCGCCTCCATCGTTCACGCGAGAGAATCGGTGTTGCGGCAAAACCTATTCACGCTGCGGTCGGTGATTTCGCAGTACACCCTGGATAAGCAAAAAGCCCCGCAATCCCTGGACGATCTCTCGCAGGCGGGGTATCTAAAGCAAATACCGAACGACCCCATTACCACCAAGCCGGACTGGACGGTTGAGCAGGAAGATTCAACGCTTATGTCGGTGGATCAACAGGAATCAGGCATCGACGACGTGCACAGTGCGTCCGAAGCCCTCTCGAGCGACGGAACTGCGTACAACACCTGGTAGCGCAGCATTCAGCACTCAGCATTCAGCTTCAACCACCGTCTGCGTTGAAGTGTTTCATCCAAACTACTACCATCTAGGCGTGTCCATTGAGACGGAAATAAATCCCTCCACTTACGTTCCTGTTCGCGCCCCGCGTGGAAATCAAATCACCTGCAAAGGCTGGCAACAGGAAGCCGCCATGCGGATGCTGATGAACAATCTCGACGAAGAAGTCGGTGAGCGTCCTCGAGACTTGGTGGTTTACGGCGGAACTGGGCGGGCTGCCCGTAGTTGGGAGGCGTATCACGCGATTATAAGATCGCTGAAGAATCTGGAAAATGACGAGACCTTACTGGTGCAATCCGGAAAACCCGTGGGTATCTTCAAGACCCATGACTACGCGCCACGCGTACTGATTGCCAATTCCAACCTTGTTGGACACTGGTCCAATTGGGAAAAGTTCAACGAACTGGAGCGCGCCGGACTGATGATGTACGGACAGATGACCGCTGGTTCGTGGATTTACATCGGGTCGCAGGGAATTGTGCAGGGCACGTTCGAAACATTTTCGGCCGCTGGAGAAAAACATTTTGGCGGCGATCTTACAGGCAAGCTGATTGTCAGCGGCGGAATGGGTGGGATGGGCGGTGCTCAACCTCTCGCCGCTACGATGACGGGTGCCGCGTTCCTGGGAATTGATGTCGATCCGGAGCGCATCAAGAAGCGTCTGAAAACAGGATACTGCGACTTCATGGTTACGACTTTGGATGAGGCGCTTCGTATCCTAAAGAATGCGATTCGAAAAAAAGAGAACATTTCGGTCGGCCTGGTCGGGAACTGCGCTGATATTATTCCCGAACTTGCCCGGCGAGGAGTCGTGCCGGATATTCTCACCGACCAAACTTCCGCGCACGATCCATTGAACGGGTACATTCCCAATGGTATGACGCTGCCAGAGGCGGTCGAACTGCGACAACGTGATCCCGAGTCTTATCAGGAGCGGTCGCTTGACTCGATAGCTCGTCACGTGGAAGGCATGTTGCGGCTCCAGAAGATGGGCGCTGTGACATTCGATTACGGAAACAATATCCGCACGTTTGCTTTTCAGCGTGGGGTCAAAGACGCTTACGATTTTCCGGGATTCGTCCCGGAATATATCCGGCCGCTGTTTTGCGAAGGGCGCGGGCCGTTTCGGTGGGTCGCTTTATCCGGCGAAGCGTCTGATATTCACATCACTGATGAATTGGTGCTGCAACTTTTCCCGGAAAATCGGATCTTGCGCCGCTGGATTGAATTGGCCCACAAACGGATTAAGTTTCAAGGATTACCGGCGAGAATCTGCTGGCTCGGATACGGCGAGCGAGCGCAATTTGGATTGGCCATGAACGATCTCGTAAAGAGGGGCAAGCTCAAAGCGCCGATCGTGATGGGGCGTGATCATCTCGATTGCGGATCCGTCGCATCTCCGTATCGCGAAACCGAAAACATGAAAGACGGAAGCGACGCGGTCGCCGATTGGCCGCTGCTGAACGCTTTATTGAACACGGCCGCCGGAGCCTCATGGGTTTCAATTCACAATGGCGGCGGAGTCGGCATTGGATACTCTCTGCACGCAGGTCAGGTGACCGTAGCGGATGGGACAGAAGCGATGGCAAAACGGATCGAGCGAGTGTTGACGACCGATCCAGGGATGGGAATCATTCGTCACGCCGACGCGGGGTATGAAGAAGCGAAGGGGTTCGCCACCCAGGCGGACATTCGCATTCCCATGGCGCCAACATGATGCGTACCACGGAGACACGGCGGCACCGAGATTTTTGAACGGTTACGATAAAATTCTAAATTTCAACTCTGAGATACTCTCCCGGAAGCACAATCGCGACTCCCGCAATCTTTTTGCCAAAATATGGGCCGAAGTGGCGAACATCGCCCGTCAACAGGTGAGTGGCTCGCGCTTCGATGGCGGCGAGTATGATCGGCACATCTTTCTCGGGTTAGCTTACGGGAAGGCCCCGGCGGCCTATTCTACCTCGGGTCCCACTGGCGGGTGAAGACTTGGAAACTACCTTGGCCCCGGATCGATGAGAGTTGCCATTTCCAGAGCTGTTTGCGGAGCCGCCGGCACCTGAGCCACCATTTCCCGAAACCGCTGCCAGGGGCATGGGTGCGATAGACGTAGATCCTTGATA
>CAAGKR010404931.1_pt1 | contig 10579 bp, 10 predicted proteins | sample 2556971 | NCBI WGS metagenome assembly CAAGKR01 (sample SAMEA5207829, study PRJEB30636) | soil metagenome | biome: forest; feature: boreal; material: soil | place: USA | collected 2011-09 | depth 1 m
GAAGAAGTTGGCCGGTTGCGCGCGGAAGGCCGCCCCCGTCGGACACGCCTGGATACATGCCTGATTGTCATAGCCCGCGCACAGGTCGCACTTGACGGCTATTTTTTTCACCATGTCGTCGTAGCCCTCCAGTGGCCTGGGCGTGGATGGAGAAGCCACCAGGGGCCTCGACTTCTTCCCGTATTCTTTGCCGTAACCCTTGTTGAGCAGCGCGTTGAAGCGCTGCCAGAGCGTGTCGGGCGCGGTTGGTTGCGCGCGCTCTTCGGCCAGCGTGACAATCGAGATGGTGTCGTAGGGGCAGCGTTCGGCGCAAATGCCGCAGCCGATGCAGTTTTCAGTGATGTAGACCTCGCCGCTCGGCCTGCGCGCGATGCCAGCGCGACTGCACAGCAGGCAGACCGGATCCTGGCAGTGGCGACAGGCGGTGGCAATGCTGATATTGCCCACCACCATCCCCTTGCGGTTCATGCGCGAGTGTCCATGCCGGCGGGCGCAAGCCGCTTCGCACTCGCCGCAGTGGACGCACCGGTCCAGGTCGATCACCAGCACCTCCGTCCCCTCGACCACACCGTCGCCGACTAGCGCGTGCAGGCTGGCTCGCGCCTCGGTCTGCGAGAGCGGGTTGGCGTTTTCCCGCGTTGGCCCCTGTTCGCGCCGGTATGTGGCGACATCAACGGCGGCAAACAGGCCCGTGCGCGCAGCTTCCAGGTCGTGGCTGTAGCGTTGCAGGCGTTTGTTGAACCGCTGCATGACCTGCGGATAGTGCGCGCACACCTGCACGAGCGCGGGCTGCGCGATCTCCGCCACACGCGCGCGTGTAATCGCCGAGACGGTGACGGAGCGGCGGTCGCCCAGCATATCCAGTCCGCCCGCGAAGTAATCGCCGCCCTGGCGGTATGCGATGATGCGTTCGTGGCTGGCATCGTGGTCGGGGTCCGCGGCGCGCTACCTTGACAAATCCGTCCAGCAAGATATGCAGGTATTCGCGCGCGGGCCTGTCGCGCTGTTCCTCGCTGAAGAGGCGCTCGCCACGCTCGTAGTTCCGAATGTGCGCCTGTCCTGCGAGCCAGTGAAGATCGCCAGCGCCGACACCCTGGAACAGCTCCATACGCTGTAAGAGCATTTCCAGCGCGCGGGCATTGCCCGTTTGCTCGAAGAGGTATCGCACCTCCGGCGCAAGTTCCATGAGGCGCTGTAGCGTCTGCTCAGGAGTCACCAGGACAAGCGTCATCGTCTGCACGCGCGCCGTCGCCGCGTGCTGTTGTAAGTTTCGCATCGCATAATCGCCGATGTATTCGCCGCGCCCGACTACTGCCACCGGCAGCATTTCCTCATCTGATGTGCTGCGCGAGAGTTCGCATTGCCCTTCCAGGAGGAAGAAGGTATCGCGCCCGAACTCGCCTTCGCGCAAGAGGATCGACCCTGAAGGCAGGGCGAGGATCTGTTACTCACTTACGAGATGCAGCAAATAGGTATCTGGTACGTGCCGCGCATCACGGAACACGGACTGCTCGCGCAATCGGTTGAGCAGCATCGCTATGTTCCAGCCCGCCGGGAGCATCGCCTGTACGCGGCCAGCATCAACGGGGCCATGCCAGGATGGGCCGAGGCGCTGCTTGAGCGACAGCATCAGCAGGTCGCGGTGATTGTCAACCGGGCAGACCGGCACGCACGACCCGCACAGGACGCACTCGCTCGTGAATTGGGCAAGCTGCGCGCTGACCGGGCCGGAGATGGTCGCGTAATTAAGGTCGGCGATGCTGACCGCTGCTGACATAGGTACCGGGCAGGCCAGCATACAGCGATCACAGCCGATGCACATATCGATTTCAAAACGTATCTGCTCCGGCGCGAGCGGCCTGGCGTCTTTGCGATGCAGCCGTTCCATCACCGGATCGAGAGTCGCTGTTGTCTCTGCGTTGCTCGCCATCGGCCTATCTCCCTTGCATGGCAGGCTGGAGTCTCATCTTGCTCACTCCCATCACTGGCGGCGGCACGCCCTGCCTGTCCAGCCACTCGTTCAGGGAAAAGCCCGATGTAAAGAGCGACGAGGCGATGGGCGCGAGGCTGACGCCATAATCAATCGCGCGCTTAAATGCCAAAGCCTCCCGGCGATTACCGAGCGCGAGCATCCCGACCGGAACGCCGTTGTACAGTGTAACTTTACAGTAGCTGCGCGGCCGGGGTTCGGCCACGATGTCCTGGAGCTGCGGCCCCTGCGTGCTGGTCAGGCCGACGGCGGCACAATCCAGACCGTAGAGGAACGTCGCGTTGTAGAACGTGCCGGCGTGGAAGGGGCGTTGGTCGTCAAGCATATCGAGCATAGCGTAGGTGGCGGCGCGCCCCTGCTGCACGGCGGGATACCACTGGCCGATCACACGCACCCATCCAGTGCGCGGATCGACGCTTTCCACTACGTCACCGGCGGCGTAGATGTCTGGCAGGCTGGTGCGCATCAGGGGATCGATGCGCACGCCGCGCCCGCAGGCCATACCCGTTTGCTTGATGTAGTCGAGAGTGGGTTCAATGCCGATGGCGACGATTACCATTTGACACGCGATGCGCGCGCCGCCGGTTGTCGTCACACCGTTGACCTGCCCCTGCGCGCCGGTGATCTCGGCTATTCCTTCGTTCAGCCGCGCTGTGACGCCGTCGCGCATCTCTTGTTGTAAGACCAGGTCTGAGGCCGTGGTGTCCAGGACGGCGGGCCAGAGCGTGCTGCCGCGTATCACGTGTGTCACTTCGAGCCTGCGCTGCCGCAGGCTCTCGACCGTCTCCAGGGCCAGCGGGCCGCCCCCGTCGACCACGACCTGGCGCACCGCGGGCAGGCGCGCCAGGACCGCCCGGTAGTCTGCGACGCTGCGCAGGGTGGTGACGCCGCTCAGGTCGTATCCGGGGCAGAGCAGGCGCCGGGGCTGCGACCCACTGGCTAGCAACAGGCGCGCGTAGGGTACCTGCCGCCCGCTGTGCAGGTGAACGAGGCGCTGTCGGGGATCGAGACCGACGACGCGATCAGGCAAGCAGTAGACTTGCTGTTCCTGGTAAAAGGTGAGCGGACGCGCCCGCAGTTGCTCTTCGCCCACGCGCCCCGCCAGGTAGTCCTTGAGCGCCGGGCGGTAGTAGACAGGGAGCGTATCGCTGGCGATGAGAACGATGGAGGCCTGTGGTGACTCGGCGCGCAGCGTCTCAGCCGCCGTCACCCCGGCGATGCCGTTGCCGATAATTACTAATGGCGCTGTCTGGTACATGCTGTCATTCTGTCCCTCCGTAGACCGATGCTGTTGTGTTCTATTCCTGCTAACGAGCAACAGGGGAGGACAACACAGGAGAGCGATCGTCCGTGTGACTTTTGAGTTAGTCCCTGGTTCATTTATGTTATTGGGAACAGCACCAGCATCTCTCCGGGCAACGTGTCTGAGGATTGCTGAGGTTTGAGGTTGAGCGTGATACTGGCAAAACATATCCACTAGACAAGTCCGGGAAAGAAGTCTTTCTTGATCTGGCGTCCGCTGACGCGCATGTCTTTTAGCACGTGCTCGCTGGTGCGCACCATCTCCGGGGGACCCGAGAGGTAGTAGGTGCGCTCGTCATAATCCGGGATGGTCCGCAGGATCATCTGTTCGTTAATGCGTCCGGTGAAGCCAGTCCAGTTGCGGGGTACAGCAGCCGGGTCGGTCAGCGTGTAGAGAGTTTTCACGCCGAGCCGGGTACGGGCCGCATCTAGTATATCCCGGTACACAATCTCCTCCGCCTTCTTATTGGCGTAGATCAGTACGATGTCGCGCCTCTGCTGCGTGTCGAGCAAGTATTTCAACATGCTGCGAAAGGGAGTGATGCCAATGCCGCCTGCGATGAAGACCAGTTTTTCCGTGGCATCGGCGGGCAGCGTGAAGTCTCCGGCTATTTGACCCGCGATCAGGCGGGTCTTGCCGTCCATCCGGTACATGGCGCGCTTGAAGCTGCTGCTGTGCTTATAGAATCGCACGCCCAGGCGGAGAGTGGTTTCGGTAGGCGAAGAGGCCAGCGTAAAGTAGCGACGATTGCCCCGGCTGTCTGGACGTTGATGCTCAAGCGTGAATTCCATGTACTGGCCGGGCGTGAAGGTCAGTTTGTGGGAAGGCTTGAAGGTAAACTCGGCGATTTGCGGCGCCAGCTTGAGCTTTTTGTTGAGCTTGAGCAGGACCTTCTTCCTGGGACTGACCAGGTAGGAGAAGGCGTTGCCCGTGACCAGGGCCAGTTCCGGCGTGGAGTAGAGGGAGCCAATATGAACCAGGGGGATGAACAGGATGCCTACGAGGGCGGCATAGAGCCTGCGCAATGTTCTGGTCGGTGGCCCGGTCAACGGTTCGGTCAGCATGATTGAGCCGAAGAAGAAGAGAGGCGATTGGAACAGCAGGTAGGTGAGTTCTGTGGAGAGCGTTTTGCCAGAGAAGAAGGCGAAGACGGATGTGCCGACCAGCGCGACGGCGCAGAAGAGCAGGATCATCTCCTCCTGCCGCAATTTGCGGGCCATCAGCCAGCCACCGATTAGCACGACCGGCAGCATACTCGCCGTGCCGATCCACCAGCTTGCGCTGCCGCCGATCGTGAAGGCGGTGATCACGACCGCGATGGCCGCGGGATTAAAGATGTGTGCGCGCCCGATGGCGAGGAGGTATTTGGAGGCCATGGCCAGGATCGCAGCCCAGCCAAGCACCTGGAGATCGCCGGGCGATTGAGCGGGATCGAGGATCAGCGCTAAGATGAGAGCCGTAATAAAGGCCGATTCGACGTTAGTTGGCACCTGAAAGACGCGCGCGCAAATGGTATTCATGGCCCAGCAGATCACGACCAGGAAGGCGGTCGAGAGCAGCAGCGCGAGCGGCGGGAAGTGCAGCAGCTTGAAGTATGCCAGAATGACCGCCATACCGATCTGACCGATCAGTACATAGAGTACCAGCCGGTACATAGTGATATGATCTAAGAGATAATCTATGTGTTTCATGGTTCGCGTAACACATACCTTTCAAATCCAGTGGTCATCGTCGCCCTGGCCCCGACATCGATCATATAGCCCTCAAAGCCGTCTAACTGCTCAATAAAGTATATGCCTCGCCTGCCCATGGCGAAGGCAGCCGTGGCGAAACGATCGGCCTCGTAGACGTTTGGGCCGATGACCGTCAGGCTGGCAACCTCCAGCAGGGGCGTTTCGGGATCGTGCGGGTTGTAGATATGCTGGCCGCGAATGGCGGTGCCGGAGGTGGCGATCCCGCGCTCGCTGAGGGCCAGCACCTTGACATTTTCAGCCCGGTTGAAGGGATTGCGGATGCCGACGCGCCAGGGGTTGCCATCTTTGCGACCCGCCACGGCAATATCCCCGCCCGCGTCGATGTAGAAGTTGTGCTCTCCCCTCTCACGCAGCATCTGCGCCGCGTTCTGGATGGACCAGCCCTTGACGATCCCGGAGGGGTCGTACAGGCCATCGCGCCGGATATCGAAGTAGCCGCTCGTCTCCCGTTTCGTCTCTTCGCTCAGTGCTAGGATAGTGCGCACCTCTGCGCTGTATTCCTCTGGGCGCACTTCGCCCCGGTTGATCCTGGAAATCTCACTCGTCTCCTTATAGGTGCTGAATAGCTCGTCGATGTGGGAAAAGTAGGCGAAGACGCGCTCAATCTCGTCCCGCTCGGCGTCAGCATCCGCGATTTCGACGGTGATGGGCATTCCCATCAGCAGGCGTGTCTCTTTCATGCTATGCTTTGGCCTGGGAGAGAGCGTCGGTCAGCGATTGCATGAAGGCATCGCTGCTATCGGTGGCTCCGCTGACGATATCCACATTGGCGCTCTGTGCCTGGATAGCTTCGCTGACGAGTTGGGGGTCGGCGTAACTATTAATAGTGATCGAGCGGTTGCGATCGTTGGGATACTGGAGGAACACGACATTCGCGATTTTGCCGTTCTGGATCACCGCCTGCACCTGGACATTGCCCCAGAACGCGTCGGCGACGCTGCCGGTGTAAGTCCCATCCTTATAGAGCGCCCCGGACGCCGGTGTAGGGCTGGGCGAACCTGTGGGATTGGGCGTACCCGATGAGCCTGAGACGGTCGGCGTAGCCGCGCTCGGATTGCTTGATGGCTCGACGATGCCGGGATTATTGGGCGCGACCGCGACGTTTTGGGCATGATTGTAGACCAGGCTGAAGATGATAAAGCAGCCTATAATAATGATTGCAAGCGCAAGTTTTTTCATGTTTCTAAAGATGATCCTCCCGGGTATCCCCTGCTAGAGGGTTGTTTACAGCATAGTGAGCGGCTTGATCTCGCTCCGAGCCAGTCCACAACCTCACTTGCATACGCCCCTTAAGGTCTCATGTCCCGCCGAAGTGAGAAGCGCGCTCTCAAACACCTCTATTTAACACCATCAGTATGAGAATACAATTAGAAAGCCGGACCTTTATAGCAGCGCGAACATCCGCCCGCGTCCATCGCCGACTCTTCCTCAGTATGATAGTAGCTGAGGAAGATCAAGAAAGCAAATGGATACTGTAAAAAAGATGTAAAGTTGCTTCTTCCCATTAGAGACTCACTAAAAGCTTATTCGCAAACCAGTGCGGCCCGATTACAACAGGCCGGGCCATCCTAATCCCCAGTCTGCCCAGGAAAGGCCTTTAATGTGCATTGCCTCACCAGGAATCTGACTTTGCGTTCTTCAAGAAACACCCCCTCTGGGATCATCGTTGCGTTTTCAACCATCCCGCCGCTTCACCAATTCCTCCTCGCCGAAAAGACAGGAACCCCCTATAATGCGTTTCAAGAGTCAGATTCCTGGTGAGGCAATCTGCCCTTTTCTCCCCACGCTTGTCGAAGCGCTGGAGCGGCATGAGCATCTCCACCTGACCGAGGAGTGCCGCCGCCAACTGCTCTCCATGAGCGCAGTCACAGCGGATCGCCTCCTGCGTTCTCAGCGCAAACTTGGTCAGCATGGCCTCTCTACGACGCGAGCGGGAACGCTGCTCAAGCAGCAGATTCCCATCCGCACGTTCGAGGAGTGGAAGGAGACCAGACCCGGCTTTCTGGAAGCGGACCTGGTGGCCCATTGTGGCATCCAGGCAGAAGGAGGCTACCTGTACACCCTGACCCTCACCGATGTTGCTACTGGCTGGACGGAATGTCTTCCTCTCTTGTACCGGAGTCAAGAGACGGTACTGGCTGCCATCCGACGAGCACGGACACTCTTCCCGTTTCCAATCCTGGGGATTGATACCGATAACGGTGGAGAGTTCATCAATGAGGTATTGGTCGCCTATTGTGAACAAGCGCACATGACGTTCACGCGGGGACGCCCGTATCTGAAAAACGATCAGTGTTTTGTCGAGCAAAAGAATGGCGCGATTGTGCGCCAGGTGGTCGGCTACGATCGCTTCGTAGGAGAATACGCTTATCGGCAACTCGCCGAACTGTACCGCGCGTTGCGCCTATATGTCAACTGCTTCCAACCCTCGATGAAGCTGCAAGCGAAGCAACGGGACGGGAAAAAAGTGCGTTACGTCTATGACCATGCGAAGACCCCGCTTCAGCGTTTACTCCAGTCGGGCATCCTAGCCGCCCAGAAGCAGCAAGAGCTGACTGAGGTGGCCCAGGCTCTCGACCCCATCCGTCTGTTTCAACACGTTGAGAGTTTGCAAAAAGCCGTCTTCCACTGTGCTGCGTGCTGCTCTCCTTTTGTTTCACAGACACCTTCTGCTCCCATTCGCGTCTTTACCGTTGAACGTTGTACAACAGGAAACGTTCCCATCGAGAGGAACGTTCCCTGTCCGGCAGCCGGACTCCATACCCTGTACCGAGAGCAGGAAAAGAGAAAACGCGTCCTGGGCTGGCGGCGCACCCAGAAAGACCCCTTCGAAGGGGAGTGGGAGCAGATCATGTCCTGGCTGCTTGCCAATCCTGAACGGAGCAGCGGGGACATCTTCCGGGAACTGCAGCTCCACTCTCCCGGACGTTATCAACCGCTGCAAATTCGCACTCTTCAGCGAGGCATGCGCAAGATCCGGGCTCATATGCTGCACACCTTTGAAGAGCAATGGCAAGAAGAAGTGATCCATGGATGATCGTCCGCGTTCGTCTTTCTAGCAGAGAGCGCAGTTGGTATTTCCTAATCATTGGAAGATTTCTGGTGGAGTAATGCACTGTTTCCCACAGCTTCCTGGTCATCGTCTATCATATCTTACGCACGAAGAAACCTTCCTCCGATTTAGGAGCCGATACCTTCGACAAACTGGATGCGACGCTCATTGATCAACATTACGTTGCATCGTGCTCATCCTTCTCAGCCTCCTCCCCATGTGCGACAATGTCGCCCTCTTTAAACAGGATATCCTGTAAAGCGACTCTCCACTTTGGCTTCTGGCGCAATAAGAATTCGAGGTCCATGCCAAAGTGCTTGAATTCCTCTCCCTGAGCATTCGCCATGATGGCACGAGCCTGGGCGTTTGGCTCCACGGCTAAACGCTGTTCATACCAACCGATAGCTTCGGCTTCCTCGGTGAGAGAAGCAATCATGCGTGCAAAGGTGCGGATCTCCGGCGAGAGTTCGTTCGCCGGTTCGTGGTACTGATCGAATCCCATAATTATGTTCCTTTCTTCTGCTTGCTCGTCTCGCTGACACACTCGTCACAGACGAGACGAACGCTGATGTAGAGAGCATACACTAATATGCTCGGTTTTGCATGACCCAAAGAGGTAGAGGTTACGCCTTCTGCTTATTCTCGGGTCTCTCGATCTCACGGCCCAGTGTCGCTATAAGCGTTGCCAGCACGCCGATGATCAAGATGAGTCCCAATGCTCCTCGCAGGGGCGCCAATGCGTCCTCGAAGTGGATCAAAGCGAGGATGACCATTGTGAGGGTGATGCCAATCAGGATCACCAGGTCGCCGACGAAAAACTTGTAGACGGCCAGAATCACTTTCAGGATGACGTTCATACTCGAACCTCCTTCTCTTGAGAGAGCCTATATGCCCTGGTTGCCGATGCCTCGCGTTGCTGATGCTGCTTGATGGCTGTGATCAGCAGTGCCGATACTACCAGGTAGAGGACAGCCAGCAGGAGCAGAAACAGGTCGGAGAAAGGCCAGGTGATACCGAAACTCTCTCCCGACCAGAACGTGCCAAAGGTGGTGAGCATGATGCCGACGATAAACTTCAAGGTGTTCTCCGGGATGCGTTGCAGGGGAGCTCGCACCAGGGACCCGGCCAGAATCACCAGCACACCAGCCGCCGCCGCACCAATGGCCGCCATGCCAATACCATTTGAACCGCCGCTGCCAAAGGAAATGACGATGAAGGCCACTTCGAGCCCTTCCAGCAACACGGACTTGTAGGAGAGCAACACCCCGAAAGGATCGAGGCGTGTCCCGACGGCTTCGCCTCGCGCGCGTGCCTGTGCCAGATTGGCTGCATAAATGGCCTCTTCGTCATGGAGGAACTTGAGGCCGCCGTAACGCTGAATCGCATTTTTGAGCCATTTGAGGCCAAACAACAAGAGCAAAAAGCCAATCACGAAGCGTAAGACCCCAATGGGGATCAAGGTGACTAAAGCCACCCCCAGGGTGGCAATGATCACCGCCAGCGTCGCGACGGCAGCCAACGCTCCCACGATCGAACTGCGCCAGTTGGTGGTGATCCCGGCCACCAGCACCAGCGTAAACGCCTCCACAAATTCCACCGATGCGGCGAGAAACGCCGCGATCACAATCGCCCATTGCATCTCTTTTTTCTCCTGTTCTCTCTACCGGGGGCCTTCACAAGCCCTACCGGTAAGGGTTATTTGCTTGCTCGATCAAGAGCGTCAAACTCTTCCTGGCTGAGCTTGATCGTCGCACCAACCATGTCCTCATCCAGATGCTTCACCATGGAAGTTCCAGGGATAGGCAGCATAGTACTCGAGCGTTTGAGGAGCCAGGCGAGCGCGATCTGACCGGGCCGGGCATTGTGCCGCTGTGCGATCTGGTCGAGGGCGCCACCTGAGTGAGCCAGTTCTCCAAACGCCAGGGGGGACCAGGGGATAAAGCCGATCCCCTGTCGGGCGCACAGATCGATCATCGCCTCGGAATCGGCAACCGTCATCTGTTCGGACTGGCGCATCGCCAGATTATAGTGGTTCTGCACCGTGACAATCGGGACAATCTTTTGGGCTCGCGCCAGCTGATCGATGGTGACATTCGACAGTCCGACATGGCGAATCTTCCCTTCCTGTCTCAACTTCGCGAGTTCACCGACCGAGTCTTCAAAGGGAACTCTGGGGTCCGGGCGATGGAATTGATAGAGGTCGATGCGATCCAGGCGCAGACGCCGCAGGCTGCCTTCCAGCGCCTCACGAAGATGCTGTGGGCGTCCGTCTGCTGGCCATTGATTCGGGCCGGTACGCAAGAGGCCCCCTTTGGTCGCGATGACCAGGTCTTTCGGATAGGGGTAGAGCGCTTCGGCAATGAGCGACTCGGCCACCTCTGGTCCGTAAGAGTCGGCGGTATCTAACAGGTTCACTCCCAGGTCAAGGGCGTGGTGCAGGACGGCAAGGGCTTCTTGCCTGTCAGCCGGGGGTCCCCAGA
>CAAGKR010001107.1_pt1 | contig 10578 bp, 9 predicted proteins | sample 2556971 | NCBI WGS metagenome assembly CAAGKR01 (sample SAMEA5207829, study PRJEB30636) | soil metagenome | biome: forest; feature: boreal; material: soil | place: USA | collected 2011-09 | depth 1 m
CCTGACCGCGGTCAAACGCCGCCAGGACCCCCACGGCCTCGCCGCGATAGATCATCGGCACCAGCAGCGCCGTCTGCGCGTCGGCGACCCCGAGCTCGCGTGGGGCGATCCGCAGCCGCGCGGCGACGTCGGCGATCCGCTCGGGGTGGCGGCGCTCGAGCACCTGCCCGGAGGTCGACTCGGCGATCGCGAGGCGCATCCCGCGCATCTCCTGGACGTGACCGGCGCTCGCCTGCACGACCAGCTCCTCGCCGTCGCGTAGCATGATCACCAGGCTTCTAGCGTCTACGAGCATACGCCCGCGCTTGACGATCAGCTCGAGCACGTGTTCAAGCGCGATCTCCCCGCCGATCGCGACGGCCACGTCGCGGGTCGCCTCAAGGCCCCGAAAAGCCTTCTCGAGCTCCTGGCGACGGCGCTCGCTGGTCTCATACAACCTCGCGTTCTCGATCGCGACCCCCGCCCACTCGGCGAGGATCACCGTAGCCTCTTCGTCGACCTCGGTGAACTCGCCCCCCTCCTTCTCCGTCAGATAGAGATTGCCCCACACGTGACCGCGGATCACGACCGGTACGCCCAGAAAGCTGCGCATCACCGGATGTCCTGCCGGAAAGCCGTAGCTGCTCGGGTGCTGACCCACGTCCGCAAGACGCAACGGCTGGGGGTGCTCGATCAGCACACCGAGCACCCCGCGTCCGCGTGGAAGGTCCCCGATCGCCCTGTGCGTCGCCTCGTCCACACCCGAAGTCAAGAACTGTTCAAGCCCACTGTGCTGGTCGTTCAGGGCCCCCAACGCGGCGTAGCGTGCCCCGGTGATCTCACGCGCGGTCTCAAGGAGCCGGTCCAGCACGATGCGCTGGTCGAGCTCTCTCGTCAGAGCACGACCCACATCCAGCAGGCGACGAAGCCACGACTCATCAGACGATGCGCTCATAGCCAGGGAGCTTAGTCGGCCGCGGCAGCCCGGATAGCCCCTGCCGGTAGGTAGAAATCCCTGAATCTAATTGACGATGTAGCGGGACAGCGTGCTGTGCCCATTCGGCTGGCAGCCGTAGTTAGCCCCTACCAAATTTGTGGATTTGCCCCGACGAGCAGCCTCGGCGCGAGTCTACGCTCATCGCAGCACGGCAGACCAGCGCAATTCACCACGGGCCCCCGCTCATCATGCGTCTTTTGAGGAAAGAACATCTCGTAGGGCAGGGGGCATCGCTGGAAGAGACGTTGAGGTGTAACCGTTGCGGTGACGTCATTGGAACGTACGAGCCGATGGTCGTGCTCGCCGACGGACAGGCACGCGAAACTGCAAAGCCGCCGAGCAGGACATCGCGCGGTCCGTCGGCGAGTGCTACCACCACGCCTGCTACATGCAGACGCACGGCGAGCATCCCGTTACGTAGTTTCCCGCGAGGGATGGCGGCTTTCCTCTGCTGGCGAGAGCATCTCGTGGACGTAACCTTTCCGGCCATGAGCACAGAAGCCTCGCGTCCCGAGAAGCTCCGCGTGATCATCGCCGGTGGAGGAGTCGCCGCCCTTGAGACTGCGCTCGCTCTGAGCGAGCTCGCGCCAGAGCACACCGACGTGACCGTGATCGCGCCCAACGCTGAGTTCGTCTACCGCCCGATGACCGTCCGCGAGCCGTTCGCGTACGGCGCTGCGCATCGCTACCCCCTCGCGCCGATCGTCCGCGACGCCGGCGCGAAGCTGCTGACCGGGGAGCTGGCGTGGATCGACCCCGCAAAGCAGACGATCCACACCAGCGGCGATGAGGCAGTCGAGTACCAGGCGCTGATGCTCGCGCTCGGCGCGAAGGCTATTCACCGCTACACGCACGCGCTGACGATCGACGATCGCCGCCTGGACGAGACCCTGCACGGCCTGATCCAGGACATCGAGGGGGGCTATATCCACAGCCTCGCGTTCGTGTCACCAGGGCGCATGGCCTGGCCATTACCGCTGTACGAGCTCGCGCTGATGACCGCTGGGCGGGCGTATGACATGGGGATCGAGCTCGCCGTGACGATCCTCACCCCCGAGGATGGGCCGCTAGCGATCTTCGGCGCCGCGGTCAGCAGCGCCGTGAGCGAGCGGCTCGAGAAGGCGCACATCCGGACGGTCAGCTCCGTCTGCTGCGAGATCCCGTCCGCGAAGGAGGTCGTAATCAACCCAGGTGACCGTCGCCTGAAGGTCGACCGCGTGATCGCGCTGCCCGAGCTCTACGGCCCTTCGATACGCGGCATCCCGCTCGCAGAGAACGGCTTCATCCGCGTCAATCGCTACGGGCGGGTGCCCGACGTGGGCCCGATCTATGCGGCCGGCGACGCGACCCAGTTCGCCGTCAAGCACGGCGGGATCGCCTCCCAACAGGCCGACGCGGCCGCGCAGTCGATCGCCGCGCTCGCCGGAGCACCGGTCACACCCCAGCCGTTTCACCCCGTGATCCACGGCATGCTGCTCACCGACGACGAGCCTCTCTATCTAACGGCGCAGATCACCGGCGGTCACGGGTTCAGCTCGGAGATCACCCACACGCCCACCTGGTCGCCGCCGAGCAAGATCGCCGCGAAGTACCTCGCGCCGTGGCTTGAGCGGTACGACCGTGAGACCGCTTCGACGCGATGAATGACGCGTCCCTCGCCTGCCACGCCGACCCGCACCAGCGACCCTGCGTAGCCGCCGCCGTTTGCAAACGTCCGCGACCCAAGCGTCCAAGGTGACGACGCGACGACGGCTCGGACCGCGGAGGCGCGTCGTTATCTGCGGCGGCGGCGTCGCCGCGGTCGAGGCGCTGCTGGCGCTGCGCGCGCTGCTAAAGGACGTCGCGGAGGTGCACCTCGTTGCCCCGAACCGTCAGTTCGTTTACCAACCACTCGCGGTGGCGGCGCCCTTTGACCTCGCCAAGACCCACCTCCTCGATCTCGCCGAGATCGCCGGCGACCAGAACGCCAAGCTCCACGCAGACTCGCTGGCGCGCGTCGATGCCGACGGCCGGCGCGTCCTACTCGCCAACGGCGGCGCCCTTCCCTACGACGCCCTCGTCATCGCCGTCGGCGCGCGGCGGCATGAGTGGCTGGAGGGCGCGTTGCATTTCGGTGGAGAGGCGGACGTGACGGCCTTCCGCGCGCTGCTCGAGCGATTCGAGAGCGGCTCCGACCAGCGACTGTGCTTCGTCAACCCCGCTGGGGTCAGCTGGACGCTGCCGCTCTATGAGCTCGCGCTGCTAACCGCCTCTCACCTGGCCGACCGAGGGGTCCTCGGCGTCGAGCTCACGGTCGTTACGCCCGAGGCCGATCCACTGGCGGTGTTCGGGCCAGCTGCGAGCCGCGTGCTGCGCAACTTGCTCGCGGACCGCGGGATAGCGCTCAAAGCAGGCACCTATGCGGAGATGATCCAGCACGGCGAGCTCCACCTCCGCCCAGGCATCACGATTGCGGTCGATCAGGTGGTCACCCTTGCGCAGCTCGAGGGCCCCGATTTGCCTGGGCTGCCTTCCGACGTGGGCGGCTTTATCCCAGTGGACGAGCACAGCCGGGTCGTCGGTCTCGAGGACGTGTTCGCCGCTGGCGATGGAACAACCTTCCCGGTGAAGCAAGGAGGTATCGCCACCCAACAGGCCGATGCAGCCGCCGAGGCCATCGCCGCGCAACTGGGCGCCGCCGTCACGCCATCTCCCATCCATCCAACGCTCAGAGGCATGCTCCTCACCGGCATCGCCCCGGTCTATCTGCGCGCGCAGATCGCCGGTACGACTGGCGACTCATTCGAGACGGCGATCAACCCGCTCTGGTCTCCACCCAGCAAGATCGCCGGCCGCTACCTGGCGCCCTACCTTGCCGGTCACAACGCGCTCACCCGCGACGAAACACTCCAAGACCGAGTGCCCTCGACTCAAGATCCCGCGAGGCTCAAAGAGTTACACGACGATGCTCGTGAGCTGGCGCTGAGCTTTGCCGAGCGGGATGCTACCGATCGCCACTTCAAGTCCGCGCTGGAGTGGCTCGACGTGATCGAGCGGCTGAACGGTGTGCTACCGCCCGGCTATTTGCGCAAGAGAGCTGAATGGGATGATCGTGCCCATAAGTGACACACAAACAGAACCACAGCCAACGGAGGTCGACGTCATGTGGTCTCGCGCGAGGGTCGTGGCGACCGCGATGAACACAGTCTGGATCGGCTTCGAGCGCGTGAGCGGCGGAGAGACCTGGCGGCCCTAGCCGAAGTCGCCGGCGAGATACCAGTCGAACGGGCGTATGATCGGTTTGGAGGACTTAGATGACCGCGCTCGGTTTCGCGCTACTGCTCGCAGGCGCCATTCTGCTGGTTGCCGAGGCTCACGTGCCCAGCGGGGTACTCGGCGTGGCCGCCGCCGGCGCGCTGATCGCGGGTGTGACGATCATCATCGGCTCGCTCGGCGGTGGCGCGGCGCTCGCGGTGCCGGTGGGCGTTGGACTCGGCGCGGTGGCGGGAGGGTGGACGGTCGTGGCGACGCGCAGCGCGGCCGGCTCGCGACGCACCCGCATCCAGGCGGGTGCGGAGTCGTTGTGCGGTCGGGTTGGCGTGGTACGTCGCTGGAGCGATTCAGCCGGTCAGGTGTTTCTCGATGGCGCGTTGTGGCGCGCCCGCCAGGAAGAAGCGGACACTGACGGCGGGGCACTCCGCGAGGGCGATCCCGTGGTGGTCGAACGGGTCAGCGGCCTTACGCTGTCAGTGCGCCGCGCCGAGCAGTGGGAGTTGATCTTGTGATCCTCGCGCTCGTGCTCGCCCTCGCCTTCGTCGCCGTAACCGCGATGGTGGTGGTGGGCGTCTCGGTGCGCGTGCTGCGCGAGTACGAGCGGGGCGTCGTCTTCCGTCTCGGCCGCGTGACCAGCCAGCGCGGGCCCGGGCTGATCTTCCTGCTGCCTGTGATCGATCGCATGGTCCGCGTCAGCCTGCGCACGGTAACCCTGGAGATTCCGGCACAGGAGATCATCACCCGGGACAATGTGCCTGCGCGCGTTACCGCGGTGGCCTACTACCGCGTCATCGATTCCACAAAATCGGTGATCGAGATCGAGAACGTGCTGGCCGCGACCTCGCAGATCGCGCAGACGACCCTACGCTCGGTTCTGGGGAAGGCTGAGCTCGACGCGCTGCTCGCTGAGCGCGAGCGATTGAACGAGCACCTTCAGCACATCATCGACGATCAGACCGAGCCCTGGGGAGTGAAGGTCACCGCGGTCGAGATCAAGGACGTCGAGATCCCGGAACGGATGCAGCACGCCATGGCGCGCCAGGCCGAGGCCGAGCGCGAGCGTCGCGCAAAGATCATCAACGCCGAGGGCGAATTTCAGGCCGCCGCTCGACTCAACGACGCGGCCGACGTGATCAGCCGCAACCCCGTGACGATCCAGCTGCGCTATCTGCAAACGCTGATCGAGGTGAGCAACAACCAGAGCTCCACGATCGTCTTTCCGTTGCCGATCGACGTGCTGCGCCCGCTCATAGACGCCGCGCAAACCCGGAGCGGTTCCGCCGCGGACGGCGCCGAGCGCGCGAGCCTCGACGAGGCGCTCGCCGCCGCGCGTGAGGCGCTCGACAGCGCAACGCGTGACCCCGCGCCTGTGGAATCTGCCGCCAGGCCGGCTCTTTCCCGGCAAGCGTCAGAGCCGGTACCGGGCGACAAGGACTCGGCCGGCGAGCCACGTCCTTAAACGCGGATGGCCGAAGAACAAGGGGACCTCGCGACGGATCCCGACCGTGCTCTGTGCAGGGGGCCGGCTGCCGACGCCGGTCTGTTCCGCACGCAGACTTGGGAGGATGACGTTGCTCGAGCAGTAGACCCTGGGCAGCCGTGGGGCCAGACGAGTACCGATTAGTTTCGGCGGATCCGGTCGTTTAAGGGGGGTGAGACATCATGACGATGGACACCACCAACACAGCCGATCAGCGCCTCCTTCTGGCTGCCGCCCAGGCCGGGGACGAGCGCGCCTTCCGGTCCCTCGTCGAGCCCTATAGGCAGGCGCTCGAGGTCCACTGCTACAGGATGCTCGGCTCCCCGCACGACGCCGGTTGCTGCCCGAGAGCCGCGATACGACCCCGCGTCGAGAGTTCGACCTCGCGGGCGCCCTGACTGTGACGGCCGCGCTGGGAGTGCTCGTGTACGCGATCGTCGACGCGCCCAGCGCCGGCTGGGGCTCGGGCCGGACAATCGCGCTGCTCGCGGCCGCGCTCGTCCTGTTCGTCGTGTTCGTTGCGATCGAGCAGCGCGCCAAGGAGCCGCTGGTGCCCCGCCGGTTCGCGCGCGCACGAACGCTGCTGGCGGCGAACGTCGGGCTCGCGTTCGCCGGCGCATCGATCTACGGCATGGTGTTCATCGTCTCGCTGTACGGCCAGCAGGTGCTGGGCTACTCGGCGCTGAAGATGGGCTTCGCGGGATTCGTGCTCCCGCTCGGCGCCTCCGTAGGAGCCATGACCGGCCAAGCGCTGGTGACACGGCGCGGCCCGCGGCCCGTCGCGATGACGGGGATGATCGGGCTCGCGATCGGATTCGTACTCCTGCAACGGATGCCGGTCCACGGTCACTACCTCGCCGACCTGCTTCCGCCGCTGCTGGTGTTCGGCGTAGCGCTCGGCTTCGCCTTCACCTCGTCCTCGATCGCGACGCTCGAGGGGGTCGCCGGCAAGGACGCCGGCCTCGCCTCGGGGCTGAACAACACATTCGAGAACATCGGCGGGGCGCTCGGCACCGCGATCATGGGAACCGTCGCCACCACTCGCACCGGTGATCTGCTGCACTCGGGCACCGGCCACCTGCTGGCGCTCAACGACGGCTTCCAGCTCGCCTTCGCCGTGGCGCTCGCCTTCCCGATCCTCGGGCTGCTGGCGTCGGTCCTCGTTCGACGCGCTCGCGCGCCCGTCCCGCTCACCCCGCTCGAAGGTGCCACGCCGGCCCTGCAAACCAGCGCAGACTAAGGAGACCAGCGAGCCTCTGAGCCGCTCGGGCGGCGGCTCGCCATCTGTCCAGCACTCCACGCTTGGACTAACCCTCGGGCAGCGCGCCGTCGTTGACATATATGGTCGAAGAGACCGGGGAGCCATCCCCTTCCGTCGCGGCGCTTGACCGCAGTCAGGAGACGCCCATGAACAGTGGCGTCCCGCAGCCTCACGAGTTGCTTCGCGGCGACTCTCTCCCAGCTTGCCGGCGCCCGCCGTCTCGGGCCGGCCGCAGGACGCGTCGAGCAGGATTCCTCGTGCTCGGGTTGCTATCCACGCTGCTCTTCGCGAGCAGCGCCCTCGGCGCCACCGCGAGCGTAGGTCTGGGATCGGCCGCCAGCTTCTCGGTGCTGGCCGGCTCGACGGTCACCAACACCGGTCCCACGACGATGTTCGGCGACCTGGGCCTGAGCCCTGGTTCATCGGTCACCGGGGCCCCGCAGGTGCTCGGCCAGACGCACGTCGATGACGCGGTGGCGATCGGGGCCAAGAATGCCCTGACCACGGCTTACAACGACGCCGCCTCACGTCCGAGCAACGGCTCGGCCGGGACCGACCTCGCCGGCCAGACCTTCTTGCCAGGCGTTCGCACCGCCAGCAGCTCGTTGTTGCTGTCCTCGGGGAGTGTGACGCTCGACGCCCAGGGCGACCCCAACGCGGTGTTCGTCTTCCAGATCGGCTCCACGCTGATCACCGGCTCGAGCACCACCGTCCTGCTCGTCAACGGCGCGCAGGCCTGCAACGTCTTCTGGCAGGTCGGCTCTTCCGCGACGCTGGGGACGGGCACGCGTTTCGTCGGAACCGTCATGGCCTCGGCGAGCATCACCGCCGATACGGCCGCCACGATCCACGGCAGGCTGCTGGCGCAAACCGGCGCGGTCACGCTGGACACGAACACGATCACCACCTCGAACTGCGCCTCGAGCGTCACCGGTAGCGGCGGTGGCACCGAAACGACCACGCCAGCAGAAGCGCTCAAGCTCGCGGAAGCGACTGCGCTGGCAGAAGCGACCACGAGCGCGGGAGCCCCGGGCGGGAAAGGCGTCTCGACCCCGGTGTCGCCGAGTGGATCGAAACCGACGGGGAAACCCGGGCCTCGCCACTCCTCGCGCCACCACAGCTCGCGGCGAGGATCGAGGCGGCGTTCGCTCGCGCGGCCGGCGCTCCCGCACCGGCGAGGCTCGTTCACCGGCTGAGACAGGCTCGGCAGGCTGGGCGACCAGGGGGGAAAGCCCAGCCACCTCAGCCACGATGGACACGACGATCGCCTCAGCACTCCGGTCCCGGCTTCGCTCGCCGCGCGCGGTTCATCGCCCCCACCGGCTCGTTTTCCGCCTGGCCGTCGGCCTCGCCGCTGCAGCGCTCGCCGGCCTCACCGCGGGCCCGGCAGCCGCGACCGGTCTCCCGTCGCACGTGCAGGCGACTCAGCAGCTCGCGGTCCTGCTCACCGCGCACCGCGCACACCATAAGCCGGAAGTCGGATCCCAGCAGACGGCGGTCGTGGCTGCCCGCAGGCCGATCACGGGCGAGCAGACCACCCTGCCCGTGACGGGAAGCCTCACGGGTCCGGACGGCGTGCGGTGGCTTCAGGTGATGCTGCCCGGTCGCCCCAACTCATCGACGGGCTGGATCGCCCAGCAGAGCACCCGCGAGCTCGTGACGCGATGGCACCTCGTGGTCAACCTCGCAGCGCGACGGGTGAGCGTCTATCGCGAAGGACGAATCCAGAGAAGCTTTCGGGCGGTGGTCGGCAAGCTCGCCACGCCGACGCCCACCGGCGAGTTCTTCGTCGAGGAGACGCTGCAGATGTCGAGCGGCGAGGCCGGTGGCCCGTTCGCACTCGCCCTCAGCGCCCGCTCGAACGCCTTGCAGGAATTCGAAGGTGGCCCCGGCCAGATCGCCATACACGGACGCGACAACCTCGGAGGAGCGCTGGGCAGCTCCGTCTCACACGGCTGCATTCGCCTCGCCACCGCGAGCATCGACTGGCTGGCCGCGCGCATCGGCCCAGGGACACCGGTGACGATCGATCGGGCGAGGCGATGAGCTGGCTGTCCGGTCGCGTCCGCGCGGCCCTGATCGGCGTGCTCATAGTTGTGCTGGGCGTGGCGGCGTCGATCTTCCTGGCCGCCGAATGGCGCTCGAGCGTCCTCGACTCGAACAGCAAGTCGTTTGACTCCACCGCCGGGGACGTGAGCAGCGCACTCAGCGCAAAGCTCAATACGAACATCGGTCTGACGCGCACGATGCGAGCGAGGGCCGCGATGGGGACCGAAGACGGGGAGAGCGGCTTCCTGCAGTGGTATCGGGAGTTGCAGCGCGGCACCCCTGCTCCACCTGACGTCGTTGCGACGTTGATACAGCTGGTTCCGGCTTCCCGCCTGACGGCGTTCCGGCGCCAAGCCGAAGCCGACCCCGCGTTTCGCTCGCGGGTCGGTTCGAAGTTCAATGTCATCCCGGCCGGCGCGCGCCCGGTCTATTGCCTGACCCGAGCCATCGTCGGCAATGCCGCGGCGACGGTTTCCTATCCCGGATTGCCCGACGACTGCGCGCCAACGGCTCGAGGCATCGGACCCTCGCCATATGCCGCCCTCGTTCGGACGGCGACCGACAGCGGATCGTTCATCGTCACTCCGTTGCGGGGCAACGATGGGCGTCCCCTCGTTGCGATCGGCGCGGCCGTCTACCGGCGCGGGGCGTCGATAGCGACCGTCGCCGCCAGGCGCGCCGCGGTGACCGGGATGATCGGCACGACGTTTGACAGCGCCGCCCTGATCCGCTCGATCATCGGCGCTCGATCGTTGACGATGGCGCTCTACCACCGGAGCGCCGCGGGGCAGCTGCAGCTGATCGGTCGCGCGGGCGCCAACCCGGGCGGGCGTTCCCCTGGCTACTCCGACCGCACCAGCTTGGCCGAAGGCTGGCTGGTCCAGATGACAGGCACGGCGAGTCATTCGATCTCGGCCAACTCGCAGGGCCTTCTCGGTCTGGGCTTCGGCCTGCTCGTGACGATCCTCGCGTTCCTGCTCTACCGTGCGCTCTCGCGCTCGCGTCAGCGGGCCTGGGGGCTGGTCGGGGAGAAGACCGACGAGCTCGAATACCGGGCGCTTCACGATCCGCTGACGGACCTGCCGAACAGAAGCCTGGTTCTCGACCGGGCCGAGCAGATCCTCGCCCGCGCCCGACGCTTGGACGTGCCGGTGACAGCGTTGTTCATGGACGTCGACGGCTTAAAGCAGGTCAACGACCGGTTCGGCCATCAGGCCGGGGACGAGGTGCTGCGGACAGTCGGCGCCCGACTGCGGGCCGTCCTGCGCGACAGCGACACCGTTGGTCGCCTCGGCGGGGACGAGTTCGTGATGCTCGTTGACACCGTCGGGCTCGACGCCGGTCCGGAGCTCGTCGCCGAGCGGATCTTGGACGTGCTGCGCCAGCCGATCGAGCTGACCCCTCCTGCGCCCTCCCCGATCTCGGCGACGGCGAGCATCGGCATCGCCACGGGCCGGCCGGCCTCGGCCGAAAGCCTGCTGCAGGACGCAGACCTGGCCCTGTACAAGGCCAAGGCGGTCGGCAAGAACGGCTACGTCCTCTTCGAGTCGGCGATGCAGA
>CAAGKR010041455.1_pt1 | contig 10577 bp, 9 predicted proteins | sample 2556971 | NCBI WGS metagenome assembly CAAGKR01 (sample SAMEA5207829, study PRJEB30636) | soil metagenome | biome: forest; feature: boreal; material: soil | place: USA | collected 2011-09 | depth 1 m
CGACTACTCGCGCTTCGTCGGCGACATCTTCGGCGCACCGCTGGCCATCGAGGCCCTGCTCGCGTTCTTCCTCGAGTCCACCTTCCTCGGCCTGTGGATCTTCGGGTGGGACAGGCTCCCGCCCAAGCTGCACGCGGCCTGCATGTGGCTGGTCGCCGTCGGAACCCTGTTGTCGGCGTACTTCATCCTCGCCGCCAACTCCTTTATGCAGCACCCCGTCGGCTACCGCTTCAACCCGGTGACCGGGCGCGCAGAGATGACCGACTTCGTTGCGGTGCTCACCAACAAGGTCCAGCTGGTGACATTCCCGCACACCATGACCGGCGCTTACATGGTCGGTGGAGCGTTCGTGATGGCAGTGGGTCTGTGGCATCTGCGCAAACCGGACGTCGGCAAGAACGCCAGCATGTACCGCCGCGCCACCCGGGTCGGCGCCTGGGTCACCCTCGTATCGGCTCTGGGCGTCATAGTCTCGGGAGACCTCCAGGGGAAGGTGATGACCGAGGTGCAGCCAATGAAGATGGCCGCCGCCGAGGCGCTCTACAACTCCGAAGGCAGCAACGCACCGTTCTCGCTGCTGACAATTGGTTCGATGGACGGAAGTCAGGAGAAGTTCTCCGTCAAGGTGCCGGGCCTGCTCAGCTTCCTGGCCACGGGGCACTTCGACGGCTCCGTCGAGGGCATCAACCAGATCAAGGCAGCGTACGAGAAGCAGTACGGCCAGGACCCGACAGCCCGAACGTTCAGCCAGGGCTACACCCCGACCATCCCACTCACCTACTGGTCGTTCCGGATCATGATCGGGCTCGGGATGGTGGGTGCCCTGATCGCCATCGCCGTGTTGTGGTCAACCCGCCGCGACCGGATCCCGCGCCATCGCCTCTGGTTCTGGGCGATTGTGGCCACACCGTTGCTTCCGTTGTTCGCCAACAGCTTCGGCTGGATCTTCACCGAGAACGGACGCCAGCCTTGGATCGTCTTCGGTCTCATGACAACGGCCAGCGGCGTCTCCCCGAGCGTTTCGGCCGGCGAGGTGTGGACCTCACTGATCATCTTCACCCTGCTGTATGGCGTCCTGGCCATCGTCGAGACCAAACTGCTGCTGGCCTTCATCGCGATGGGGGCTCCGGACTTCGAAGAGCCCGTTGACCCTGCCGACCGGGACGAGAACGCCCCCCTCGTGTTCGCCTACTAGCACCCGGCCCATTGACAACCGGCTTACTGACAACCGCTGCCCAAGCCATGCCGACCAAGACATAGAGGGACATCATGGAGCTCACCACCGTCTGGTTCATCCTGATCGCCGTCTTGTGGACCGGCTACTTCGTCCTGGAGGGCTTTGACTTCGGTGTCGGCATGCTGATGCCGGTCCTTGGCCGGGGTGAGCAGGGCGAGGTGCGAAAGCGTGTGCTGCTGAACACGATCGGCCCGGTCTGGGACGGCAACGAGGTGTGGCTGATCACTGCCGGCGGTGCCACCTTCGCCGCGTTTCCGCACTGGTACGCCACGATGTTCAGCGGTTTCTACCTGCCGTTGCTGATCATCCTGGTCGCACTCATCGTGCGGGCCCTGGGCTTCGACTACCGGGGCAAGGTAGACAACCCGACCTGGCGCAAACGCTGGGACATTGCCATCTTTGTCGGTTCGGCGCTCCCGGCCCTGCTGTGGGGAGTCGCGCTGACAAACGTTGTGATGGGCCTGCCGATCAACGCCGCCAAGGAGTACACGGGCAACCTGTTCACCCTCCTCAACCCGGTCGGGCTGCTCGGCGGACTGACCACAGTGGCGCTCTTCCTGACCCACGGCGCGATCTTCATCACGCTCAAGACCGAGGGCGATATCAGGCACGAGGCACGAGCGCTCTCGCTGAGGCTCGGCGCCGTGGCGGCAGTGCTCGCGGTGGTCCTGCTGGTCACCATCAACGCGTCGACCGGTTCGATGTGGTCATGGACCGCCTCGGTCGTGGCGGCAATGGCCTTGCTCGCCGGGTTGTTCGCCGCATTCCGTGATCGCGAGGGATGGGGCTTCGTCGGGACTTTCGTCGCGATCGGGGCCGCCGTAGCCACCCTGTTCCTGGCGCTGTTCCCCAACGTGATGCCTTCCACCACCAACGCCGCGTACTCCCTGACGACGACGAACGCGAGCAGCACGGCATACACGTTGACGATCATGACCTGGGTGGCAGCGGTGTTCACCCCCATCGTCCTGGTCTACACGTCGTGGACCTACTGGACGTTCCGTAGGCGGATCGGCACCCAGCACATCCCGGCGATCAGTGTGGGCACAACGCTGTGACCCGCCCGTTCGACCGCCGGCTTCTGACCCAGGTCCCCGCGACGCGGCGACCGGTGCTCGCCCTTGGGGCCATCGGTGTCGCGCAGGGTCTCGCGACGATCGCACTCGCGTTCGCCGCGACCGCCCTGGTGGTGGCCGTGGTCGAGGGCCGTCAGGTGCTGACACCCAGCCTGTGGCTGGTGGGCCTGTTCATCGTCCGGGCGCTGCTGGCGGCGGCAAACGAGCTGGTCGGCACCTGGGCCGGAATGCGGGTGTCGACCGTCCTGCGAGAGCATCTCATCGGAGCTTGGCTTGTTCGTGACGCTGACTCACGCCCGCAGGCAGGACGCGCACAAGCCCTGGCGACTCAGGGAATGACCAGCGTCGAGCCGTATGTCGCCCGCTACCTCCCAGCGCTGGTCTCCGGGGCCTTCCTGCCGCTGCTCGCCATCGGCACCCTGGCGTTCGTCGACTGGCCCAGCGCCCTGATCGTGGCGTTGACGGTCCCGTTGTTGCCCGTCTTCGCGGCTCTCATCGGCCGCACCACCCAGGAGTCGACCCAGCGTCGATGGCGGTCGCTGTCAGCCTTGTCCGGACACTTCCTTGACGTGATGCGGGGCCTGCCAACCCTGGCGTCGTACGGGCGGGCCGAAGCCCAGGTGGGCTCGATAGCCACCGTGAGCCAACAGCACCGGCTCGCAACGATGAAGACGCTGCGGCTGGCCTTCATGAGCTCTGCGGCGCTCGAGCTGCTGGCCACCATCTCCGTGGCGCTGGTAGCGGTGAGTGTCGGCATCCGCCTGGCAACGGGCTCAATGTCACTGGACACCGCCATGTTGGCCATTCTCCTGGCACCAGAGGCCTATTGGCCGATCCGTCGGGTGGGCACGGAGTTCCACTCCGCAGCGGACGGAGCCGAAGCCCTCAACGATGCCCTCGCCGAGATTGACGCGGCCGTCCCCGGACAAGATGCCGCTGACGACACAGTCTTTGCGCTCGACGACAACGAGACGACCCTCGAGCCCTGTCCTGTGGTGGGCGAGGCGGTGGGATACGGCTTCCCGGGCGCGACCACCGACGTGCTCAAGGATGTGTCCTTCAACCTCCCCGTCGGGCTCACAGTAGTGACCGGCCCGTCTGGGGTCGGCAAGTCGACGCTGCTGGAGCTGCTGGCCGGGCTCCGCCGACCGACCTCCGGCACCATCACCGCACCCCGTTCCCATCTGGTCACCCAACGCCCCTTCCTCGCAGCGGGGACGGTGCGAGACAACCTCACCCTCGGGAACGACTGCACCGAGGACGAGCTCTGGCATGTCCTGGGCGTCGTCGGGCTGGATCTCATGGTCGTCACTCTTGAGCGCGGCTTGGACACCCGGCTCGGTGACGACGGCTTCGGCCTGTCGGCCGGTCAGCGGGCCCGTCTCACTCTGGCCAGAGCCGCCCTGTCGCCTGCCCCACTGGTGCTGCTCGATGAGCCCACGGCCCACCTCGACGAAGAGTCAGCGGCGTTGGCACACCAGCTGATACAGAAGCTGGCCGAGCTGCGCACCGTTGTGGCCGTCACGCACCGGCCCGAGCTGCTCGCCCTCGCCGACGAGCACATCCACTTGGTCCCACGTCCCGCCCCGAACCTCGCGGTGCTCCTTTCATGAAGACTCCGAGCCCCCGTAAGATCTCTGCCGGCGCGAGCCCAGGGATCCGGTCGCCCCGGGCGAGACAGACGACCGCGGCGATTGTTGGCGCTGGCCTGCTCGGTGGTGTTGCGACCACATCGGGTATCGCCCTGACCGCCACCTCCGGCTGGCTGATCGTGCGCGCCAGCCAACGCCCTGTCATTCTCTTGCTGCTCACCGCGATCGTGGCCGTGCGCGCGTTCGGCATGGCCCGGCCCACCTTTCGCTACTGGGAGCGCCTGCGCTCACACGACGCCGCACTCGCCGACCTCGCAGACCGACGCACCACGGCCTACCAACGGCTCATCCCACTGACGCCGGCCCGACTTGGACGTCGCGGCCGAGCCGACCTTCTGACCGGGGTCGTCGACGACCTGAGCGACATCGTGGACGCGCAGGTCAGGGTCACCGTGCCAGTACTGGCGGCCGTCGTGGCAAGTACCGTGGCCACCCTCGTCCTCGTCTTTCTCTGTCCTGCGGCCGGCCTTGTCATTGCCGCCATGGCGGCACTCACGGCTCCCATCCTGGTCCTTGGATGGCGGTTGGAGAGGCGATCCCAACAGACTTTGCTGCGCGCCCGTGCAGAGCTCTCCCGCGTTACCGCCCTGGTGTCCGGCAATGCCGGTGAGCTCCAGGCCATCGGTGCCAGTGACCGGGCCCAGGCCTGGTTGGCCACCGCCCATGCAGACCTGTCCCGAGCGGCCGGGCGACAGAGCCGTGGTCGCGCCATGGCGGCAGGGCTCCTGCTCCTGCTGACCGCCGCCGGCACCGTCGCGATGACGGCCGTCATCCTGCCGAGCGTCGGCACGACGATCTCGACGCCCGTGGCCGCGCTCCTGGTCCTGACGCCCATCGCGCTGGGTGATGCCTTCTCGACTCTGCCCGATGCCGTCCGCGCCCTCGCCCGATCCCAGGCCAGCGCCGTCCGGCTGGCCGCGCTGCTGGATCAACCGTCGGCTGTCCTTGCCACCGGGGTCCAATCACCGGGACCCATGGCGGGTATTTCGCCGCATATCTGCGTGAGCGAGCTGACGGCTGCCTGGTCCGGCACCGGGCCCGACGTCGGACCACTGGACCTGCAGATCCAACCCGGAACCCGGCTGGCCATCACGGGCCCCAACGGTTGCGGAAAGTCCACCCTTCTTGCCGTGCTAGCCCGGGCGCTGGACCCCACGGGCGGCAGCTACCGGCTCGGTGATCAGGACGCCTTGGCGCTCGAGCTCGGGCAGGTTCGCCGGACGTTCGCCGTCCTGGACGACGAACCGCATCTCTTCGCCTCCACGCTGCGCGCCAACCTTGCGCTGGCCCGACCGGAGCCTGCCGATCCTGTTCTCATCGAGGCCCTGGATCATGCGGGTCTGACCCAGTGGTTCAGGGAGCTCGACCAGGGGCTCGACACCGTCGTCGGTGCGGGCGGGCGCGGCGTCTCCGGCGGAGAACGAGCGCGTCTCGGACTGGCTCGGGCTCTGCTTTCGAAGCGCCCGGTGCTGCTGCTCGACGAGCCCGTGGCCCACCTGGACCACGCCACCGCGGACGCGGTCATGGGCGACCTCACCCGATCCGCGAGGGGCCAGTCGGTAGTCATGGTCACCCACCGCCGCGACGGTCTCGCTGGTTTTGACCGGGTCATCGACCTCTCACTGCACATGGGTGATCCGGCCAGCGTGGTTTGACCCTTCCTCGTTCCCGGGTGAGCCTGGTCGGCGCGGGCCCCGTCAGCCGGCGATCACGTCACGGGCTGCCCAGCATCAGGGCGTTGACGAGGTAGACCACGGGAGCGCCAAGCCCGCGAAGGGTAGGCCGGCCGCCCAGAAGGCAAGTGCCTCCACTCCACTCCACTCCAAACCACGCAATCCGGAAGACCACGTCGGCCGCGCCGTGCTGGGGGCGGAGGCCTTCGGCGACGCAAGAATGCCCCAGATGACCCCCATCAGCAGGACCCCGCCCGGACCGGCGAGGAGCCGAGCCGGCCAACCCTGGGTCATGGTTCGCCCTCAGAGGCCGACCGCGAAGAGCACCGTAAGCTCGAGCAGGAAGGCGACGCCAAGGCTGCTCGTGCGGATCATGGGGCCACTTCTCCCCAGTTGCGCAGGTTCACGTGCAGCGCCGAGACAAGACGCTCGAAGGTGCCCCCGACATCCTGCGGCAACCCGAAACCGTCGTCGAGCTCCAGACTGACGAAACCGTGAAGGGCGCTGCGCGCCACCCTGGTGGCATGAATCGCCTCATCGCCACCCAACCCATAGCCACGAAGCGCGGCGAACACGGCCTGCACTGCCCGCTCACTCGCGGCCACGTGCTCCGGATCCTGGGCGTCGGGCACGCGTTGGGTCAGCGGGTATCGGCCGGGGTGGGACAGCGCGTAGTCATGATAGGCGTGGGCCAGGGACCGGACGGCGTCCTCCCCCGCCCGGCCGGCCACAGCAGCCGACAGGACGTTGGCCAGCTCAGCCGTCACCCGAGCAGAGACCTTCTGCTGCAACGCCTCCACGCTATGGACATGCTTGTAGAGCGAAGGTGCGGCGACACCCGTGCGGCGGGCGACGGCGGCCAGAGTCAGGGCCCCCGGTCCCTGTGCGTCGACCAGTTCGACCGCCGCGTCGACCACAGAGGCCGTGGACAGGCGGGGTCTAGGCACTGACGACGTCAGCCAGGAACGGCAGGATCGCCGACGCAGTCACCTCGGGCACCTCCGCGTGCGGGTAGTGCCCCGCACCCTCGATCAACTCGAGGCTGACTTCGGTGTACTGACCCACCAGCGCCTCACCCTTCGTGGCTGCGACAACGGCGTCCGGGAAGTCAGGGTCCTTGGTACCCATGACGATTCGCACCGGGCAACGCAGCTCGGGAATTCGGGCACGGCACCGCTCCTGCTCGGTCGCCACACCTCTCAGCGCGGCCATCCGCCCGGGCTCGTGCAGTGATGCCCTCATGGCCACCAGATATTCGTCGAAGTCGGCGGGCTTGGCGGCCTTGTAGAGCGACGGGTAGTAGAACCGGCTCCAGAGCCAGGGGCTGCCAGTGACGATCTTCTCGGCCAGTCGCAGGATGGGGGACATTTTGCCGTCCTGCAGGAACGGGTCCACGAGGGCGAGCCCGCTGACCAGCCCGGGTTCCTGTGCGGCCGCCCAGATCGCTGCGGCGGCGGCGTTGGAGTGTCCAATGATCGTTGCGGGCCCGCTCAGGTGGCGGATCAGCGCGAGCATGTCCTCGCCAGTCGCCGGGCTCCCGTAGCCGGCCCAAGTCGCGCTCGACGCGCCGTGACCGCGTTGGTCCATACGTGCGACGCGGTAGCCCGCCTCGACCAACTTCGGGGCCAGGAAACGGAAGGCGGCGCGAGTGTCGCCCATGCCGGCGACGCACAGAACCAGCCCCGCATGGTCGGGTCCGGTGACGTCATAGGCCAGCCGACCGCCCGGAACGTCTAGAAGCTGAAGCTCTACAGACTTGATATTGTCCATAGCCAAAAAGCTACTGTCCATAGCCTACATGTGTCAAGGCCCCGCGTCAGGTGGGTTGGGCCCGGAGCGCTTCGGTGATCTCGGCGTCGGTTGCGCCCAGGGCTCGGGCCTTCGTGACGTATGCCGCAGTGGGACTGGCCAGCCGCGCCCGCCTTTCCCGCGCGGACGGCTTGCGCGCAGCGACCGCGACCCTGGTCCCCCCACCACGTCGGGACCCGACGAGTCCGGCGGCCTCCAGCTCGCGGTATGTCCTTGCGACTGCGCCGACTGCCAGGCCCAGGTCGCCGGCGAGCTGACGTAGCCGGCGGAGTCGCCCACCCTGCACAAGTACTCCGCCCTCGATCAGATCGACCAGCTGACGGGCTAGCTGCTCGTACCGAGGCGTCGGGTCATCGAGAGTGACGGTCAGCGTGGGGCTCATCGGCGGGCGGCCAGACCTGCTGCTGCGGGCCCTCCCAGCTCCGGCGGACACAAGCGCGGGCCGACCATCAGGGGCGAGGCGCCCGACGGCGAGCGGCAACATCAGCGCCTTGACCACCAGCGGGGCGACGCCCACACCAGGCCACGACGCCAGCGAGCAGGAGAGGCCGACCAAGGGGCTCCGGCGTTGAGGGCGACCCCGAACAGCAAAGTGGCAACCATCACCCCGGTGGCGGCGACAACGGCTTCGGCCGAACGGCGGCCCAGGATGTCGTCGGCGGGGACCAACCCGAGGCCCGCCCAGCGCCACCGCACCGCCTCACGACGTCCGGCCAGTGCGCCACAGCGAGACGGGTCGCGCTCAAGGAGACGCCGAGACCGCCCCCAACGCCGCGGCGCCCGCACGAGCCAGACGGCGACGAGGAGGAGCGGAACCACGACCACGCCGACGCGATCGTTCATGAGAGCCTAGGTTGTCTCACAAAGCCGTGACAACGAGCACGGTTGCCCTCGGGACACCTTGGGTCAAATGCTTGCGACAGACTCACAGGTCCGAGGAGCTCCTGCAGAGTCGACCGGATGACCGTCCTCTGACCCTGCACGACCGCGGTGTCTGCAGATAGGCCAACATGGGCCGGTGACTTGGCATCGCTGGCACACGAGGTGGTCGCATACCTCGACAGGTGTGCTCCTGGCCATCGGCGCTGCCCTCCTGTTCGCGGTGAACGGCAATGTCAGCAAGGTCGCACTGCAGAACGGCGTCTCCTCCCTCGAGCTCGTCTCCATGCGCAGTGCCGGAACCGCGCTGATACTGATGGCCATTACAGCCGTGAGAAGCCCGGCCTCTCTGCGCGTCAGTCGGCGCGAGCTGGGCTTCCTGGCGCTCTATGGGGTCACCGGCATCGCGATGGTCCAGTGGCTCTATTTCGTGGCGATCCAGCGGATGCCCGTTGGCATCGCCCTGCTGTTCGAGTACACCGCGCCGCTCATGGTGGCCTTGTGGGTGCGCTTCGTCCAAAAAGAGCAAGTGAAGTCCCGGCTCTGGCTGGGCCTGGCCTGCGCGCTGGGAGGTCTGGCCCTGGTGGCCCAGTTCTGGAAGGGCATAACCCTCGATCCAGTCGGCCTGATCAGCGCAGTCGGGGCCGGGGCAGCGCTGGCCTGCTACTACCTGATGGGCGAGCACGGTCAGCGGGAACGCGACCCGATCTCGTTGATGGGCTTCAGCTTTGGCTTCTCCGCCATCCTCTGGGCCATCGTCTCGCCATGGCAGGAGTTCCCGTTCGCACGGCTCACTCACACGCTCGATCTGCCCGGCGCCCTACCCGGCAGTGCCCCGCTGTGGCTGATGGTCCTGTGGATCATCGTGCTCGGCACCGTCGCGCCGTTCCTTCTCGTGCTTTTGGCCGTTGCCCGACTCGGACCGGCCCGGGTGGGTCTGATCGGGATGCTCGAGCCAGTGGGCGCCGGCATGATCGCCTGGGTGCTGCTCGGGGAGTCCCTCAACACGCTCCAGATCGTCGGGACAGTCGTCGTCCTAGTTGGGATTGTGCTGGCCGAGACAGCCAGGCAGCCCGCCACCTCTGTGCCCGAGCAGGAGGCCGGCGCGCTGCACCCGGAAGGTGCCTCACCTCTGCCGGAGGGCATGGCACCCTGAGGTTTGTGCCGTGGTGGTTGAGGTGGCGGCTGTCAGGCCCCAGTGGGAGGCTGCACGTGAGCCGGACCACACCATCGACCGGCGTCCCACCCGGCTACGTATCGGCCTTCGACCGGGAACCTCAGACACGGTTTCGGTGCAGGAGACTGTCTCGGCGGCTCATCAAACGTGACCGACCAGTGTTCGAGGAACAGCCCGGACTCTGGGAGGATGGCCATCATGGTCTCGCTTGCTGACGCGTCCCCGCCCATCGCTCTTGGCGCCCTCGACGGCCGCTATCGCCCAACCGTCGCCCCACTGGTTGACCACCTTTCTGAGGCGGCGCTGAACCGCGAGCGCGTCCATGTCGAGGTCGAGTGGCTGATCCACCTCACCACAGCCCAGATCATCGCTAATGTTCGCGCGCTCACCGCCGACGAGCAGACACGCCTGCTGGCCGTCGTGGAGGACTTCGGCCCCGGCGACATCGCCGAGCTCGCCGAGCTCGAGCGGGAGACGGTCCACGACGTCAAGGCCGTCGAGTACTACCTCAAGCGTCGCCTCGCCGCGATGGGCGGCGAAGCGGCCACAGGCCTGGCTGCGATATCTGAGCTGATCCACTTTGGCTGTACCAGCGAGGACATCAACAATCTGTCGTACGCACTGATGATCAAAGGGGCCGTGCAGCAGGTCTGGCTGCCACGAGCCACCACCCTCGTCGACGCGGTCGCAGCGATGGCCCGCGACCTGCGCGACGTCCCGCTCCTGGCACGCACCCATGGTCAGCCTGCGACGCCGACCACCATGGGCAAGGAAGTCGCGGTGCTGGCCTACCGGTTGCAGCGGCAGCTCTCCCGGATCGGCCGCGCGGAATACCTCGGAAAGCTGAACGGGGCAACCGGCACGTATGGCGCACACGTCGCTGCGGTGCCCGACGCGGACTGGCCGGCGATCAGCAAGACGTTCGTGGAATCACTTGGCCTGACTTGGAACCCGTTGACCACGCAGATCGAGAGTCACGACTGGCAGGCCGAGCTCTACAGCGACATCGCCCGCTTCAACCGGATCCTGCACAACCTCTGCACCGACTTCTGGACCTACATCTCGATGGGCTAC
>CAAGKR010054310.1_pt1 | contig 10573 bp, 8 predicted proteins | sample 2556971 | NCBI WGS metagenome assembly CAAGKR01 (sample SAMEA5207829, study PRJEB30636) | soil metagenome | biome: forest; feature: boreal; material: soil | place: USA | collected 2011-09 | depth 1 m
CGGTACGTAGGCCATGGTCTCGGTAAAGGGCGGGATGCGGCCGCCATTGCGGTCGACCGCTTCTTCGCCCGCGTTGTATGCCGCAAGCGCGAGCCTCACGTCCTGACCGAAGCGATCGATGAGGAACTTCAAATAACGCGCCCCCGCATGCACGTTCTCGCGCGGATCATAAGGATTCGAAACGCCGAAGCGCGTGGCTGTCGCCGGCATCAATTGCATCAGCCCCACGGCGCCGCGCTTCGACCGGGCGCGCGGATTGAACCCTGATTCCACCACGATCACGGCGCGCAGCAGATTGGCTTCGACCGACGCTGCCATCGCAGCCTTTTCGATGATCGAGTCGTACTGCGTTGCCTTGGCGAGCAGCATCGAATCATAACGATCGCCGCTCACGGTTCGATCCTGCGCCGACAGCACCAACAATCGATAGCGGTTGTTGTCCGGCACATCCGTGTAATGCCGCATGCCATCCGCATCCACATACGTGTAGATCTGCGGCCGCGCCATCGCGGACGATGCCAACAGCAAGGCTGCGGTCAGGAATGCGGGCTTGAGCACCATGATTATTGCGGTTTCCTCCCCTGGAAGGCTACCGCGAGCCCTGCAAGGCGCGCTGGGACCTGCATCAAGGAACGGCGATTTGACAAGATCTGGTGCTGAAAAACTGGGTCGTCTCGGGGGATCGCCGGTGGCAAGGAAACACGGTCTGGTGCATGCTTCGGGTTTTGATTGGGGCGTCACGCTAAGGCTTGGCGCCGTCCTGCCGTTATCGTCAGCAAACCACGCGAAACAGAGCCGATGTCCGAAACCTCCGACTGGAAACAAAAATATCGCGACGCCCTCCTGGAAGCAGAAGCCGACGAGAAGCAATGGCGTGAAGTCGAACGTGTACTGCGCCGCCTGATCGGCCGCCTGTGCGCAGCCGGCATGGGTGTCGATCGGCAGCTCGATGAGGAATTGACGGCGCTCGCGGCCGCCAACCGGCGCAACGCGGACGCCGCCGAGCTCGAGCGGCTGGCGCAGTCCTTGACGACGGCCGTCGTCGCCGTTGATGCAACCTCGCCGGTACCTCAACTTGTCCTGCCGCCCCTGCCCCCCGCGCCTCCCGCGAAAGTCACCCGCTGGGCCTCGACCTGCGCGGCCCTGGTCTCGCTGCTGGAACGCCTCAAAACCGGGGAATCCGACACTGCGGTGCTACAGAAATTGATTGCCCAACTGGCAACCGCAGCGACCGACCCCGAATTGGCCACGATCGTGGCGCGCACCGCCGACCTCATTCATGAGCGCGGCGAAGCGCTGGCGCGCGAACGGCTGCGGGCGGCCGCAGTGCTGTCCGAGGTGACCCTGCGTCTCGAGGAGATGGCTGGTTTCTTGATCGAGTCGAACAGCGCGAGCCGCAGCCACTTCGATGACTCGCAGTCGCTCAACGACAACGTGATGTCGCATGTTCGGGAACTCACCGACGAAGTCAGCGCGGCCACGGAATTGGGGATGCTGCAATCGGTAGTCAGCGCACGCCTAACGTGGGTTGCCAAGCAATTCACGGACTTTCGCGCGCGGGAGGCTACCCGCATGGCGGAATACAATGGTCGCGCCGAACACATGCGCGAGCGCATCGCGGACCTCGAACGCGAAGCGGAGGAACTGCATTCCAAGCTCGATCGAGAAAAACACGGTGCGCGGCTCGATCCCCTCACGGGCGTCGCCAATCGCAAGTCCTTCGACGAGCGTTTCGCCCAGGAAATCAACCGCCGCGCGCAAGGCGGTGCGCGTGCGGTGCTGCTGCTGTGGGACATCGACAATTTCAAGGTCATCAATGACAGCTACGGACACAAGGCGGGTGACCGTGTCCTGCAAAGCGTCGCCGCCTGTTTCACGGCTTCGCTGCGCGCCAGCGACTTCGTCGCGCGCTTCGGCGGCGAGGAGTTTGCCGTGCTACTAGGCGGTCTCGGGCTCGTGGAAGCCGAAAATATCGCGAATCAAGTGCGCACGGCCGTCGAAGGCCTGCGATTTCATTTCCGCAAGACCCCGGTTCGCATTACGGTCTCGTGCGGGATCACCGAGCTGCACCAGGATGACGCGCCGGAAGCTGCCTTCGAGCGCGCCGACGCAGCCCTGTACCGCGCCAAGAATGGCGGCAAGAATCTGTGCGTCGCCGCTTAGGCCGGTGCCTCGGCCCCGGCAGATAGGCGCCCGCGCGCCCGCGCGCCGAGATTCGTGTAGTTAACAGATATTTAACGTATTTTTCGCCAATTCCTCACGGATTTTTGGCGTGCAGTGCAGCTAGAATCATTGCACCAGCCAATATTCCACCACCTAGAAGCGATTCAGCGTATTGCGTTCGGCAATGGATTGAGGGCGGCGAGTTATCAGTGCGTTGCAGCATCACGGGGTGTCCTTGAGATTTATGTCCGTTCCCGAAAACATCGTCACTGAATCGTCAATCGCCGCCCCTATTGGGCACGCCGGTGTCGTCGCCGAGCGTCGCAGCGCAATGGGGGTACGCGCCTGGCTGCTCACCACGGTGCTCTTTCTCGTCCCTTTGGTCACCTATTGGCCCGCGACCTTCCACGATTTTGGCCTGCGCGATGATTACTCGAATTTGCGCGAAGCACACGAAGAGGCAGGAAAAATCGTCAAATTTTGCGCCTCGCACGCGCGGCCGGTGTACGGCTGGCTCCTGCAGGCGACTTACGGCCAGACCGCCACGGTGCAGGATCTGCAATGGATGCGCTTCGCCGCGTCACTGCTGCTGGGCGCTCTGTCGCTGGTTGGTTTTCGCGGCCTGCGTGCGCTTGGCTGGTCGTTCAGCAGCAGCCTGTGTTTCGCCATGCTGCTGACCTTGATCCCGGCCGCGCAGGTGATCGCCGGGTGGGCCGTGGGGTGGCCGTACGTCGCTACCGCGCTACTGGCCTTCGGGGCATTTTTCGTCGTCGAGGGTGCGCTGAACGTGGGCCCGAGCTTGGGTACCGGCCGCGCCGCGGTGCAATGGCTGGTCGCGCTCGGCCTCATGGTGGTGAGCGCCCTCATTTATCAACCGAGCGCCATGTTTTACGTGGTGCCACTGGCTGCCGCCTTGATTTCGCAGCGGCATCGCACGATGAGTCGGACGGCGCGCTGGATTGGAATTCATCTGGGATTCGTGGTCAGCGCCTTGGGCTTGGCCTATTGCGCCATGAGCCTCCTGTACGCGACCGGGGTCTTCGTCAAATCCGGACGCATCGCATTCGAGCATCACTGGATCGAGAAAATCGGCTGGTTCTTGCAAGAAACATTGCCGAACGCGCTCAGTCTATTCGTGCTGAACGACAACAATCATCGCGACCACCCCCTGTACTTCGGCTGCGCCTTGCTCGTCGGCGCCATCCTTCTGGCGGGCGCCTACGTCGAGTGGCGCCGTCATGGGAGTGCGCGCGGCATCGTTTGGTTGACCGCCCTGCTGGGTCTGCCGGTGTTTGCCTGTGCGGTCAGCTTGATCGCCTCGGAACGGTATGCAACTTATCGCACAATATTTGCAATGACTGCCGTGCTGCTCTGCTTCCTGGTGGCGTCGATCCGCGCACTGACGGAAAGCTGGGGTCCGAGCGGCCGCCGCATGCTGGCCGCCGTGATCGTGCCGATCGCCTTCTTCGCCGCGCAACATCATGTTTACGCGCTGATCGCCGTACCTCAGGGCAATGAATGGGAGTTGATCATGGCGGGGGCCAAGCAAGTCCATTTGGACGGCTCGCGACCGCGCATTTTTGCCATTGCGTCGACTCCGGCGGACATCTCCACGGCGACGATCTATCACGACGAGTTCGGTTCACTGTCGTCGAACTCCGAGTGGGTGCCGAAAGAGATGTTCAAGCGTGCAATGCACGACCTGCATCCCGGCATCGCGAGTCTCGATACTCGCTATGACTTTTTCTCGGGTCCGAAGCTGCCGCCCGACCAGCGTTTCGACGTCATTATCAACCTGCACCGGCTGCACCAGTTCTATATCAACAATTGAGGTCCGGGTTTCGAACTAGAGCCCGAGATAATCGCTGATGCGCCCGTGCGCAATGGCTGCGCGCACGCCGAGCGGCCATAGGGAGTGCAAGCGAATGCCCTTCATGCCGGTGATCGGCATGTCGAATTGCGAGGCTGGATCGACGAGCCGCCGCGCGAGCTCCGCGCCCATGGCGGTGGCCATCGCGATTCCGCGCCCGTTATAGCCCAAGCAGACCAGCACACCCGCCTCGGGCTCATGGACGTGCAGATACTGATCCCGAGTCATCGCCAGGCGTCCGCCCCAGGCGTGGGTCCACTGCGTTCCAGCCAGCGCGGGCCAGAGCGCGCGTGCATGCGCCGGCAGATGCGGGATGCTCGACATGGCGGCTATTTCGCGCATGGGTCCGCGGCCGCCGATCAGCAAACGCCGACCGGCATCAACCCGGTAATAGACCGTGACGGTGCCGCTTTCGTACAGCACCGCTCGACTCGGCATGATGCCGCGCGCAATTGTCTCGGGCAGCGGGGCCGTCGCCGCGATCGCGCCGAATAGCGGCACGATCGTGCGCCGTAAGCGCGGCCAGAGATTCTCCGTATAGCCGTTGGTCGCGAGCACCACTTGACCCGCCGACACGATTCCACGGGCGGTCTCGAGCTGCCAGACCGCACCGCTGCGCCGCATGCGGCGCACCCGCGTGCCGCCGTGCACGGCGGCGCCCCCGCCAAGGGCGGCGCGCACCAGCCCACGCACATAGCTCAAGGGGTGCAAATCCCCGCCGCGCCGATCCAGCATCGCCACCTGATAGCGCGTCGTGCCGGTGACACGCTCGAGGCCTGCGCCGTCGAGCAACTCGACCGGAGCGCCGCGCCGCGCCAGCTGCTCCGCAGTGGCTCGCACCCGTGCCGCGTGTTTCGGCCGGACCGCTGCGCGCAGCGTGCCGTTGCGGCGTGCGTCACAACGGATGTCATGGCGCTCGATGAGATCGAAGACGAACGCCGGCGCGCCCGCCGCGAGCGCGTTCATTCGGCTGCCCAAATCCTTGCCGAAGTCACGTTCAACTTGGTCCGGATCCATTTTAAGACCCGGGTTGACCTGGCCGCCGTTGCGCCCCGATGCGCCCCAGCCGGGCTGTTCGGCTTCGAGCAACACAACCTTGGCACCAACTTGCGCGAGATGCAGGGCGGTCGACAACCCCGTGATGCCGCCGCCGATGACGGCTACGTCGGCGCGTGCGTCGCCGTCGAGGGGCGGCGTCGGTGTCGCGGGTTGCGCGTTCTCGTGGTAGAGGTTGGCCATGTGACTCGCTGCTGTGCGTTAAGCTTGCCAGATCCACGTGGGCGGAACCAAACTTGATGATCACCGAGACCCTGCAATGGATCTGCGCCATCCTTGGTGCCTTGATGGTCGGCGTCTCGAAAGCCGGCATCACCGGGTTGAGCATTCTGTCGGTCGCTCTTTTCACGCACGTGTTCCCGAGCAGCAAACAGGCCAGCGGCTTGATCCTGCCGTTGCTGATCTTCGGCGATTGCGTCGCGGTGCTGTCCTATCGGACGCACACTCAATGGCGTTACTTGTGGAAGCTCATGCCTTGGACGGCGGCCGGCGTCGTGCTCGGCTATTTCGCACTCGGCCATATTTCAGATCACACCGCGCGGGTCATGATCGGGGTGATCATCGTCTCCCTGTGCGGGCTGAGCTTTTGGCGCCGCTACCTCATCGCGCAAACTGAAGGATCCCAAAGCTGGCATTGGGCGCTCGCCGCGGCGCTCGGAATCACGGCGGGCTTCGTCACCTTGATCGCGAACGCCGCAGGTCCGCTGATGGCGCTTTACCTCGTCGCCATGCGCTTGCCGAAGATGCAATTCGTGGGCACCACCGCCGTGTTTTTCATGGTGCTGAATCTGTTCAAGGTGCCGTTCATGGTCAACCTCGGCTTGATCACCGCGCAGAGTTTCGAATTCAACCTGATGCTGGCACCTGCCGTGCTCCTCGGTGCGTTCGCGGGCCGCTGGTTGTTGATCCGCATCAATCAGCGGCTGTTCGATGAACTGGTACTCGCCTTGAGCGCCATTGCCGGAATTCTGTTGATCCTTTGACCTTCAGAATTTCTGTCCGAATTTCACGCCGATGGTGCGCGGCTGATTGGGTACGTTGTACACCGCAATTTGGCCGCAGCTCAATACGTCGCATTCGGCATAGCGATCGAGCACCGCGCGCTTGTCGAGCGCATTGTTGATGTACAACTGGTACGTCAAACCGTTCCGCTCGAGTCCCGCGGACAGGTCCGCGACGGCATACGAGGGTTCGGTGCCGAGCGCGATGGCGGCCGCCTGGCGCAAGTCCGCCGTGCGCGCACCCACATAGACCGCAGAGGCTTGGACATTGCCTTTGTAGCTCCCAACGGGAAATGTGTAGCGGCCCGTGAGGTCGGCCTTGAGTTTCGGCGTCACGGGCAACCGGGTGCCCGCAGGTGCATATTGCTCATAGCCGGGAACCAGGCAAGCGGTGGGGTTGTCGCAATATTCCTGTGTGAGTTTCGCATCGAGCAACGAGAACCCGCCGGATACCGTCAATCCTTCCGTCACCGCGAACTCGAGATCGGATTCCACGCCCTTGATCTCTGCCTGGCCGGCATTGGCGATGATGGTGAGTGCATTGGCGCCGAGAAACGCAAATTGGAAATTCTTCCATTTTTCGTCGAACACCGCGCCGTTGAAACGCAGCCGGTTGTCGAACCAAGTCGTCTTCCAACCCAACTCATAATTGGTCAGGTAATCGGGCTGGTAAGGCGGCAGTGTTCCGCCGCCATTGCGATTCACGCCGCCGGGCCGAAAGCCCTTCGACCAAGTCGCATAGACCATGTGATCCTTATCGATCTTGTAGGTCAGATTCAACTTGGGCGTATTGCCCGAGTTTTCCGACCGGCCATTGAGATCGACGCAGGGCGCGCCGTGAAACGGAGTGAAGGGCGTGAAGCAGGTCGCCGTGCCTTCGTGCGAACTGATAGTGGAATTGAAGCCGTAGAAGCCGTAGAGAGTATTGTCGTATTTGTAAAAGCGTATGCCGGCGTTGCCGGTCAGATGTTGATTGAAACTCGCTGTTCTCGGCGGACTGCGCCGGGTGCATACACACTAGTAGCGCCGATGCAACAGGCAACGCCCTCCACGTCACGCGGGAACTATTCTTAGCCTAAATTTTCCTCAGTTTCCGTTGCCGACTGCGCGTCATCCCCTCTATCTCCCCTGTGGTTTCAATGCCTCTCCCAACCCCAGAGTAAGTCATTACGCTCGATTATCAAAATGCCGTTGCGGCGGGACGTGCAGGGCGGCCACCCTTACGCCGGTGCTGGCATGTTTCCATTCGCGGCGGGCCCGCAAAGGTGTAGCGTAGGGGCCTGGGAATGACAACGAGGATAAGAAATGCAATACCAGGGTGTTTTCGGTCTCATCGTTCTGATCGCCGATGTCTGGGCGATCGTCAATATTTTTCAAAGCAGCGCGGACACCGGCAGAAAAGTTCTCTGGACTGTGCTGGTGATCCTGCTGCCCGTGCTCGGATTCATTCTTTGGTATTTTCTCGGCCCGAAGACCGGGAAGGCCTAGCGGCTTGCGTCCACGCAGTCACGAACGCCATAGCTTGAGCGGGATTGGCTGGCTGCGCGCCAGCGTTCTGGGGGCGAACGACGGCATCGTCTCGACCTCCAGTTTCATCCTGGGAGTTGCCGCGGCACATGCATCGCATGCGAACATCGTGCTCGGTGGCACCGCGGCGTTGGTCGCCGGGGCAATGTCGATGGCGACCGGCGAGTACGTGTCCGTGCACTCGCAGGCGGACACCGAAGCCGCCGCGTTGGAACAGGAGCGCGCCGAGCTGGAAGGCGACTTCGCCGGCGAGCGCCGCGAGTTGACCGAAATCTATGTGCGCCGCGGACTCGATCAGAGTCTTGCCGCGCAAGTGGCCACCCAGCTGATGGCGCACGATGCCTTGGGCTCGCATGCCCGCGATGAATTGGGATTGTCCGCGGGCATGCGCGCGAAGCCGCTACAGGCCGCATTGGCGTCCGCTGGGAGCTTCGCGACCGGCGCCATCCTGCCGTTGTTGGTGGCGAGTTGGGCGCCGCCCAGTCATCTGATGGTGTCCGTGGTGGTGGTCTCGCTCCTGTGTTTGCTTTGCCTCGGCGGCTGGTCGGCTAGGGTCGGCGGTGCCAGTGTCCGCACCGGGGCATTGCGCGTGGCGTTTTGGAGCGCTCTCGCCATGGCGATCACCGCCGTCGTCGGTGCAATCGCCGGCTCACTGGGTTGAATGGCGGGGCCTGGGTTGAATGGCAGGGCCCTGCGGATGACTGACGGTTCACAAACCGCCCTGCTCAGCGTCGCACAAATGACCGAGGCGGATCGTGCGGCCATTGCCGCCGGCATCCCGGGATCCGTACTCATGCAGAATGCCGGCGAGGCCGTCGCGCGGGAAATTACCCGCCGCTGGTCGCCCCGAGCCGTGACCGTACTGTGCGGCCCCGGCAATAACGGCGGCGACGGCTTCGTCGTGGCCGTAGCACTCGCACAGGCCGGCTGGCCCGTCCGGGTCGCAACGCTCGGCCATCGTGAAAATCTGCGCGGTGACGCTCGGTTGCATGCGGCGCGCTGGAGCGGCAGCGTCGAGACCGTGACTCCCGCCGCGATCGATGGCGCGGCGCTGGTGGTGGATGCCCTGTTTGGGTCAGGCCTCAGCCGCGCGTTGGATGGCGAAGTCCTCGCCACGCTGGGGGCGGTGGCGCAACGCGCGGTACCGCTGGTCGCAGTCGACGTGCCGAGCGGCGTCTTGGGCGACACCGGCGAGAGCCTGGGCGCAACGCCGGCCGCCTGCACCGTCACTTTCGCGCGCAAGAAGCGCGGTCATGCCTTGTTGCCGGGCCGCGAGCTATGCGGGGACATCGTGGTGGCGGACATCGGAATTCCCGCAGCCGCGCTCGAATCGCTGTCCATCGATTGCTGGGAGAACCATCCCGCCCTGTGGCGCGCCCAACTGCCGCAGGCGAAGCTGTCGAGCAACAAATACACCCGCGGCCATGCGCTCCTGTGCGGCGGCTATCCCATGACCGGCGCGGCGCGAATGGCGGCGCGCGCCGCGGCACGCGTCGGCGCGGGTCTCACCACGGTCGCGGTGCCGGAAGCCGCTTTCTCCCTGTATGCCTCGACCCTTACCAGCATCATGGTGCAGCCCTTGGCCCCAGGCGGCTTGGCGCGGCTGCTGTCCGACCCACGTTTCACGGCGTTCTTGATCGGACCCGGCGCGGGCGTCAGCGACGCCACCCGCGACAATGCGCTCGCCTTGTTGCGAACCGCGCGTCCGGTGCTGCTCGATGCCGATGCGATCAGTGTCTTCGCCTCCAAGACGGCGGAACTTGCGCAAGCGATCCGCGGACCCTGCGTGATGACGCCGCACGACGGGGAGTTCGCGCGGTTGTTCGACCCGCGCGGCGACAAACTGACTCGCGCCCGCGCCGCCGCGCGGCAGAGCGGCGCGGTCATCGTGCTCAAAGGAGCGGACAGCGTCGTCGCCGCTGCCGATGGCCGCGCCATCATCAATACGAATGCGCCGGCGAGCCTCGCGACCGCGGGATCCGGCGATGTTCTCGGGGGCTTGATTCTCGGGCTGCTCGCCCAGGGAATGGATGCTTTCCTCGCAGCTGCGGCCGGCGTCTGGATGCACGGCGCGGCGGCGGCGGCCTTTGGACCCGGCCTGCTGGCGGAAGATCTGCCGGATCTGCTGCCCGCAGTGTTGCGGGCGCTGGCGCACGAGTGAGCGTCGCCCGGTGAGCGCGTGGTTTCCGCGCGTCACTCTGCATTCGCTGGCGATCGTCATCAGCGTGCTCATCTATGTTCTGACGACGCGCGTGGAACACGAGCGCCGCCCGCCCTCCATCGCCATCGCGTGGGTTCTGGGAATGATTGCGCTGCCCTACGCTACCTTGCCCATGTATGTGTTCTTCGGCCGCCGCAAGTTGCCGCGCAAGGTGCTGCGCGCGCCCACGACGCGGCCGCACGGCAAGCACTGGGCCGAAGCTCTGATCGAGAGCTTCGGCCTGGCGCCGTCCGCGCCGTCGGTGACTCATCTGCATCAGGATGGCGGCGAATCCGCCACGGCCTTGTTCGCCACCATGGCGAGCGCAACTTTGCGGCTGGATATCTGCACCTATATTCTGGGCGACGACGCGTTCGGCCGCGACGCCATGCAACGCATGATCGAGCGCGCGCGCGCGGGCGTGCAGGTGCGATTGCTCATCGACGGCGTCGGTGCGGTTCAGCTGCCGCGCGCCTGCTTCAAGCAATTGCAGAATGCCGGTGTCGAGACCGGGATATTCAGTCCGTTGCTGGCGCGCAAGACTCAGGGCCCGCGCAATTTGCGCAATCATCGCAAGATGGTCATCGCCGATGAAACGCAACTCTGGGCAGGCGGCAGAAACATCGCGGCGGAATATTTCATCGGCCTCAATGGTGCGGAACCCTGGGGCGATTTGACCTTCGATTTGCAAGGGCAGGTCGCGGCGGCCGCCGCCGCGCAATTCGAGGCCGACTGGGTCGCAGCCGGCGGCAGCGC
>CAAGKR010214284.1_pt1 | contig 10573 bp, 8 predicted proteins | sample 2556971 | NCBI WGS metagenome assembly CAAGKR01 (sample SAMEA5207829, study PRJEB30636) | soil metagenome | biome: forest; feature: boreal; material: soil | place: USA | collected 2011-09 | depth 1 m
ATCATGTCGCCGGTGCTCATGCTGACTGCGCGTGGAGCAATTGAGGACCGAGTGACGGGTCTCAATGTGGGGGCCGATGACTACTTGACCAAGCCCTTCGCCATGGAGGAATTGCTGGCGCGCATCAACGCCCTGCTGCGCCGTCGCGATCGTCGTTTTGATGAAACACCGCAGCTGGCTGTGGGTGATCTGACGCTCGACCTGGTGCGGCACGAGGCGCGCCGGGCTGGTCGCGTTATCGAGTTGACGGCCAAAGAGTTTGCACTGCTGGAATACCTGATGCGCCATCCCGGTCAGGTGCTCACGCGCACGCAAATCGTCGATGCCGTCTGGCGCTATGACTTGGAGGCACTCTCCAATGCAGTGGACATCTACATTCACTACCTGCGTGACAAGATCGACCAGGGCTTCGCACGTCCATTCATTAAGACGGTGCGCGGTGTGGGCTACAAGATCGAAGCATAGTAAAGCAACACAAGCACCAAAGGAGCGTCAGCATGAATAGGAGTAGGCCCGCCTGGTTGCCCATGCTGCATGGGAAGGGCCGCCTCTCACGAGAGCCGGGAGCGGCCATTTTCCAGGGGCTGCGCGTTCGCTTAACACTCTGGTACTGCGCGGTGTTGGGCGCTGCCCTGGTGCTGTTTGGTGTGTTCCTCTACTTAGGCGTTCAATATCTCTTGCTTTCTCCAGTCGAAGCTAACCTCTCAAAGCACGCTCAATTTCACACGGGGCAATTGGCGGTATCCCCATATGATGCTTGCTCATCTACCACCTTTGCTCCCCAACCTGGTTCGCCAGATCAGCCTTCATCTAGCTCCGGGCAAGCGCCCATGTCTGAACTGGTGGCGTGCTACGATCAGAATGCTACCTTGCTGCCAGCAGGGAATACTACAAAGCTTCCAAATGCATTCTTGAGCAATACGTTAGCAAAAGCGGCCTTACAACAAGGAACGGTAACCGATATCGTTGATGGTGGAGGTACGATTGGGCCGATTTATCGCTATGCAATACTCGTATCATCTCCAGATGGCGGGGTGCGCATCATGCAGTTTGGCACGTACGTAAATGTCCAGGAATCGGCACTATCAGCGCTGCTCACGCTCTTGCTCACCATTGGAGGGCTGGCACTAGTGGGAGCGGGAGTAGGCGGACTGTTCCTGGCTAATCGCGCGCTGGCACCAGCTCGACTGGCCTGGGCAAACCAGCAGCGCTTTATCGCCGATGCTTCGCACGAACTCCGCACGCCACTGACTTTGTTGCGCGCGGATGCCGAAGTCCTGCTACGGGGGCGTGAGCAGTTGGCAATGGAAGACGCAGCGTTGCTGGAGGATATCGTCGCGGAAGCTAACCACATGTCAATCCTGGCGACCAACATGTTGACGCTTGCCCGCCTGGACAATAGTTCCTCCCACCAGGAGCACGAGGTGGTGAACCTCATTGATGTAGTCCACGCGGGAGTGCGGCGCGTACAGGCCCTGGCAGACCAGACGGAGATCAGTGTTCAGGTAGAGTCGAACGATCCAGCATTGGTGATTGGTGATCCGGCACTGCTCGAACAAGCGGTACTCGCGCTGCTCGACAACGCCATCAAGTACAATCGCCGTGGCGGCCACGTCGTGGTGCGAACGGCCATAAAACAGGGGCAGGCCCTCCTGGAGGTCAGCGATACGGGGATTGGCATTGCGGCTGAACACCTGCCACACCTGGGCGAACGCTTCTACCGCGTGGACAAGGCTCGTTCGCGTGAGGCAGGGGGTACAGGCCTTGGACTCTCAATCGCCCAGGGCATCGCCGATGCTCATGGCGGCACACTGACCCTGACGAGCATCCCTGAGCAGGGAACGACGGTCATCATCACATTGCCACAGGTGCATGGGGCTGCGCCTGATCGCATAAACGATGCGCCGGGAAGCGTTTTGTCTTTGCCTGAAAGGAAAGGGTGAACACGCTTCCCTGCTACCCCAGCAGGTTATATGGGTTTTGCAGCAACCGCTTGACCTCCTGGAGAAAGCGCGCGACGGCCGCGCCATAGAGGATACGATGATCCGCGGACATTGTGACGGTCATCAGGTCACGAATCACTGGTTGCCCGTCTAGCGGCACAAATTGTTTCTTTGTTGATGCCACCGCCAGAATCGCTGATTGAGGTGGGTTGATGACGGCAATAAATTCGCTCACGTCCATCATGCCCAGGTTTGAGACCGAGAAGGTGCCTCCCTCCAGGTCGACCGGTGCGAGTTTGTTCTCACGCGCCTTCGCAATGAGCGCTTTGGCTTCGCGCGCGATCGAGCGCACTCCTTTGATGTTGGTATCGCGGATAACCGGCACAACCAGCCCGCTTGGAACGTCGACTGCGATACCAACGTTGATGTGCTTGTACCGAATGAGCTGGTCTTCTTTGATCGAACTGTTGACCTCGGGGTACTTTTCGAGCGCAAGGGAACATGCCTTGACGATCAGGTCGTTGACGGTGACTTTCACTCCCTCTTCGCCCGCAGTAGCGTTGAAGGTCTGGCGCAGCAGGAGCGCGTCGGTCATATCGATCTCACTACTGATATAGAAGTGCGGAATCGTTTGTTTCGACTCGGTCAGACGGCGTGCAATGAGCAATTGCACGCGTGAGAGCTTGCTCACGTCGGCATCCGGCGGTGGCGCGCTCGGCTGAGTAACAGGTTTTGGCGCTTCCTGAGTTGGCGCACCAGGAGTGGGGGCAGGTGTGGAAGCGGGTGTGGAAGGCGCACCCCGCTGCTCCAAAAAGTCCTCAAGATCATCGCGCACAATACGGCCGCCAGGGCCAGTGCCTTGAATCTGTTGCAAGTCGATGTTGTGCTCTTCGGCAATGCGACGGGCCAATGGAGATGCTTTGATCGTACCTTTTTCATTGCTAGCGACGGTGATTTGGGCTGTGGTGGTGGTGTGGTCGGCACCGGCAGGGTGAGCAGTCGGGTCAACGGCAGGGTGAGTGGCAGGGCGATTGCCGGGTTGGCCGGCAGGGGGGGCCGGAGTTGTTTTTGCGGTATCGGCATTCTTTTGCGTGTTTGGGGTTTCGAGCTGCGTTTGTGGCTGGTCTGCCGCGCCGTTTCCTATGAGCGCTACCGCTTGACCGATGGGTACTGTTTCGCCTTCCTGTATCAGGATTTTTTGTAAGGTGCCTTCTTCGTAGGCCTCCAGGTCCATTGTGGCCTTGTCCGTCTCGATCTCAGCGAGGGTATCACCTTTCTTGATCTCATCACCGGGCTTCTTTAGCCAGCGGGCGATGGTACCCTCTTGCATGGTATCGCTGAGGCGAGGCATGTTGACTTCACTCATTGTTTCTCTCATTCCTTTCACGTGGGTGCGTGCGTCGCAATTGGCGAAACTTCGATCGGTGAATGTTCTGCATACATGGCTAAGATGCTGTTCTTCTGCGGCGCGGGGCCAGTTCGTTGATTGCATCTGTCAACTGTTTGGCTCCTGTAAGCGTCGCCAGCTCCAGTGGTTTGGAGTAGGGTAGCGGCACTTCCAGGCTCGCTACACGCTTGATGGGGGCATCCAGGTCATCGAAAGCTTCCTCTTGTAGGAAAGCGGCAATTTCCGCTCCGATGCCAAACGAACGCCAGTCTTCTTCAAAGACAATCGCCCGGTTGGTTTTCTTGACCGAGGTGATAATCGTCTCGTGATCCAATGGTCGCAGCGAACGCAGGTCTATTACCTCGATACTAAGTTTGTTTTCTTCTTCCAGGCGCCGCGCAACATCTAAAGCCACCGCCGCCATGCGCGAGTAGCTAATAACCGTCATATCTTTCCCCTCTTTCGTCACCTTTGCCTGTCCAATCGGCACTGTGTAGCCATTGCTGGGGACTTCACCCTTGGTATTGTAGAGGGCCAGATTCTCCAGAAAAATCACCGGATTGTTGTCGCGCACAGCTGCATGCAACAGCCCTTTTGCATCCGCGGGGGTGGAGGGTGCAACTACTTTGAGACCGGGCACATGCGCGAACCAGACTTCCAGATTCTGCGAATGTGTAGCTGCCAACTGCTGACCACCGCCGCCGGGGGTGCGAATCACCAACGGGATCGGGCATTGGCCACCAAACATAGCGTAGATTTTGGCCGCGTGATTGACAATCTGGTCCATCGCTAGCACAATAAAATTGATCGTCATGATCTCCACGATTGGCCGCAGTCCCAGCATTGCAGCGCCGGTCGCCATTCCCACAAAGCCATTTTCCACTATCGGAGTGTCCACCACGCGTCTGGGGCCAAACTCTTCGAGGAGCCCGGACGTGATCTTATACGATCCCTCGAAGACACCGATCTCCTCTCCCAGGAGGAAAACGTTCTCATCATGCAGCAGTTCTTCGCGCAGCGCATCATGTAGCGCCTGTCGATAGGTGATCTGAGCCATGTTTAGTTTCCTCCTTTGCGCGCGGCCTCGTCCTCAGGCGCATAGACATATTCCTCGAGGTGCTGCATGAATTCTTCCACCGAAGCATACGGGCTCTCCTCTGCAAACGCGACCGCTGCATCAACCTCTTGCTGTACCCGTTCCTCGATCTCGTGGGCGCCATTCTCATCGAGCAGACCCGCGTGCATAAGGCGGGCAGAGAAGGCAGCAACCGGATCATTACTACGGCCTTTCTGCACTTCTTCCTTGTCACGGTAGCGATCTGGATCCACCACGGAGTGACCACGGAAGCGGAAACTGACGGCTTCTACGAGGCCTGGTTCATGTTTTTCGCGCGCCAGCTTAGCCGCTGTACGCATTGCATCACGCACGGCCAGCACATCATTGCCGTCCACGCGCCAACTGGGCATATCGTAGGCGCACGCCTTGCGATACAGTTCACTCACGGCAGATCCCTGCTCGACGCGCAGACCCATGCCATAGAGATTGTTGACCACGAAATAGACGATGGGCAGATGGTAGATTTTGGCGAGGTTGAGCGATTCATGGAAGGCGCCCGTGTTGGTGGTGCCGTCTCCCATCTGGCAGGCCACGACCTCGTGGGAATCACGATAGGCGATGGCAAAGGCGGCGCCGGTGGCCAGAGGAATCTGTCCGCCTACGATGGCATAGCCTCCCATGAAATGCCGGTCGCGGTCAAAGAGATGCATTGATCCGCCACGTCCACGTGAGCAGCCTGTATCCTTGCCAAAGAGCTCTGCCATGACGGCATTGGGCGAAATGCCACGCCCAATGGCATAGCCGTGCTCGCGGTAGTTCGTGTAGACGTAGTCGGTGGGTTCCAGACCCGTGCAGAAGCCGACCACGGTGGCCTCTTCGCCTAGATTGAGATGGCAGTAGCCACCAATACGGGCTTTGCTGTACATTTCTCCCGTCTTTTCCTCGAAACGGCGGACAAGGACCATCTGGGAATAGTAGTCAAGGAGCGTCTCTCGCTCTTCCCCTTTGGGAAGTGGAGCCGGTATTTGTTCGTGGGCAGTGGCAGTGCCCGGGGCATCCGCTTGTTGCTTACTTTTTGTATCCAATATATATCTGATCCTTTCTTGTCGGGGGTGGTAGTAGATATGGAGTGGCTAGACCAATCTCCGACAGTGAGCGCGTTAGTAGGAAGCACGTCGGTGAAACCGGCTGCTTACGAACCTGGAGATACTGACTCAGATGAAGCAGCTACATTGCTTGCTCCGCAGCGGGGACATTGCTCTGGCTGTTCCTCGCTATGTATCACCTCGCCGCACACGGGACACACCCAACGTGTAGCTACCTCTCTGACCAGGTCGGCGCGGCTGACGATGCCAAGCAACCTACCTTGATCAAGCACTGGCAAACGCTTGATGCGCTCATGCACGAAGATATGGCTCACCTCATCCAGGTCGGTGTCCGGCGTAATGCTGATAACCCCTTGGGTCATAATCTCGCCGACTGTCTGTCCCTTTTTGCTAATGACATCATACTCGGTAACAACTCCCACCACTATATTATCATTGTTCACGACAGGCAGGCCGCTAATACGATGCTGTGATAACAGGCGCGCCGCTTGCTGTTTCGTCTGGTTTTCGGTGACCGTAATCACTTTGGTGGTCATTACATCTTTGGCTTTCATGTATTTTGATTCCTCCTGATGTGTCATGGTGAACGAGAGATTCGCACTACTAAGACGTCGAGGGTACGAGGTCCGTGGACTCCTTCTACGCGACTCAACTCGATGTCTGAGGTGGCAGATGGGCCGGATATGAATGTGATGGGTCGTCTTTGCCGGAGGACTGCATTACTCAAGCGTTCGATGGCTTCTGGCACGAGATCGACGATCTGATTTTCGAACACGATACAGAGATGGTAGTCGGGGAGCAATGTGATGACGCGACGGCCCTGGTAGGCTCCTCCATCCAGAACGATAGTACCGGTCTGGGCGATTCCGAGTGTGCACCCCGTTAACACGCCGTCGCTGGTATCAAGCTGCTCGTACGAGAGAGAGATAGGTGCGTTGTCATCTCGCAAGAGCTCAGCGCCGCTGGGCAACCAGTACGCAGGTAGATCCATGGGGATGACCAGGCGTTTGATACCGCGTGCAGTGCAGATCGAGGCGATAATCTCAGGTAACGAGGTCTGCTCAATTCGCTGCACTGTGACTTTGTACTCTGCGACGCGCTCGACAAAACGCTCTATCACCTCTTCTTGCTGCGCTGCCGCTTCACTGTGCTGGTAGTCGCGTATCACTGTAACATCTTGGGGCTGCTCCGCGGTGGGAACATCGCGGAGTGCCGTACGAATACGATGCAGTATCTCCTCGCGGGCAGAGGCGCTTTTATCGTCACGCGGATGAAGTTGCCCGGCCTGTACATTTTTTTCTATGCTCATGGATGTATCTCCTGGTCCGCCTCTAGTGTGGGTTTGCGCGAGCGCCACCAATCGCGAAAACTCTGTCTGGGCACTGGCTGAAGGTCGCGCAGAGATGTCCAGCCCGCAAGCGGTCCGGGGAGTGCATCGATCACACCACCATGCTTGAATGGCAACTGTCCAAGTTGAGCCAGCTTTTGGGCCTGCTCATAGCGCTGGCGACTTGCAAAGGTGCGAGCCATGAGCTTCATCGCCACATTCTCGGGGTCTACACGAGTACGAAGTTGGTGGTGATCCTGCTTCTGACGCACGACGCGCCCGCGCAGGTAAATGAGAACTTCCGGGATATTAATCTTGACCGGGCAGACATCATAGCAGGCCCCGCAGAGCGAGGAGGCATAAGGCAAAGAGCTTGCCTTCTCTACGCCAAGGAGCTGGGGGGTCAGGATAGCCCCAATGGGACCAGGATAGACCGAGTTGTAGGCGTGACCGCCCGTGCGTTCATAGACGGGACAAATATTGAGACAAGCGCTGCAGCGGATGCAGTTAAGGGTCTGACGTCCGATGGTATCGGCGAGCACGCGAGTTCGTCCATTGTCGAGCAGGACGAGATGGAACTCCTGCGGCCCGTCGCCCTCTGTGACTCCGGTCCAGAGCGAGGTGTAGGGATTCATGCGCTCACCGGTGGAGGAACGCGGCAGTAACTGTAAGAAGACCTCCAGGTCCTGCCAGGTGGGAAGCACCTTCTCAATACCCATCACTGAAATCAGCACGGGTGGCAGCGTGAGGCACATGCGCCCGTTGCCCTCGGACTCGACCACGCAGACGGTGCCTGACTCTGCCACCGCGAAATTCACGCCGCTAATGGCAACCGGGACGGAGAGAAACTTGCGGCGCAAGTGCGCCCGTGCCGCGTTAGTGAGTTCACGCGGGTTATCGGTGAGGTTGTCTAAGTTGGCTGCATCCAGTGTACGCATGAATAGCTCGCGAATCTCCGAACGGTTCTTATGGATCGCAGGGACGAGAATATGCGAGGAGCGTTCGCCTGCTAACTGGATGATCAACTCGGCCAGGTCGGTCTCGATAGCTGCGATGCCGCTAACTGCAAGCGCCTGATTGAGTTCGATCTCATCAGTAGTAAGCGACTTGACCTTGATGACTTCACGGGCGCCATGCTCGACTACAATCCGCGTTACAATCGCATTGGCTTCTCGCGCATCGCGCGCCCAGTGGACATGTCCGCCCGCCCGCTGTACCGAGGCTTCAAGCTCCAGCAGGTAGGTATCGAGGTGGCGCAGCACGCGCTCTTTGATTGCCCGCCCGGCCTCGCGGAGTTCCTGCCAGTCAGGCATCTCGCCGACCACTTGCTCGCGTTTGGCGCGAATGGTATGGGTGGCCTTGTACAGGTTGCGGCGCAGCTGGGTGTTGGCAAGCGCTTGCTTCGCTGATGCTTGAAACGTTGGGAGTGGCCGTCTTGCTCGTGTAGCGGGTGGAAGTTCGCTCACATGAGGCTCCTTTCTTCGGAAGATGCCAGGATCTCGGCAATGTGAACTGTCCGAACGCCAGCACGCTGGCGATGGAGGGCGCCGCCAATATGCATCAGGCAGGAGTTGTCCCCAGCTGTGCAAACCTCAGCACCAGTATCCAGGATACAACGTAGCTTATCGCTGAGAATTGCCAGCGAGGTGTCTACATTCTTGAGCGCAAAGGTGCCACCAAAGCCACAGCATTCCTCAGCGCCAGGCAGTTCGACGAGATCAATACCACGCACTGCCCTTAGCAAGCGCAAGGGAGCATCGCCCACGTGCAAGAAGCGCAACGAGTGACATGTTGGGTGGTAGGTGACCCTGTGAGGGTAATAGGCTCCAACGTCCTCCAGGCCCAGCCGGTAAACGAGGAACTCGGTTAGCTCATAGACACGCGGTACCAGGGCTTCTACTTCCGCTGCAAGCTTATGATCCTCGAATAGCTCCGCCGCACGCAGATAGATATCGCGTACCATGCCGACGCAGGAGGCAGAGGGGGCGACGACAACCTCGGCAGAGCCGAAGATCTGCACAAAGCGGCGGATGAGCGGTAGGGCTTCCCGCTGGTAGCCGGTATTGTAGTGCATCTGCCCACAGCAGGTCTGTTCCAGCGGAAAGTCGACCGTGTGACCGAGACGTTCGAGTAGCTGCACGACTGCGCGTCCTGTCTCTGGGAAGAGCGTGTCGTTGAAACAGGTGATAAATAGTGAGACTTTCATCCCGTCTTTCTCTTTCTTTCATCGAACGTCGATATGTTTCTTCATCTCGCGTATGGCAGCGGATCGTCCGCAGCTCTGATGCCGGGAACCAGTTCATCCTCGTTGGGAGATCAATGCGGAATGATCCACGGGATGAGATACTGCTGCGCCATTACCAGCAACCCGAGTATGCTGGCCAGGATGAGACTATGGATAATCGTCCTGCGTACGATCAACCCTTCCTTACCGACCAACTCTGTTGTGGAAACCCCGGTTGTCACGTTCTGCGGTGAAACCATCTTGCTCATCACGGCACCTGACGAATTGGTGGCAGCCATGAGTATAGGGCTGAGGCCGAGTCGGCGCGCCGCCACTACCTGCAAGTTGCCAAAGAGTGCATTGCTGGACGTGTCGCTCCCACTCAAGAAGCAAGCAATCCAACCAAGGAACACCGAGAAGAAGGGGAAGATGGCGCCTACTGAAGAGACGGCCAGCCCCAACGTATACGCAATACCAGAGTAATTATACAAGTACGCAAGCCCTAGAATCAACATCACCGTCAGGATTGCGAAACGCAGCTGTTTCCAGGTATCTGCTAGCGCGAGAAAGAACAAATTCGGACTTAGACCGAGGAGAAGCGCTGTTAACACAACAGTTACCAGGATGGCTGTACCTGTGCCCAAGGGTTGAAAGTTATAAAGGGCAGCGTAGGGTTTATGGTACAAGGTCAGGAAGATCGCTTTGTGCAGCCCAGGCCACTGAATGCTTTGCGCCCCAAGTGAGGCAACTGAAGCATAGGTCCAGATAATGACGACGACGCTCACGAGCACCCATGGCAACCACGCACGAACGGCCTCAGCAGTCGTGGGTTTGCCCTCAGGCTCAGAAGGATTTGGCGAAGCAGGGACGGGAATGCTCCTTTCTCCGATGGCCGGAGCATCGAAAGTGCGGCCATGTCCAGCCATGGAGCCAGCTGGAAGTGAGGGGGCGGAGATGTTTGTACGGTACTGGTCCATATCACGTGGCTTCCAAACCCTCACGAAGAGGATGACGCAGATGAGTGAGACAAGGGAGGCCAGCACGTCAGGCAGAGCATAACTGATGAAGTTGGAGACGAAAAACTGCGTGAAGGCAAACGAAACACCTGCCACTAACGCAACCGGCCAGATGGTGCGTAAGCTGCGAAAACCTGTGAAAAAGATGATCGCATAGAAAGGCAGGATCAGTCCGAAGAAGGGGAGTTGACGGCCGATCATAGCTCCGAGAGTTGCAACAGGCAAGCCAGTAACGGCACCGAGTGTGACAACAGGCGCGCCCAAAGCTCCAAACGCCACCGGCGTTGTATTAAACATCAACGTCAGGGTGACTGCTTCAAGCGCTGGGAACCCAAGGGCAATGAGTAAGGCACTACCAATGGCAACCGGGGTACCAAAGCCAGCGACACCTTCTAAAAGTGCGCCAAAACAAAAGCCAATGACCAATAAGAGAATGCGTTTGTCTGGCGGCACATTAAAGATCATCCAGCGGCGGAACAGGTCAAACTTGCCCGATCGCACGGCGACATTGTA
>CAAGKR010290685.1_pt1 | contig 10573 bp, 8 predicted proteins | sample 2556971 | NCBI WGS metagenome assembly CAAGKR01 (sample SAMEA5207829, study PRJEB30636) | soil metagenome | biome: forest; feature: boreal; material: soil | place: USA | collected 2011-09 | depth 1 m
GGCCAAGTCCACGAGTCGCGAGTTGGCGATGCGTCGAGGAAAGACGCGGAGTCGGAGGTGGGCGCGATCTCGGACACGGGGAGTCAGTGTAACTGTCGAGAGGGGGAAGAAGAAATCAACGAGTCGGGCTTCGCGGGGTTCAATATCTCTCGGCGCCGCCGCCTTTGCGAGGATCGAAGGCGCCGCGAAGATTCGACGGCGCGATTGTGATCGCGTTGACTGCACCGAGCGCCGGCACGAGTTTCAGTTTGTAACCCATCTGTTCGAGCGCGCTGCGAGTCGAGCGCGGCATCGACTCTTCAATGATCACCACGTCGGGGGCGGCCTGTTCGTGGATGCGCGGTTCGCCGACGGCTTCGGCAGCATCGAGATGAAAATCGAGAATGCCCAGCGTCACCTGCAATACGCCGCTGACAATTGTAGGGCCGCCGGAACCGCCAGCGGTCATGACGGGGTGCCCTTTTTTCATAACGATGATCGGCGTCATCGAGGAGAGCGGGCGCTTGCCGGGACGTATCTCGTTGGCGCGCTCGCCTTCGAGGTGGTAGGCGTTCGGCACTCCGGGCGCGACCGAGAAATCATCCATTTCGTCGTTGAGGATCAGTCCGAGCGACGGCACGCTAATCTTCGCGCCGAAGACGGTGTTGATCGTGGTCGTCAGCGCGACGACATTGTGGTCCTTATCAACGACGAGCAGATTCGAAGTTCCGTGATCGTGGGCCGCGGCTGCGGGCGGTGGCGTTTTGGGATGCATCGCGCGCTCGCGCATCTCGAGGATATGGCTGCTGGATAGAAGCTCTGCGATGGGCACGCCGACGAAAGCGGGATCGGCATAGCGCGCGCGATCGATGAATCCCTGGCGCATCACTTCGATCAGTCGCGCGAGATAGGGCGGCGAATTGACGCCGAGACCGGCAGTATGGCCCGGCTCGAGCATCCCGAGCATCTCGAGCACCACGCCACCGGACGACGGCGGCGGCATCGCGTAAATTTCATAGCCCTCGTACGGCCGCTTGATCGGAATGCGCCAGATGGGCCGATAGTTGGTGAGATCGACGCTGGAGACGAGGCCGCCGTGATGCTGTATGTAAGCGGCCAACTCGGTGGCGACGTCGCCGTGATAGAAAACGGTAACTGGATCGTCGCCGAGGCGTTTCAAGGTGGCGGAGAGTTTCTTTGCGGTGATGGTATCGCCGGCTTTGGGAGCAGAACCGTCGGGCTTCAAAAAAACCTCGCGAAGACCGGGGTCGGCTTTGAGCTTGTCGGCCAGTTGCGCAATCTCACCGGCCAGATGCGGGCTCGCGGCGAAACCGTCTTGTGCGAGGCGTTCGGCGGGCGCAGCGACCTGCTGGAACTTCATGGTGCCGAAGCGGCGGAGTGCGGCGTCGATGCCGGCAATCTCGCCAGGGACGGCCACAGCGAGCGCGCCGTCGCGGGCGAGTTCGGGGGCGGGTTTGCCGTCGCGCAAATACATGTCGGGACGCGCCATCAGAGGCGCGGTTTCGCGGTAGTCGAGCGCGTAGAAGCTCTGAGATTTCGCTATGTAGATCAGCATGAAGCCGCCGCCGCCGATTCCGCACGAGGCGGGATTGGTGACACCGACCGCGAGCGCGGTCGCGACCGCGGCGTCAACGGCGTTGCCGCCTTTTTTCAGAATCTCGAGACCGGCACGCGCGGCGTCGGCGCTTTCAGAGACCACCATGCCTGAGTGTCCGACGGCGGATTTGTCGGCAGGAGTGTTGGCGGATGCGTCGGCGGCAAATGACGAAGCGGTGCTCGCGACCGTTAACGCGGCGGCGAACAGAATCGCAAGAAGTGAAAGTGGCGGGTAACCGGGGCGGCGATGTGAAAGCATCACGCGCTTTACTAACAGTCAAGAGGCAAGGAATAAAGCCGTCCACATGCGGTTGGATTTCGCCGAGAGGAGGTGCTTTGATCGCAGCGTCCGATCATCAGCGGAGGAAAAAATGAACTTCGACGAGATTATCTATGACAAGAAAGACCGCGTCGCCACGGTGACGATGAATCGGCCCGAGAAGATGAACGCATGGACGCCGAAGATGGGCGCGGAGATGCGCAGCGCGATGATGGACGCGGAGCGCGACCCGAACGTGGGCGCGATAATTGTGACGGGCGCGGGTCGGGCGTACTGCGCGGGCGCGGACATGGGCGCGCTGTCGAATATCGCGCAGGGACAGGCGCCGGCGCGAGCCGGCGCAAGGCAGGACGAATGGTCCACACAACAGCGTGCCGACTACCAGAACGCGTACTCGTGGGTGCTGGGGCTCAGTACGCCGGTGATTGGCGCGATTAACGGTGCGTGCGTTGGACTCGGTTTCACGACCTGCCTCTACCAGGACATCAGGATCGCGTCGGAGAACGCGCGGATGGGATTGATCTTCACGCAGCGGGGACTCGCGATCGAGCACGGCTCGAGCTGGATGCTGCCGCGAATCGTGGGGCTGGCGCGCGCGGTCGAGCTCGCGATCACGGGGCGTTTGGTCGATGCGAAAGAGGCGCTCGATATGGGCCTGGTGAATCGGGTGGTTCCGCAGGACAAGCTGATGGAGACAGCGCGCGAAGTCGCGTCGGGAATCGCGAACAAATGCTCACCGCTCGGCGTGGCGCAGGCGAAGAAGATGATTTATCAGCATCTGTTCACGGACCTCGCGACTGGAGTGCGCGAAGACGACGCATCGATGGAGATAATGACGAAGTCGGAGGACTTCAAAGAAGGAGTGAAGGCATTTATCGAGAAGCGACCGCCAAAGTTCACCGGGAGATAGCGAGGCGGCGCCGTCCCGATGTAGCGAGAAAAGATTGTGCGCCGAGCTAGTTGTCGAGCGGGTGCTTGAACTTGCGATCGGGATGGCGAATCGTCAGCACGGGGCACGGCGCTTTCTGCACCACACGTTCCGCGACACTGCCCATCAGGACGTGCGCCAATCCGGTGCGTCCATGAGTGCCAAGCACGATCAGGTCAGCGCCCTCGCCCTGCGCGGTGTGCAGGATTTCGAGGAACGGCGAGCCGACCCGGAGCAGACTCCTGGCCTTGAGACCGCCGTCGCGCAGCTTGCCGACAATTTTGTCGAGCTCGCGCTGTGCGAGCAGGCGCTGCTCCTCGCCGATTCGGCTCATCGCGCCGACGTCCATCGCAGGTCCGAGCTCGGGGGTCATCATGACCGGGGCGAGCGGCTGATCGACGTGCAGCACGATGATCTCGGCTGAGAACTTTCGCGCGAGTTCCTCGGCGAAATCCAAGGCGAGGATCGAGTCTTCGGAGAAGTCGGTGGCGGCTACGATTTTTGCGAAGGTTGGCACAATCGGGACCATACGCCGCATGCGATTTGGCCGCAAGGGAAGCTAAAGGCACTGTGAAGCGGGCCGGCCGCAGGAGACTCGACCAGCGTACCAGCGCTGTCTCTGGATTGCGTGTTTTTGCAATCGCGAGCCATTACAATTGAGAAACAATCGTGGGAAGCTTTTTATATGGCCATCAGGCGCGGATTTGGAATTGAGGAATTCGAGCGTTCGTTCGACGAGTTCTTCAACGAGATGTTGATCGACCGCTGGAACTGCGGCCGGCCGGCGAAGCTCGAGGGCGCGAGGCTTATCGATACGCCCGAGTCCTACGAAATCAGGCTCGCGGCGGCAGGCGTCGAGCCGGGAACGATCGATCTCGAGATATCGGGCCAGCGGCTCAGGGTGCGGATGCCGGCGAAGCTCGGCGGGACGTTCGAGCGCGCGGTATCGTTTTCCGAACCGATCGATGGCGAGCGAGCGAGTGCGAAGTGGTCCGATGGAACGCTGACAATCATCCTACCCAAGAGGAAAGGCCGGCGAATCGCGCTTAAAGAGTCGTGATCAGCGCTGGATGCCACTACCTGCATGACGGACCAACCAGATCGAATCGAGAATGATGGCAAAGGGTCCGCACCCAAGGCCGCACCGCCAGCGCGCGAGCTGAGCGTAGCTGAGCTGCGGGTGACGATCCCGCTCGACGGCGCCGCGTTGGAGCGCGCGGCTAACGACGGGATGATGGAATTGTTCGGGCAGAGTCGAGCGCTGAACGCGATACGGCTCGCGATTGGCATCGACGCGCCGGGTTACAACGTATTCGTCAGCGGGCTTCGGACCCGGCATGAACGCGACTCGGTGATGAGTCTGCTGAATGCGAAAGCGGCCACCATGCCGACCCCCGGTGACTGGGTTTACGTCAACAATTTCAAAAATCCCGAATCGCCGGTGGCAATATACCTCGAGCCCGGGAAGGGGACCGAGCTCCGCGAGCGGATGGATGACCTGGTGAGCTTTGTGATCGAGCAGTTGCCGAAGGCGTTTCGGCGCGAGGACTTCGACAAGGAACGCGCCGCGCTGCGCGACAAGTACAACAAGCGAGCACAGGAGCTGTTTGGAAGTTTCGAGGCGCACGCGCGCGAGCGCGGGTTTGCAATCCAGAGCGCGGCGACCGGCCACATCATTTTCATCCCGATGATCGACGGCAAGATGCCGGAGTCGCCAGAGGCGCTGTCCAAGGCGATGTCGGCCAAGACGGATGCCGAGCGCGAACAACTGATGCGGGTGCAGGTCGAACTGCAGGATGAGCTAGGCAAGCTGACGCTCAGGCAGCAGGAAATGATGCGCGAGCTGGTGGACGACATTCGTTCCGTGGAGCGGGCGTTCGCGGCGCGGCTGGTGACGCCGTCGGTCGAGGAGTTAAAGCAACACTTTAATAATCCCGCGGTGGACGCGTACCTCGACCAGGTCGCCGAGCACATGTTGAGCAACCTGGACCGGTTCCGCGAACAGTCGCCGGAGCAGCCGCAGATGGCGCCGCGGCCGAGCGTCGAGGAAGGCGCGCGCTGGTTCGAATATCAAGTCAACGTTATGGTTGACAACTCGGGCACGAAAGGGGCGCCGGTAGTGCTCGAAGATGCGCCGACGTATCGCAACCTGTTCGGCACGATCGAGCGCTGGATCGATCCGCTTGGGCGATCGGGGACCAACTTCACGCGGATTATCGGCGGGTCGTTTCTGAAATCTCACGGCGGATTCCTGGTATTCGATATCGACGACGCGGCGATCGAACCGGGGGTCTGGAAGATACTCAAGCGCAGTCTCAAGTCGGGCCGCATGACGCTCGAGACGTTCGAGCCGTTGCCGTTTTTTTCCATGAGCGGGCTGAAGCCCGAGCCCATCGAGATTCACAACAAAGTGATCGGGCTCGGCGGGCCGTATCTTTACAATCTGCTTTATTTTTACGATTCCGATTTCGCCGGACTGTTCAAGGTGAAGGCCGAGATGCGTCCGGCGGTGAATGCGGACGCGAGCGCGGCGGCGAATTACGCGGCGCGGGTGGGTACGCTGGCGCGGACGGAGAACATGCCGCCGTTTGACGCGAGCGCGCTCGCGCGGATCGTACAGTTTGGGATGCGGATGGCGGGCGATCGCTCGAGGGTGTTGGCGATGCTGGAGCCGATCGACGATCTCGCGCGCGAGTCGGCGTATTTCGCGCGTGCGGAAGGAGCGACCCGAGTGTCGGCGGCACACGTCGATCGCGCGATCGGCGAACGGATGCTGCGGCTGAATTTTATCGAAGAGGAAATCCGGCGGCTGATCGCTAACGGCACGCTGGTGGTCCATATCACGGGTGTAGGGGTTGGACAGATCAACGGCCTCGCGGTGCTCGACGTTGGCGGCTACGCCTTCGGCCGTCCCTCGCGGATCACGGCGACGGTCGCTCTGGGACAAGCGGGAGTGGTGAATATCGAGCGCGAGTCGCGGCTTTCCGGTTCGACGCACGACAAGGGAATCATGATCCTGGGCGGTTTTCTGCGCTCGCGATTCGGCCAGACGCATCCGCTGACGATGACCGCGAGCATCTGCTTCGAGCAATCGTATTCTGGAATCGACGGCGATAGCGCAAGTTCAACCGAGCTGTACGCGTTGCTCTCTACGCTTTCAGGAGTTCCGATACGTCAGGACATCGCGGTCACCGGATCGGTCGATCAATATGGAAACGTGCAGGCGATTGGCGGAGTCAACGAGAAGGTTGAGGGGTTTTACCGGGTGTGCAAGGCGATCGGGCTCACGGGAACGCAAGGCGTGATGGTGCCGCGGACCAACGTCGACAACCTGATGCTGGAGTCGGAAACTGAAGCGGCGATCGAGCGCGGCGAATTTCACATCTATCCGATCGATACGATTGATCGCGGAATAGAAGTGCTGACCGGCGTTCGGGCGGGAACAATCGACGAAGCCGGAACGATCAACTACCTGGTAGATCAGCGACTGAAGAGCATGGCAGATATCCTGCGCGACCGGAACGTCAGCGAAACTCGAGTAGTGCAGGAGCCCGCGCAGTCGCCGCCGTTGCCGAAGCCGCCCGCGCCACCCGAGCCGCAACGTTGAACCGCGAATCGAAGCGCGACCTGCGCGCGCGGCGGGGAAGTATTCGGGATGCCGATTGATCTGCGGCTCGATCCGGCAGAGGTGGCGCTGTTCACCGACCTGTACGAGCTGACTGTCAGCGCGGCGTTTTTCGATCACGGGATGAACGAGACGGCCGCGTTCGAAGTGGCGATGCGCAGGATGCCGGCCGGGCGCGGTTTCATGATCGCGGCGGGCGTCGAGCGGCTGATCGAGGCGCTGGAGGAATACCGGTTCGACGCGGCGGCGCTCCAGCATCTGGAGTCGCTGCAACTGTTCAAGCCGGAATTTCTCAAATACCTGTCGACAATTCGCTTCACGGGTTCGATCCGCGCGCTGCCCGAGGGGACTATTTTTTTCGCCGGCGAACCGATTGTGGAAATCCGCGCGCCGCTAATCGAAGCGCAGTTGATCGAAACCCTGACGCTCAATCAGCTCGGTTTCGCGTCGATTGCCGCGACCAAAGCGGCACGCTGCTTCACGGTCGCGGGCGGACGGCGGCTGGTGGACTTCGGCCCGCGCCGCGCACAAGGGACGGACGCATCGCTAATCGCGGCCCGTTCGAGTTACCTGGCGGGATTTCATGGCTCGGCGAACGTGCTCGCGGGCAAACGCTACGGCATCCCGATTTTTGGCACGATGAGTCACAGCTTTGTGATGGCGCACGAGCAGGAGCGGGACGCGTTCAGCGATTTCGTCGACAGCTTTCCGAAACTGAGCACGCTGCTGGTTGACACTTACGATACGCTTCGCGGAGTCGGGAATGCGGCGGCGGTCGCGGCGAAACTTCGGGACGCCGGGGCGAAGATCCAAGCGGTGCGCCTGGATAGCGGCGACTTGCATGAGCTTAGCCGCAAGGCGCGCAAGCTGCTCGACCAGGCCGGTTTCGGCGATATCGCAATCGTCGCGAGCGGAAATCTGGACGAGTACAAAATTGCGGAACTGGTCGACGGCGGCGCGCCGATCGACGCGTTCGGGGTGGGAACTTCGCTCGCGGTCAGCGACGACGCACCATCGGCGGATTTCACCTACAAGCTGGTCGAATACACCGGTCACGCGCGGCTCAAGACCTCGGCCGGCAAAGTCTCGACGCCGGGGCGCAAGCAACTATTTCGCGGCTACGCGCCTAATGGCGGCTTCTACGCGGACATGGTGGGGATCGTCGATGAGAGCGCGACCACGGTGGCGCGCGAGTTCAAGCCCGCGCCGGCGAAGACGGTGCCGCTGCTGGAGACGGTGTTCGACGCGGGGCATCGCGTGATGCCGAGGGGGTCGCTGACGGAGGCGCGCGAGCGGGTGATGAACGGCTTGACGGCGCTGGACGCGCGCTACAAGATGCTCCGGCGTCCGGCAGAGTATCCGGTGCGAACGACCGCCGCCCTCGGCGCGCTGATAATCAGCGAAAAATTGCGCGTCGAGAGACGCCAGGATTAGGCCGCCGCGCGCCCGGAACGACCGTGCTCTTCAATTCGTACCAGTTCGTATTCGGATTCCTGCCGATCGCATTGATCGTCTTCGGATTGCTGGGCGCATACGATATGCGGCGCGCCGCCGCCGCCTTCCTGATCTTTGCGTCGCTGTTTTTTTACGGCTGGTGGAACTGGCATTACCTGTTCCTGTTCGGATTTTCGATTGGGTTCAATTTTTTGTGGTCGTTGCTGCTGGTGCCGCCGGAGTCCGAAAAATCTTTGGAACTCGCGGCGCGAAGACGGCGGGTGCTGCTCGGGGCCGGGATCGCGGTGAATATCGCGCTGCTCGGCTACTTCAAGTATCGCAACTTCATCGTGGGCAGCGCGGGCGTGATAGCGGGTGCGAATTGGAGTCTCGCGCCGCTTATCCTGCCGCTGGCGGTTTCATTTTTCACCTTCGAGCAGATCACTTTCCTCAGCAGCGCCTACCGGGGTGAGCCGGGCGCGCGCGATTTCGTCAGCTACTGCCTGTTCATCACTTTTTTTCCGCATCTGATTGCGGGACCGATCGTTCGCTACCCGGAGATCTATCCGCAACTGAATCGCGCCACGGATTTCAAGCTGAGCGCGGCGAACATGTCCGACGGGCTGATGATCTTCGCGATCGGACTGTTCAAGAAGGTGATCCTTGCCGACACTTTCCGGCTGACCGTAAATCCGCTGTTCGATCGCGCGACCACGATGTCGTTTTTCGACGCCTGGGGCGCCACGCTGGCGTTCGCGCTGCAAATCTATTTCGATTTTTCGGGCTACTCCGACATGGCGATCGGGCTGGCGCGGATGTTCGGGGTGAAATTCCCGGAGAACTTCGACTCGCCGTACCAGGCGCGCGACATCATCCAGTTCTGGCGGCGGTGGCATATCACGCTCTCATTTTTCCTGCGCGACTACCTTTACATACCGCTCGGCGGTAACCGGCGCGGGGAATTCAGGCGGCAGATAAATTTGTTCATCACGATGCTGCTCGGCGGATTGTGGCACGGCGCGAACTGGACATTTGTCATATGGGGAGCGCTTCACGGCGTATTTCTTTCGATCAATCACACCTGGATAAAACGCGGACGACCGCTGCCCAACGGTGTCGCGTGGACGCTGACGTTTCTTGCGACCACCGGCGCGTGGGTTTTCTTTCGCGCGACCACGCTTAAGAGGGCCGGACTGATTTTCGCGAGCATGGCGGGAATGCATGGATTCGCGTGGAGCGCGTCGCACCTGTCGATCGGAGGATCCGAGGCGCGCCAGATTGCGGCCGGCCTGGTGCTGGTGCTGTTCTGTCCGAACCGGCAAGCGATAATGGTGTGGCGCTGGCCGAGCGATTACCTGTACGCGGGTGCGTTCGCGCTGCTCGCCGGGGTCAGCATCATGAGCATGTCGAATCCACCGCCGTTCATCTACTTCCAGTTCTGAGACGCGAGTAATGCGGCGACGATTGATGCTCATGTTCACGTTGACTGCGGCTCTGGTCGCCGCAGGCATCTTCGCGAACTACCTTCTGAATCCTTACGGGGCGTGGCACAGCGCGCTAATCGATCCGATCTTCAGAAAAATCGAACACGAGCGCGTGGTGACGCCGTACCTGCTGCGGGTCGCGGAGCCGGAGACGATATTGCTCGGCAGTTCGCGAGTGTACATGGGGATGCGAATCGAGCAGGGCGAGCGCGACGGGATAATGAACGCGGCACTGAGCGGGGCGACGATTGCGCAGTTGTCGCGGGTGGTGAAGGTCGCGCTGCTGAACCCGCGGTTGAAACGAATCGTGTGGGGGGTGGATTTTTTCGCCTTCGATGAAAAGTGGAAAGGGCATGACGTGTTCTTCGACGAGCGGATCTCGAACAATCGCGCGCTCAAGTTCGAAGACACGCTGCTCAGCTTGTCGACGCTGTCGGATGGGTACCGGTACTTCAGTCGCGCGCGCCGCGGGGTGAAGAAGCTGCGGCCGATCGTGACGAGCAGCCTGCCGTGGCCGATGCCAATGATTTGCGAGCAATTCGTCGCGACCGCGGATCACGGTCTGCAGTTGTCGGACGACGCGGAGGTCGAACAGGAACTGACCGAGGATCTTCCGGACTACACGACCTACCGGTTTTCGCCAAAAACTATGAAGCTGTTCCGGGATACGATCGCTGAGGCGCGCGACCGCGGAGTGCAGGTGACGATGTTCGTGCCGCTGTTCAGCGAGTACGAACTCGAGCTCATCCGCCAGGGCGGCCAATGGGAGACGTTCCAAAACTTCAAACGCGAGCTGGCGGCAACCGGTCCATTCTGGGATTTCTCGGGCTACAACCCGGCCGCGCGCACGGATGCTCTGTACATGCATATCATGCATTACAAGGTCGCGGTCGGGCAGGAGATCCTGCGAATCGTTACGGGGGCAACGACCAGTGATTGCGACGAGCTTGCTACGGCGGTCGCCTCCAGCGCGATGCGCGTGGATGCCTCGTCGATCGAGCGCGCGCTCACGAAACAGGAACAGATGCGCGAACAGGAGACGCGAACCGAATCGCGTTACTCGCGGCTGGTGGCCAGGGCGATCGAACGTCGCGCGCATGGACGCGCGGTGGAACCGCTGGGCAGCGCCGCGCCAGAGGTTTCGCACGAATCCGAAGTGGCACACCGCTGACCGTGCCACTCTGTCATAGGCGCGAGGGCTCTGGATCGTAAAGACCGGCGATGAC
>CAAGKR010098358.1_pt1 | contig 10567 bp, 11 predicted proteins | sample 2556971 | NCBI WGS metagenome assembly CAAGKR01 (sample SAMEA5207829, study PRJEB30636) | soil metagenome | biome: forest; feature: boreal; material: soil | place: USA | collected 2011-09 | depth 1 m
AGGTGCAGGGGCTGGCCCCTGCATTTGCGGGCTTTGCCCGGTCTGATATCCTGTTTCGTGATGCCGATTTTTGAGTACGAATGCGGGCGCTGCCGGCGCGTCAGCTCGCACATCGTGATGGGCTCGGCGGGCCTGCGCGAGCGGCGCGAATGTCCCGAATGCGGGTCCGTGCGCTTGAAGCGCGTGATGTCGTCATTCGCGGTGGTCGAGAGTGAAGGCGCGCGTCTCGCGAACTTCGATTCCTCGAAGCCGCGCGACGATTCGTTCTACAAGGACTCGCGCAACGTCGGGTTGTGGGCCAAGAAACGCGCCAAGGAAATGGGCGTCGATCTGGGTCCGAAGTTCGAAGCGACGGTTGAGAAAGCGCGCAGCGGCAAGCTGATCAAGGAAATGATTTGATCGCCGCAGGATGAAAAAAAATGTCAGACGAAAAAGACCGGCTCGGCGATAAATTTCGCGATGTTGAAGCGGCGCGCGAGGATCAATGGGCGCATCAGCGCGATGCCGAGCTGCTCGAAAAAATGCGTCAGCGCAAGGTCAGCCACGCCTTCTGTCCCAAGTGCAAGAAGCAGCTTGCGGCGCGCGTGATGGAGGGCGTCGGACTATTGGCCTGTCCGGACGGCCATGGCGCATGGGTCGAGGGCGAACAGGTCGATAATTTCCTGAAACTCGGAAAGAAATCGGCGGGTGAGAAGGGTGCCCCTTTCAAGGCTTAGCAGGCGGACTTAATTCCTGATTTTAGTACCTGGTTTCTTGAGCTTGGATTTTTGATTTTGGATGCTTGAATTTGCCTTTGGATAAAGAAGAATTGCTTAACTGTCGACCCTGCTGTCACAAGGTTTCCTTGTTGACAGCCTTGACCTGTCCCACTAATGAGAGTGCGGTAACCTAAGATGTATTTCAATTTCGGCGTGCCGCTGGCCCTGACGGTCATCGGAATCGGCTTCGTCGCGCTGATGTTCGGGCTGCAGAAGCTGCTCGCCCCGAATAATCCTTACGATCGCAAGCTGACCCCCTACGAATGCGGCGAACCGCCGACCGGCCGCGCCTGGATCAACTTCAACGTCCGATTCTACGTGATCGCGCTGATTTTCGTGGTGTTTGAAGTCGAGGTGGCCTTCGTCTATCCGATCGCCGCGGTCTATCTGGACTGGGTGCGCTCGGGCCGCCGCCTCTACGCGCTCAGCGAAATATTGGTCTTCCTGATGATCCTGTTCGTGGGCCTGGTTTACGTTTGGGTCAAGCACGATCTCGAATGGATCAAGAAAGTTCCGGCAAACGACTGAGGTTCGTTTTTTATGCCCCTGCTTAACACGCTCCCGGATTACGTCTTAACCACCAAGACCGACGAGCTGCTCAACTGGATGCGCAAGTCGAGCATCTGGTACATGCTGTTCGGCCTTGCCTGTTGCGCGATAGAACTGATGCATACCGGCGGACCGCGAGCCGATATCGAGCGCTTCGGCGCCACCCCTCGCGCTTCTGCGCGCCAGTCTGACCTGATGATCGTCGCGGGCACGCTAACCTTAAAAATGGCGCTCAGGACGCGGCTGCTCTACGACCAGATGCCCGATCCGAAGTACGTCATTTCGATGGGCTCGTGCGCCAGTTGCGGCGGACTTTTCCAGCTTGCCTACTCGGTCTGCGACGGTGTGGACAAGATATTGCCGGTCGACGTTTACGTTCCCGGCTGTCCGCCGCGCCCCGAGGCACTAACCGAAGGATTGCTGAAACTGCAGGAAAAGATCATGACCGAGCGCTGGCTCTCGCGCGGGCCTAACGGCAAACAGGTCGCGGCCGCGTAAGCATGGAGCCGCTCCAAATACTCGAGCGGGTAAAGAATCGATTCGGCGATCGCGTACTCGAAATAGCGGACCAGAAACCTGATCCGTTCGCCGTGGTTGATCCCACCGCAATCGTCGAGATCGGCGGTTTTATGAAGGACGATCCCGAACTCGCGATGGAGTGCCTATCCAACCAGAGCGGCGTCGACTACAAGGACCGCATCGAGGTCGTCTATCACCTGTTTTCGTACCGGCTGCGCCACGGCGCGGTGCTGAAAGTGAAGCTGCCGCGCGACAATCCCTCGGTCCCGACGCTCGAGAACATATGGAAGTCGGCCAACTGGATGGAGCGCGAGATTTTCGACCTGCTCGGCGTCAACTTCGAAGCGCATAGCGATCTCCGTCGACTCCTGATGCCCGAGGATTGGGTCGGGTATCCACTGCGCAAGGATTTCGTCGAGCCGCTCGAATATCACGGAATCTCAACTGTAAGAGAAAGCCCGATCATTCGGCTGGACACGAAAAAGAAATGAGCACCCTGCATACCGAAGAAATGACGCTCAACATGGGCCCGCAGCATCCGTCGACGCACGGCGTGTTGCGTTTTGTGGTCCGCGCCGACGGCGAAGTGATGCGCGAGGCGGTCCCCGACGTCGGTTATCTGCATCGCTCGATCGAGAAGATCGCGGAAAAAGTCGGCTATCACGGTTTCATGCCCTATACCGATCGCGTCGACTACGTCTGCGCGATGTTCACCAACCAGGGTTGGGGCATGGCGTGCGAGAAGCTCGGCAAGATCGAAGTTCCCAGGCGCGGCGAGTACTGCCGCGTGATCGCGGCCGAGTTCAACCGGATCGCGTCGCATCTGCTGTCCGTCGGCACGATGGGCATGGATATCGGCGCGATGACGCCGTTTACACATGCGATCCGCGAGCGCGAGATGATCAACGATCTGATCGAGGAGCTATGCGGCGCGCGCCTGACCTTCAACTACATGCGGATTGGCGGTGTCGCGTGGGATCTGCCGCCCGGCTGGCGCGAGAAAGCGCTTGCGTATCTCGACCACTTCGATCCGATTCTCGACGAATTCAACTCGTTGCTGTCTTTCAACAAGATCTATATCGAGCGGCTCGCCAACGTCGGCATCATCACGCAGGAACAGGCGATTAACTACAACCTGGTTGGCCCCAATCTTCGCGCCTGCGGGATGAAGTGGGACATCCGCAAGGATATCCCGTATTCGGCGTATCCTGATTTCGAGTTCGACGTGCCGATCGGCAAAGGCCAGTGGGGCAAGCTCGGCGACTCGATGGACCGCTACATGGTGCGGATCTACGAGATGAAGGAGTCGGTGAAAATTCTGCGCCAGGCACTCGCAAAAATACCGAGCGGGCCGGTGCTCGCCAAGGTTGCACGCAATTTCAAGCCGCCCGCCGGCGAGTGCCAGATTCGGGTCGAGAGCGCGCGCGGCGACATGGGATGGTACGCCGTTAGCGACGGCACCGGCTATCCGTGGCGCGTCCACGTACGCACCGGGTCGTTCGCCGCGATGGGTATCATCCAGTTGCTGAGCCGGGGTCTGATGATCGCCGACCTGGTGACGCTGGTCGCGAGCCTGGACGTTATCGCACCCGAGATTGATCGCTAGGAAAAAACTAGTCGCTAAAAAAGATTGGGATGCAGACACTGATACACAACCTGATCGCCTCCGGGATGTTCGGCAAGAATCCGTCACCGGACCTGGTGGGGGCGCTCGTTATTTTCGTGCTGAGCGCGGTGGTCTTTCTCGGCGTCGCGTTTCCGTTCGCGGGAATCGTAAGCTGGGTCGAGCGCCGCGTGTGGGCGCGAATCCAGTCGCGAGTCGGCCCCAATCGCGTCGGCCCCAATGGTTTCCTGCAGTGGCTCGCCGACGGGGTCAAGCACGTCTGCAAGGAAGACATCATTCCTGACGAAGCCGATGCGCCGCTCTTCAAGATAGCGCCATACCTCGTGGTGCTCGCATTCACCCTGCCATGGGCGGTGATGCCTTTTTCCTCCGCGCTGATCCTCGCCGACATGAACGTCGGCATCCTCTACATGACGTCGGTAACTGCGCTGACCGTCGTCGGCGTCCTGATGGCGGGATGGGCCTCGAACAACAAGTGGTCGCTGATCGGCGGAATCCGCTCGGCGGCGCAAATCGTCAGCTACGAGATTCCCGCAGGGCTCTCGATTTTTCCGGTCGTCATGATGACCGGCACGCTCTCGATGCAGGGAATCATCCACGCGCAAGGCTGGGCGCCGAATCATTGGTTCCTGTTCGCGAATCCGTTCTGCTTCGTCGCCGCGAACATCCTGTATATTTCCGCTCTGGCCGAGGGTAACCGCACTCCGTTCGACCTGCCCGAAGCGGAATCCGAACTGGTCGCCGGGTTTGCGACCGAGTACAGCGGGATGCGCTACCTGTTTTTCTTCATGGCGGAGTGGGGCAATCTGTTTATCATCGGCGCGATCATCACGACTCTGTTCCTCGGCGGATGGCAGTTTCCGCACCTGTCGAACAGCGTCGTGGTCATGAACGTGCTGCAGTTCATCACGTTTAACGTCAAAGTATTGTTCCTGGTTTTCTTCTCGATGTGGATTCGCGGCACGCTGCCGCGGGTCCGGATCGATCAGCTGATGACGCTCTGCTGGAAGTACTTTGTGCCGATTTCCTTTGCGAACCTGATCGGCACCGCGGTTTGGGTCGCGATTTGGCCCGACGGCAACCAGTTTATGGGCTATCTGATGCTGGCGGGTGGAATCGTGCTGGCGGTGCTGTTCATCCAGCGCGTCAATTATTATCTCCGGCGGTCGCGGATGGAAGTTTACTACCATCCGACTATATAGAGGCGATTTGATGGGCGCGGCTTCTGAATACCTTCACAACATAAAAGATACCGTCTCGACGATTTTCGAAGGGATGGCGGTTACGGCCTCGCATTTCATGCGCATGCCGTACACGGTTCAGTACCCCGACCGCACCGCAGTCCGCGTGCAGGATACGCTGCCGTTCCGCTACCGCGGAATCCTGGAAGTCGACCTCGAAATCTGCACCGGATGCCTCGCGTGTGAGCGCGCATGCCCGATCGATTGCATAACTATAGTGGTTGACAAAGATCCGCAGACCCGGCAAATGCTGCTGTCGCAGTTCGACATCGATATCGCCAAGTGCATGTTCTGTGGGCTCTGCAGCGAGCCGTGTCCGACCGGTTCGATTCATCATACGACCGAGTTCGAAGGCGCCGACTACTCGCTCGAAAGCCTGATACGCCGCTTCGTCAAGGACCCGGTATTCGCCTACAAGCCCAAGAAAGGGCCGGAGACCGACCCGCAAATCGCGCCGATTCTCAATCGCGGCATGACCTACCTCGATCAATGGGCGCAGCCCGGCGCCGACAAGCCAGTTGAAGAAGAGCCCGCGTAACGCGCACGCGCGACCACGGGGAAGGGCGATTCGATGCTCCAGCAGGTAATCTTTTATGCGCTCGCGGCGCTGACCGTCGGTTCGAGCGCGCTGGTGGCTTTTTCCCGCAATATCGTTTATTCGACCTTCGCGTTGCTGGGCGCTTTCATGGGCGTGGTCGGAATCTATATTCTGCTCGCGGCGGACTTTGTGGCGATGGTGCAGTTGCTGGTGTACGTCGGCGGAATCCTGGTGCTGACGCTCTTCGCGGTGATGCTGACGGCGGGGATTGCCGACGTGACGGTCAGCAATCGCGCGGTCGGGGTCGGCCCCGCGCTGGTGACGGTCGGGATCGCGGGAATCGTCATGCTGTACGCGGTGGTCCGGACGCCGTGGCATCAGGCGGTCGTGGTCGTCGCGCCGACTACTTACGGAATCGGCAACGCATTCCTCGGTGAGTACGTGCTGCCGTTCGAGGTCGCGTCGCTGGTGCTGCTCTCCGCGCTGATTGGCGCGATCGTCATCTCGCGGCACGAGGCGAGAGAGTAGGCGGGTCCGATGGGCGGGGGAATCACATTAAATCACTTCCTGGTGCTGAGCTTAGCGGTGTTTTCGCTCGGGCTGTTCACGGTGCTGACCCGGCGCAACGCGATCGGAATCCTGATGGGTATCGAGTTGATCCTGAACTCCGCCAACATCAATTACCTTGCCTTCGCGTTTTACGGCGGCGGCAAATACGACGGTCAGATTTTCGCGATCTTCGTGATCATGCTGGCGGCGGCGGAAGCAGTGATCGGCCTGGCAGTCGTGCTCGCCATCTACCAGAACTTCAAGACTATCGACGTCGGCGCGACTGAGACCCTAAGTGGATAACCGCGGCCGCTAGCAGATGGACCATCCGATTAGCGTTACCTTCATTCGATTGATCGTTCTGCTGCCGCTTTTCGGCGCGACGATCAATTTTCTTGCCGGGGCGTGGCTGCAAAACACCTTCGGCAAGCGTGCAATCAGCTTTGTCGGATGCGGCGTCGTCATTCTCGCCTTCATCTTGGGCGTGCGCGGGTTTTTCGCCATGCTTTCGCTCGCGCCGGAAAACCGCTTCATGCTCGACCGTCTGTGGACCTGGTTCAACGTCGGCGGCCTGAATCTCGACATCGCGTTCTGGCTCGATCCGCTCTCGATGGTGATGACGCTGATCGTCACCGGCGTCGGCGGCCTGATCCACATCTACTCGATCGGCTACATGCACGACGACGAGTCGTACTGGCGCTTTTTTGGCTGGCTCAACCTGTTCACCTTCGCGATGCTGGTGCTCGTTCTCGGCGACAATCTGTGGCTGATGTTCGTCGGATGGGAGGGCGTCGGCCTGTGCTCGTTCGCGCTGATCGGCTTCTGGTACAAGGTGCTCGCGAACACCACCGCCGGTAACAAGGCTTTCATCGTCAACCGGATTGGCGACTGGGCGTTCGTGATCGCGATTTTCAGCCTGTTCGCGGGCCTGCAGGCGATTGGGCATCCGACCCTGGTCACGCGCGAGATCGCGAAGTACGCGCCGATGCTGCACGGCGTCGAGATCAATTTCGCGGGCTTTCACTCGGCGCATCAACTGGTCGGCTTCGTCACGCTGCTGATGTTCATCGGTGCGACCGGCAAGTCGGCGCAGATTCCATTGTACACGTGGCTGCCCGACGCGATGGCGGGTCCGACGCCGGTCAGCGCGCTGATTCACGCGGCGACGATGGTCACCGCGGGTGTTTACATGATGGCGCGGCTGAACTTCCTGTTCTCGATGTCGCCATTCACGATGGGCGCCATCGCGGTGGTGGGCGGGCTGACCGCGCTGTTCGCAGCGACGATTGGCACCGCGCAAAACGACATCAAGAAAGTGCTTGCGTACTCGACCGTCAGCCAACTCGGCTACATGTTCGCGGCGGTCGGCGTGGGAGCGTACACGGCCGGCGTGTTCCATCTGATGACGCACGCGTTCTTCAAGGCGTGTCTGTTCCTTGGCTCGGGCTCGGTGATCCACGCGATGGGCGGCGAGCAGGACATGCGCAAGATGGGCGGGCTCCGGCACAAGATGCCGATAACGTTCATCACGTTCATTGCCGCGACTCTGGCGATCGCGGGCGTGCCGCCGTTCGCCGGTTTCATGTCGAAGGACGAAATTATCTGGCAGGCATTCGCGCACGGACATGTCGTGGTGTGGGCGATGCTGCTGATCGGTACGGGGTTAACCGTCTTCTACATGTTCCGGCAAGTGTACATGACGTTCTTCGGCGAGTTCCGCGGCACTCACGAGCAGGAGCATCATCTGCACGAATCGCCGCCCTCGATGGCGTACGTGCTGGTGGCGCTGGGCGTGCTTTCGGTGGTCGGCGGCGTGGTGATGATTCCGGAGTTCATCGCGATCTTCAAACCGTTCGAAGATTTCCTGGGACCGGTCTTCAGCTCCGAAGTGACGCGCCAGGTGACCGAAGCGGGAATCCACAGTCACGGAATCGAGGCCGCGTTCGGACTCATCACGTTTGCGATGGTCGTGATCGGATGGCTGGTCGCGGACCTGATGTATCGGCAGAAGAAGATCGATCCCGCCAAGTTCAGCGAAATGTTCAATGGCGTGATCTACGAGTGGGTCGCGAACAAATACTACGTCGACGAATTTTACGATCTCGCGGTGATTCAGCCGTATCTGATGGCGACCCGAGCGCTGGCGTGGTTCGACTCGAACATCATCGACGGCGTGGTGAACCTGGCGGCGACGATCACGGTGTTCGTCGCGGACATCTCGGGCGTGTTCGATCACTATGTAGTGGACGGACTGGTTAACGCGGCCTCCAACCTGACGCTCGATGTCGGTGGCAGGCTGCGGCGGCTGCAGACCGGTTCGATAAATGGTTACCTTTACGGAATTCTGGCCGCGGTGATGCTGATACTGCTGGTCCGCGCGGTCGCAAAAGCTTGAAGAGAACTTGGGCGAGCACATGACGGATTCGGCGCCGCACATGCGCCAGTGAAATACTGAAATGGAGACGGGAAGAGCGAAACCGAAATGAGTCACGCGCTTACGCTGATAACTTTCATACCTTTGCTCGGGGCGGTGCTGATCCTTGCGATGCCCGACACGATGAAGGCCGCCTTCAAGTGGGTCGCGGTTGCGGCGACGATTCCGCAACTATTGATCGCGGGCTACCTCTACCGAAACTTCGACACTGCGACCACGGCGGTCCAGTTCGCCGAGAAAACGGCGTGGATGCCGTCGTACCACATCTCGTATTTCCTGGGGGTGGACGGGATCAGCATCTCGATGGTGCTGCTGACGGCGATCATCTGCTTTTTCTCGGTGTTCGCGAGTTTCGGAATCAACCGCGCCGAAAAGGGTTATTACGCGCTGCTGCTGATGCTCGACACGGGCATGATGGGCGTGTTCGTGTCGCTGGATTTTTTCCTGTTCTACATTTTCTGGGAAGTGATGCTGCTGCCGATGTACTTTTTGATCGGCATCTGGGGCGGACCGCGCCGCGAGTACGCCGCCATCAAGTTCTTCCTGTACACGCTGCTCGGCTCGGTGTTGATCCTGCTGGCGATGCTGGGGCTGTACTATTACGGCGCCAATCCGACTTTCGATCTTACCCAGCTAGCGGCGAACTCGAGCCAGTACTCGCTCAATTTTCAGCGGGTTACGTGGATCGCGCTGTTCATCGGATTCGCGATCAAGATTCCGGCGTTTCCGTTCCACACCTGGTTGCCCGACGCGCACGTTGAAGCGCCGACTGCAATTTCGGTAATCCTGGCCGGCGTGCTGCTCAAGATGGGCACCTACGGAATTTTGCGGGTGAATTTCGCGGTCCTGCCGGCGGCGACGATGCAGATGGCGTGGCTGTTTCTCGGCGTGATCGGAACGATCAACATCGTGTACGGCGCGATGTGCGCGATGGCGCAGACCGACTACAAGAAGCTGATCGCGTACTCGTCGATCAGCCACATGGGATACGTGATGCTGGGACTGGCGTCGTTCACGACCGCCGGGATCAACGGCGCGGTACTGCAGATGTTCAATCACGGCACGGTGACCGCGATGCTGTTCATTCTGGTCGGCGTGATCTACGACCGCGCGCATCATCGCGAGATCAACGGCTTCGGCGGACTCGCGCAGCAGATGCCGATCTATACCGCGGTAACCGGGTTCGCATTTTTCGCGGGCATGGGACTGCCGGGAATGTCGGCGTTCATATCCGAAGTGCTCGTGCTGATCGGCGCCTGGCAGACGCATCCGGTGATGACGGTCTTCGGCGCCGCGACTGCGATTCTGACTGCGGGCTACCTGCTGTGGACTTTCCAGCGGATCTATCTCGGCCCGTTCAACGAAAAGTACAAAGGCTTTTCCGATCTCAGTTTCCGCGAGGCTTTTACCCTGGTGCCGCTCGGCATCATTGTCCTGATTTTGGGCGTCTATCCGCAGGCGCTTCTGAACCTGCTCAACACCTCGCTGGTCCATTTGAACCAGGTCGTGCTGTCCACCTCGGGCGCGGCTGTCGCGATGATTCACTAGCAGGGTGTTGATGGACCTCGGAAATTTCGCGAGCATGCGTCACTTCATCCCGGAGATGATCCTGGTGGCCGGCATCCTGGCTATCGTGGTGATCGATCTCGCGGTGCGTAACAAATCGCATCTCGGCGCGCTCGCCTTGATCGTGTCGGCGGCGTCGCTGATCGCGATCGGAGTTGAACCGCCGCACGCCGGCGCCTGGCTGTTCCATCGGATGCTGGTATTCGATTCGTTCGCCATTTACTTCCGCGCGTTGATCGCGCTCGCGGCCGTGGTCGCGATCTGGATGTCGATGGGTTCGGCGGAAGTGGACGGCTGCGACCAGGGCGAGTACTACGCGATCCTGCTCGCAAGCACCTTCGCGATGTTCCTGATGGCGGAGTCGGCGAACCTGTTGATGGCGTACCTGGCGCTCGAGTTCGTGAGTCTGACCTCGTACATTTTGACCGGATTCTTGCGTCACAACCGGCGCTCGCTGGAAGCGGCGCTAAAATATCTGATCTACGGCGGCGTGGCGTCGGGTACGATGATTTACGGGATGAGCTGGATCTTCGGAATCACGGGCGCGTTGGATTTCGTGGCGATCAACAAAGCGCTCTCGACGCCCGAGCATCTGCCGGTGCTGGCGGTGTTTATCGCGCTGGTGCTGATTCTGACCGGGATGGGTTACAAGGTTGCGTCGGTGCCGTTTCACATGTGGGCGCCCGACGTTTATACCGGCGCGCCGATACCGGTGACGACTTTTCTTGCGATCGGTTCGAAGGCGGCGGGTTTCGCGCTGCTGACGCGGTTTTTCTTTCCCGCGATCTC
>CAAGKR010384358.1_pt1 | contig 10564 bp, 18 predicted proteins | sample 2556971 | NCBI WGS metagenome assembly CAAGKR01 (sample SAMEA5207829, study PRJEB30636) | soil metagenome | biome: forest; feature: boreal; material: soil | place: USA | collected 2011-09 | depth 1 m
ACCCGGCTATGGACATAGAGTACCACCCACCTGTACAGATCAGTGGTACTCTTGTGGGCGTGCAGGGAGCCGAGGGTAGCATGACAGTAGGTGGAGGGTCTGAGCTCGCTCCGACCCGGGACTCAGGTGTAGGCTCCTCGCACAGCAGGGAGGCGGGTCGCCTGAAGCGTACGGTGGGAGTCGAACCCCATGACCCGTCCTCCCTGCACCAGTTCGGGATCGACTACGGCTGCCCTACTCCGTACCGGAGCCGGTACGTCGTAGACGGCTACTTCTCGGTCAAGATCAGCGGGTGTTGGGCCGACTCGTCCCGCAGGGACGGGCTCGGCGTCGCCGGTGCCGCGTGCAACCAAGAGAACTGGGGCGACGGCCTAGGCCTGTGCCCCGAGCATGGGAGGGAGTTCCGTGGGCATTGAACTACACTGGAAGGACTGGGTCCTGGATCGGAAGCTGACGGGCATCGCTCGCTTCGTTCAGATAGGCCCCCTCTTCATCTACTGGTACAGCCATGCCCGCTAACCCCTGGGGCCCGCCCATGCCCGCCCCCGCTAACCCCAACCCCTACGAGGGTCACACGTTCGTCGGTCGCCACGACTTCCCGCGCCTCTGCGCCCTCTGCGGCCAGCACTACCGGGCCATGTGCCACGCCGAGAAAAGGGACCCCCGTGCCCACTGACAAGGAAATCGACGCCGCTGTGGACCTGTACATCGAGCTCCTGGAGAAGGGCGCGGTCCGCGAGGCCAAGGAGGCCGAGGAGTACTGCGCCGGCCTCATCGAGAAGAAGCGTTGGGAGGACGAGGGGCTATGAGCGGTATCATCGCATCCTTCGCCGTCCTCTACGCCGCCATGGCCGTTGCTGCGTTGGTCCTGGGCCGGTCGCCATCGAGTCGCAACCGATGAGTGCCCAGAACACCATCGCCAAGCTGCGAAAGTCCGACTTCATTCTCCGTCAGCTTCTCCACGACCTCGCTGTACAGGCCGACGCCAACCGCGTACGCGCCATTCGGGCTGAGGAGCGTAAATGTCTCCGGTGCGGGTTCAAGCCATGCAGGTGATGGTGACCGGCGGCGCCGGCTTCATCGGGGAGTACGTCTGCAAGGAGCTCTGGGCCCAAGGGCATGAGCCTCTGGTCTTCGACATCGCCGCGCCAGTGCCTCAGGACGTGCGGTGGCGCTTCCAGGTCGAGTGGGCCATGCAGCACGCCGACGCCTGCATCCACCTCGCCGCCATCCTCGGCAACCCTGAGACGGTCGACAACCCCTACCCAGCCACCCTGACGAACGTCCTGGGCAGCCTCAACGTCTTCGATGCCGCCGGCTCCAAGCCGGTGGTGTTTGCGACGGTGGGAAACAAGTGGCAGCACGACAAGGGCACCGGGGCCTACACGATCTCCAAGTCCTGTGTCGAGGACTTCGTGACCATGTACAACAAGTGCCGCGGATCGCGGATCGCCGTGCTGCGCCCGGTCAACGCCTACGGGCCCGGGCAGAAGGTCCCGTTGCCGTGGGGCGACGACGTCCATCCCCGCAAGATCATGCCGACGTTCATCCACCAGGCCCTCGCCGGTGGCCCCATCGAGGTGTACGGTGACGGGACGCAGGTCAGCGACATGGTCTGGGTGGGCGATGTCGCCAAGGCGCTGGTCGCCTGCATCGGCTCAAAGCAGACCTGGGGCTGCGGGCCCGAGATGTCCCACTCCGTGAACGCCATCGCCGCCCTCGTCCAGACCGAGGTGTGGCGACAGACCGGCAAGGTCCGAGCATGCATCCAGCACATCCCCATGCCCACCAGCGAGACGCCAGGTGTCACGGCGCTGACCGAGGACCAGGCCATCCCCTTGACGATGTCCCTCAAGAAGGGTATCGAGCTCACAGTCAGGAGCTACCTATGAGAGTCTACCCGCCCGGGCCGTCCACGGCCCTTGTCAGGGAATGGGTGCTGCTATGCGAGGAGTGCGGAGAACGGGAGACGTACCCGATGATCTTCGGCAAGGAGTACCAGGAGCCGATGATAGATCGGCTCGCCACTCTACATGTGTGCGGAGGAGAGGTTCACACCGACTGGTCGGAGGATCGGTTCCTCATCCCTGCCTCACACCCCGGGTACGCCGGCCACGGCGCCCACGCTCCGGTGCAGTCAACTCTCGCAGAGCACATCGATTGGATGTTCGGACCATTCGGACCAGAAGGAGAGATCAATGCCCTACCTGCCTGACGCGAGGCGCGCCGAGTTCCGCAAGGCGCTCGACCAGCTTCCTGAGATCGAGCGCACTGGAGAGCTGGGCTTCGTGCTCCAGCAGGTCATCGACCAGTACCTCTTCGCCAAGGCCGCCAAGGACGATGCCGGCGAGCTGCGCTACACCTATCAGGGCGACGTCTTCGGCGCCATCATGTCGGTGATGTTCGACTTCTACGGCTGCGTCTTCTCGCAGTACGAGAGAGACGTGCGCGCCCGCTACGGCGAGGTGTGGGCTTCTGCTCACCGCCTGCCCGGTCACCAGCCGGCCCCGCCAGCCCAGGACGTCAAGAAGAAGTGAAGCTGAATCTAGGCGCCGGCGACGAGCGCCGCGAGGGTTGGGTGAATGTGGACCTGCGGGCCGACGTAGCCGACGTGGTGGCCGATGTCCGCCACCTGCCCTTTTATGACTGCGTAGCCGGGGAGATCGTCGCGCAGGACGTTCTTGAACACTTCTCCTGCGACGACACCCTGGCGATCTTGAAAGAGTGGCGCCGGGTGTTGAAGCCGGAGGGCTTCCTGACGCTCCGGGTGCCCAATATGCACGCCCTGGCCATGGAGATCGTCAAGCATTGGGGCGACCCCTTCCTCTATACGCTCATCGAGAACATCTACGGTGGCCACCGCTGGGGTCCCGGCGGAAGCTGGGACGCCCACCACTGGGGCTGGACTCCGGGCTCGCTCAGGACCGACCTCATGGCCGCCGGCTTCCTGGTGCTGAACCAGAACGATGAGTGCAACTTCACGACGCTGGCATCGAAGCCGGGTGAGTCTCATTAGAGTCGCCCTGATGGCATACAATCGCCCCGACGCTCTGCGTCGCACCCTGGAGAGTTGGTCCAGGGTGGACCTCACCGGCGTCGAGTTCTACATCCACGTCGATGGTCCCGACGCCTCGGTGCAGGAGGTGGCGGGCACCTTCACGTCGAACGTGATTGTACAGGATCGGAACCGCGGCTCCGAGATGCACCCCTGGTACGTTTTCAACCGGGCCTTTGACGAGGACGCCGTCGACTACTGCGTCATGGCGCAGGATGACGTGGAGGTCGCCACTGATGTTCTCGACTACTTTCGGTACTGTGATGAGCAGTTCCGTGATCGGCCCCAGGTACTCCTGGCCGGTTCCGGTGGTGGTTCCCGAGACGCTGATCTGGCGACCTACTATCGCGTGGACGTCGGCCAGTGGATGTCCTCTACGATCTGGGCTACTTGGCCTGACCGCTGGAGGGACCACCTCAAGACGTACTGGTGGGAGAGCAACCGCCCGCGGACCATGGGGGTCGACATCTGGATTTGCAACCGCCTGATCCCGATCAGTCACCTTCTGGCGGCCGAGGCCCACTGGGGCCGAGGTAAGCCGTTCGCGTTAGGGACTCATGTCTCAGACGCTTCCATCCTAGCCTGTCAGGTCCCAGACCCGTGGGCGGGAGATGTCACTCCACCGGCAGATGGCCAGTGGTACACGAAGGAGTGAACCGTGCCTTACGTCTTGCCAGAAGTCCGTGAGCGTCTTGACAAGGACATTCTCAGCGCCCAGAACCCGGGGGAGCTTGGCTACACCGTAGCCATGCTCATCGACGCCTACATCTTCCGTAACTCCCGGGACCCGGAGAAGCCCGAGTTCTGGTTCAAGGATGTGGCAGAGCTCATGGGCACCATCGAGAGCATCAAGATGGAAGTGTACCGCCGCGTCGTGGTCCCCTACGAGAACTACCAGTTGAACCGCGCCGGGGATTGTTTCCGCCAGAACACCAGGGTGATCGAGCCCGACCCGCCCGACTGGGACCGGGGTCACGGCTGACCCGTACAGGATGGTGATACACTGTCCACACAACCAACAGGGGGAGAAAACCCATGAGTGACCTCGTACTGGAAATCGGGACCGTCTGCAACCCGCAGCCCGAACTCCAGTTCACACCCACCGGCCTGGCGCTGTGCAAGTTCAGCATCCGTGTCGCTGGCAAGAAGGCCAAGGATAACCAGCCCGCCACCGAGGCGTACTTCCGCAATGTCGTTGCCTGGCGCGAGCTTGGCGAGGACTGTGCTGAGAGCCTCAAGCCCGGCGACCGGGTCATGGTCCACGGCCTCATCAAGACGCGTGAGTGGGACAAGGACGACGGCACCAAGGGCCGGGCTACGGACCTCAACGCCTGGAACGTCGGCGCCGAGCTCTCCTACGCCACCGTCACCATCACCCGCAACGAGCGCAAGGACGACGCTGGCGTCGTGCCGACGCCGGCACCCCAGGGCCCTGCGCCTGACTTCGGCGACTTCTGATGGAGCTGGAATACGGCAGCGCCTGTGACCACCGGCTTTCCCTGACCGAGGTCATCTTGCACCTCCAGGACGTCCTCGACGATATCGGGGACGACGTCGACGTCAATGAGCTGCACGTCGATACCCACCACTCACTCCACGGTGAGTGGGCGTGGTATCTGAGGGTCGAAGCATGATCAAGCTGGAGTGTCCGGGGTGCGGTGATACGGTGGAAGTGCTTGGCGACTCCACCACCGTCCATCACCGCTGTCCCCTCCGCCGCAACCGCCCCGTCTGGTACGAGGAGGTGAAGGATGACTCCGTGCCGAACGTTACCGGGCGGTAAGGGCTATGGCTCCATCCAAATCAACGGCGAGCGGGTCGCCCTGCACCGCTGGATTGTGGAGCAGGTCGAAGGACCCCTCGCCCCCGGCGAGGTGGTCCGACACAAGTGCGACAATCCGCCGTGCTTCTTGTACGAGCATCTGGTGCGGGGGACCAAGACGCAGAACACCAGGGACATGCTGGAGCGCGGTCGGGGCCGTAACGGTGGCGCGTGGAAGGCGCATTGTCCACAGAACCATCCCTACAGCGGAGACAACGTTCGGACGAACCCCGGCGATGGAGCGAGGTACTGTGTCACCTGCAATCGCGAACGGCAGCAGGCGCGTCGCACGCAAGCCCAAAAAACTCAAGCCACGAGTTGACGGCAAGTGCCGGCTGGCAACGCTGGAGCTCATTTCAGCCGGCGACCCCCTCCCCACTGGCGTCTTGGTGTCGTGCCGTTGCGCCGGGCTGTTCTGGGTCGCCGTAGGCTCCCTACGTCGGCGATGCTTCCTATGCCATGGATGGAGGAAACCAGTGTGACGATTGAGCGCGACAACACCATGGACCCCACGGCGCTCTGTGACACCTACGGATGCGGGCATGTGCGTTGGCTCCACGGGCCCTACCCGGCCAATCCCTGCACGGTCCTCAAGTGCGTCTGCGACCAGGGCTGGTCGTTCCATGTGGCGAAGTACGAGGGGAACGCCGCGAAGTGACGTACATCAAGAAGACGCCTCTCGGTTACATCACGGCTCAGTCCGATGATGGGGACCTGCGCGTCTCGGCTGCGGACTGGAACCGCTACGTCGCCGTCAAGGTCAAGTTGGCGGCGGCGCTCGCCGCCATAGAGATGGGCGCCGTGCGTCCCCTGTACGTCACAACCGATCAGTACGATGCGTTCAAGGCGGCCACGAAGCCAGGCACCTGGATCGTGGTCAGAGAACTGGAACGGGTGGTAGAGGCTTCACCGACGCCGGCATCGACGCCTACACCAGCGGAAGCGGACGCGCAAGCCGCCCCACCCGTTCCGGCCCCCGCCGGTCCTCCCGTTCGTCCCCGCGACGGCCGGTGTACTGCCCGCAGCGGTTTGCCTCACAACACGCGGAGCTGGGTGGTGACCGAGGAAGCCTCGACGTACCACCCGGGTCGTCTTCGCGTCGATGGCATCTGTCAGTGCGGAGAACGTCTGATCGATGTGGGATGTCCGCATCCCCACCAAGAGATGAACCGGGCCGGGCAGGCCCAGTGCCGTGACTGCAAGATGCAGATGGGCTCGCAGGCTGGCGCTATCGACAACCGCAACCTGGCGTGGCGTGGCACCTCGCCCAACGGCGCCGCCGATCCCAATGTGGCGCTGCCCATCCCTCCCGGCATGGAAGAGAACGCACCCATCGACGTCTACCGAGCACCAGGAGCGTGACATGAGTCTTGAAGAGTACACCGAAGAGAACACCCTACCCCCCGACCCGCCGCGCATGTCCTGGGAGGAGTTCGTTGCTCTCAGGGTCGCACAGAGCCGCGAGCACGGCGCTGCCGAGCGTTACCGCGACAAGGCCAAGGACCGCATCAACGTGTCCAATCCCGACACCTACCTTGGCGTGACCGAGGCAGACTGGGACGAAGAGGACACCACCTACAATGCGTACCTCCTCGGCGCCGGGGCTGGCGAGGTCCAGGTCGCCGGCTCCGTGACTACGCTGATGAAAGCCGTGGGAGGCCCGTATGACGGTATGCCTATCAACGTGCCACCCGGTGGCACTTCGGTTGCAATGCCCTCTGCCTTCGGCGCGGGCGACCTTCACGGCTCCAGCATCTACGAGCGGTACATCACCGACGAAGGTATCACTGTCATGCGGTATGTCGGTCAGGGCAACCAGACCGACGAAGAGGACGCGCCGAAGTTGATCCTCCCGTGATCGACCGCTGCAAGCTGTCGTCGGGTGAGGTGGACCGCATCCAGCGTGCTGTCGATCAGTGCGCCCCTGACGGTCACCCGACGAGGGCGTACATCACCCACGGCGACTGGGCGTATCGCATCCTTGTGACGAAGACACTCGATCATGAGGCCCTACTGGAGAAGCGGCTTGGCAACCACTGAGGCAAAGAAGCGCATCTACTGGCAGCGACGCGCCGGCGGCGTCTCGCAGGTCGAGGCGGCTATAGCCGCGGGCATCAGCAAGTCGACCGCGCAGCGGATCGAGAAAGCGCGCAAGCGCGTACGCGATCAGACGATTGCCGTGACGCGGACGGTGGGCGATCCCGAGGACGCTGAGCATCCCAAGTCGTTTGAGGAGCTGGGCCCCGAGGCCCAGCGCGCCTACAACGACTTCCCTTTCTTTCAGGAGTACTACTTCGGCCGCATCCCGTTGCCGTGGCAGGAGATTGGCGCACAGCAGGTATTGGCCTGGGTGGAGGATCTTGAGCATGACACGTTCGCCGTTATCAATGCTCCGCCGGGTGTGGGCAAGACGCTACTTTTCACGCACGACATTCCGGCATGGCTCACAATCCGCAATCGAGCGATCCGTGGACTCATGGGTGCTATCACAGGTAACCTCGCCACCACTTACGTCAACCGACTTCGACGTACTCTTGAAGCTACGCGACCTATTCCGGGCAAGCCAGCAGAAGTGCATGCTGGGACCGCCTATAACGCTAAGGGCTGCATCGCCAAAGACTTCGGACGATTCAAGCCCCTAGATCGGGAGCTCTGGACGAAGTGGGCCTTCGTCGTCGCGCAGCTCGGCGACTACGGCATCGTGGAGAAGGAAGCGACCTGGACGGCTTACGGGTTCGATCAGGAGTTCATCGGGTCCCGTATCGACTTCATGGTGTGGGACGACCTTGTCAACCCCAGGAAGCAGAGGACTCAGATTGCTCAGGAACAGCTACAGAACGAATGGGATGATCTGGTTGAGACACGACTGGAGCCGGGTGGGGTGCTCCTTCTACCTGGGCAGCGACTCAGCTCTGCCGATCTCTACCGATACAACCTGGACAAGCGTGTCCCTGAGGTGGTCGACGAAGCGACGGGAGACATACTGGAGAGTGTCCCCCGGTATCACCATCTCTGCTTTCAGGCGCACAGTGAGGATCGGTGCCTACCTGAATATCACAAGCGCACCGCGCCGGCCTTCCCGGTCGGATGTCTTCTCGCGCCACGTCGTGTCGATTGGACGAAAATCGCTTACCTCCGTTCGCGCCCCCAGAGTCGTTTCGAAACCATCTACCAGCAGCAGGACACCGACCCTGCAACCGTTCTTGTCCAACGGGCCTGGGTGTCTGGAGCCGGCGACTTCCCCGGCTGCTACGACAACGACCGAGGACAACTGGAGCTCCCTCCTGGCCTGACACCACCCCTCTTTTCGGCGCTGGCTGTCGACCCCTCCCCGACTCGATACTGGGGAATCTTCTGGGCCGTCTACCAGCCCGCCACCGAGCAGCGGTTCGTCATAGACCTCGACAAGCGCGTGATGAAGGGCCCGGAGTTCCTGGAGTGGAACCCGGACCTCGCCGGCAACGAGCGTGGCGGGTACAGTGGGATGTTGGAGGAGTACTGGCAGAACAGCCGCGAGCTCGGCGTGCCCATCACCCACCTCATCGTGGAGATCAACGTCGCCAACCGCTTCCTGGTGCAGTACAAGTTCTTCACCAACTGGCTGCGCCTGCGTGGCGTCCAGCTCGTACCGCACACCACCGGGCGCAACAAGAGCGACCCGGAGTATGGCGTGTGGAGCATGCAGGACGTGTGGCGCTTCGGCCGCATCCGTCTGCCCAACAAGAACACCGACCCCATCAAGCTCAAGGTCATGAAGCTGGTCGAGGAGGTCTGCACCTACCCCGACGCCGTCACCACGGACATGCTCATGGCCGCCTGGTTCTACGAGTTCCAGCTCCCCAAGCTGTACCACGGCCCGCACGTTCCGAAGCAGGAATGGCGACCCTCATGGCTGAGTGGGAAGGAACTGGCCTACGGGAGCTACAGGTAACGCTCAGGCGCGTACGCGGCATGCTATACTTACGCCTGAAATGTCAACCGCGGGGAGCATCAGAATGGACGCCTTGAGCCCATGATTGATCCCCAGGAAGTTGTGAAGCTGTTTGAGTCGCGCCGCCGGCAGCGGGGCGGCTACATCCAGAAGATGGTCGCTGTGCAGAGGATGTACGACGGCGACATCATGGTTCCCCTGCCCGAACTGGACGAGAACGAACGCCCGGCCGTGGCAAACCTCCTGCTCCAAGGGGTCGAGCAGCTTGGGATGCGGGCCTCCTCGGTCCTCCCCGACACCACCTTCCTCCCCCTGCGCCCCGGCATCGACAAGTGGGAGGCCATGGCCCGTGACCAGCGGCGCGCCTTTCAGGGCTGGGAGGACATGAACGGCCTGACCAAGAAGGAGGGCCGGCGCTGCCGGTTCCTCGTCGCGTATGGGTCAGGGCCCACGCTCATCAAGCCCGCTGGCGGGAGCGCCTTCGCCAAGCGGCAGATGCCCTACTGGCACATCGTCAACCCCCTTGCCATCTTCCCCTCGGAGACGGCAGACCCCGACGACATCGAGCCCCGCGACGTCGTTGTGCAGCGCAAGGTCACGCTCGGCTGGTTGCGCCAGAAGTACCCACTCCAGGCCGCCAACCTCTACAAGGGGCCTTCCGATAGCCAGGGCGTCCACCAGCTCGACAAGCCTTTCACCCTCCTGGAGTACAATGACGCCGACGAGACTGTGCTGGTTGTGTGCGGCGACCCAACGCAACAGGGACACTTTTCCTATGCTGATGCCAATGACGGCCACAGCAGCGTGGAGCTTCTGGAGCGCAGCCCTAATCGTGCCGGCATGTGCCTGGCCACAGTACCAGGACGCATTTCTCTCTCCCGGGTGACCGGCCACTTCGACCAGATCATCGGCATGTTCATGGCCCAGGCCAAGCTGACCGCCTACGAGATGATCGCCGTCCGCGACGGCATCTTCCCCAAGCTGTGGGCTGTGTCGCACCCGAACAACCCCAACGGCCTCGCCCGGATCGTGGAGATCGCAGACGGCAAGAAGGGTACCATCGGCGAGATCGAGGGCGGCACCATCATCGCCATGAACCCCCAGAGCGGGCCGGCGGCCACCAACGCCATCGACCGCCTCGCCGAGGCCCAGCGCATCCAGGGCGGCATGCCTTCCGAGTGGGGCGGCCAGTCCGGTACGAACATCCGCACCGCCAAGCGTGGCGATCAGGTCATGTCCAGCGCGGTGGACCCCACCCTGGGGGAGATTCAGAACATCCTGGCCGAGGCCAAGGAGGCCGAGGCGGCCCGGGCCATCGCCGTCATGAAGGGGTGGTACGGGCCCAAGATGGTGTCCTTCTACCAGCCCCGTTCTGGCAAGGTGGTGGGCGAGGCATACCGGGCCAGGGACCTGTTCACGACCGACTTCTGCATGGTCAAGTACTCGATGCCCGGCGTCGATGCCCAGGGCATCCCCATCGAGCTCGGCCAGCGCACCCAGTCCGGGCTGATGAGCCAGTACACCGCCCGGCGCATCGACCCGATGTGCGAGGACCCGGACTTCGAAGAGTGGCAGGTGCCGCTGGAGGGTCTGCGACAGGCCGCCCTCAAGGGCCTGGAGCAGGGGCTGGCCACCGGCCAGCTCGACATCCACGAAGTCGCCATGATCGCCACCCTCCTCAACAAGGGTCAGGGCATCCAGTTGGAAGAGGCCATTGCTCAGGCCCACGACATGCTCCAGAAGCAGCAGGCCGCCT
>CAAGKR010486863.1_pt1 | contig 10561 bp, 12 predicted proteins | sample 2556971 | NCBI WGS metagenome assembly CAAGKR01 (sample SAMEA5207829, study PRJEB30636) | soil metagenome | biome: forest; feature: boreal; material: soil | place: USA | collected 2011-09 | depth 1 m
CCGGCGCGCAGAACCTGGAGATCGATTTTCAAGCCCTGGCGCACGGCATCGTAGATGTCGCAGTAGTGAGCAGACCAGGCAGGAAGAATTGAGTGATTGTGTGATCGGGCCATTGAATCATTGGAAGACTCAGGAATGTTTTTCTTCAATGGCTCAATGACCCGATGACTCAATGACTCAATTTCAAAAAGCCCGGCTCCTCGTGCCAGTTCATAAAACTTCCCCTGCTGCCCGTTGGGAGTTGAGATCACTTCCAGGCTGTAGCCGCGCGTGATGCTGGGATAAAGCGCGGAGTAGATTTTGCCGGCGTCGGCGTGGAAGGCGAACTCGTCCAACGTCACGTTGCCGGAATAACCGCGCGCCGTGTCCGGGTTGGCGGGCAGGCCGTAGATCACCGATCCGTTGGGAAAGCGTATTTCGAGTTGCTTGATGGAGGCGCCCTCGAAGTATTCTGACTCGTTGGCGCGGGCCACGATGCCGCACGACTGAATGTGCTCCTGGACCTTTTCCATCAGCAGGCGCGACTGCCGCTCGCCTTTCGACAGCAGGATCCAGGTGGTTTTTCTTTTCAGGCACTCGAATACCACGCGCAGCGTTGAGGCAAAGGAGTAACCGATTTGCCGCGCCTTGACCACGATTTTCAGCGGCGAGTTGTCCTCAATCCAGCGCCGCTGGTAGGGCAGAAGCTGGAGGGCCGGAGAGGAGATTGATGATTGGTGATTTGAGATTGATGATTGAAGAACTGGCTCGGCCATACGGCGGTCAGAGACCGCCGCTACAATAGGCGTGCCCTTCTTCCGAATTTTCTTTTCCTCGCGTGCGGGCCGGCCTTCCGAATCTGGGGTCTGGTGTAGACCGTTGCCGTCGATGACGGGTAGTGCCGGGGCGTTTTCTTTATGGGCGGACTTAAGAAGGTCCCCGTCAGCCATGGAGTGCGCGTTTACGCTCACATCAGGCGCCGCCGCTCTTTTCCGAATTTTCTTCTCCCGTGGTGCGGGCTTTTTATCTGTCGTAGACATGGATTTTTCGCTTCGATCCGCAATCATTCAGTGATTTAGCGATGGTGTGTTTTGAAAAACGTTTTCGGTTTTCAATCACCCAATCACCCAATCACTCAATCACCCAATTCCTCTGGCTCCCCTTGTGTCAGCAGGCGCTGTTGGCCGGCAGGTTCGGGCTGCGCCTCCACGTTGACCTCGCTGAGGCGTTTCAGCAGTATCGTCTTCCCCGCCTCGTAGGAATCGACCGGACTCGTGTAGTAGCCTTGCGTCTCAACGCCGTCATCTCGGGGTACATTTGGATCGCCGAGGTTTTGCTCTTCCACCGTGCCCATGTCCGGAGCTGCCTGGGCCACGCTATGCGACAGGAGGCCGTAGATTGCCTGAATCTTTTCCAAGGTTTCCGGCGTAATGCTTTTCTTCTTTTCCAGCTTCCTCACAAACTCCCGGAGCTTCTCTGTTTGGCCATCCACAAACTTTGTCCGCGCGCGCGTCAGTTTGTTCTGGGCGTTCAGTCGTTCCTCCAGGATGCGGTTTTCCTTCTGTTTCCACCGCATCAACTTGTTTCGCAATTCCAGGTTTGTAAGTTCGGCGCGGCGAAGCATCATGCTGTTGAGAAATGGCGAAGCATCTTTTTCATTGGTTTTCAGCAGCCCGGCCATGATCAACGCATTGATGAGCTGTTTCTCGGGCGCATCAGGATCGCCGGGCACGTGCTGGGTAATGGCGCTGGTGGTATTGGCGATATACTGAATCCGCCGGCGTTGCAGGTCAATATTCGACCGGACATAATGCTCCACTGAGCCGAGCGTCACGGAATACTGCGGGCTTTCGTTGATGGCCGCCGTGGCGCCTTCGAGCGACGCCCCCTCGATGATGAGTTCATCGAGTTGACCCCGAATTTCAGGGGCAATCCCGCTCATTTGCCAGTCCACCACGGGCTGTGGTCCGGGGGCGCCCGTACCTTCCCTCTTGTTCTTCTTCACGATTGTGGCTCCAGGTAGACGCCGTGGTCCGCCGGCAAGCGCCCGTCGTTGTAATCGATTCCCTTCGCGGTGATGGTCACCAGCTTCATGGGAGTGTGCCGGCTGGGGCCGCGAACGATCTCCACTCCCACGAACCCTTTTTCCGCCAGGTAGGCGACGTGAAAGTTCATGTCGTCCATGGGCACGGGATAGCCGAAAATGTCCAGCTCGCCTTGAAGCAGGGACATGCTGGTGGAGTGCGGGTAGACCAGGGCCAGATAAAAAAGAATCTTTCCCCGGATCATTTCCTTGTGACGAATATCGTTGCTCATAAGTTTTCCTTTGTCCGTGTTCGGTTGTGAAAAGCTGTCATTAGTCCGAGGTCAGTTGTCATCTCTCAGCAATAAGCTCTCAGCTTCAACCTTCATCCTTCAGCCTTCTACCTGCACCATTCATAATTCCGCCTGACCACTGGCCACGGACACCTGACCACCGACAACCAGCAGCTTTCCTCACACCATTTTCTCCTTCGTTTGGCGCATCGCGTCCGTCATTTCCCGGTGAATGGCTTTGAGCGCAATCAGAATTTCCTGGTGCTCAAAACTATCGTGCGAGTCGCGCTGCTCTACGCAGCCGGCCAGCCGCGAAAACGCTTCCGCCTGCGATTTCTGGGTATTCAGAAACTGCTCAATATATTGCCGGGTAATACCGAACGCGCTCTCCATTTGAAATCGCCGGTACTCCATCGTTTTTTCCACCCAGTAATGCGCCAGGCGCAAAAAGCCGTAGCCGAACAAAAGCAGAATCACAACGCCCGGGCCCCACCAGAGAGCGGCGTGCTCCAGCTCGGTGGGGATCATCACAGCACCTTCCCAATCACCACTCCGGCGGCCACGAATTCCGCCGCGCGCCCCAGGCGGGAGAGCCACGTCCCGCGAGCGGCTTTCAACTCAGCCTTGAACTCGGTTTCGCGCTTGGCGAGAATCTGGTCTTTGTCTCCCAGCGCCTGGTTGAGTTGGGCGATGGAGGACTTTTGCTGCTCCACTATTGCGGCCTCCGCTGCCCCTTCTTTCTGGCACGCCGTCAACTGCTGAGACTGAACACTCGATTGCTGGTGGCAGGAGTCGAGTTCCACTAATGCTGTTTCCACCTTCCGGGCGCCCTCGTCAGTTAGCACGACGGCGGTGCTGGGTGGAATCGGGTGATCGGGTGATTGAGTGATTGAGTGATTTGGCGATTGAGTGATTGACCCATTCTGATTTCTGCTTTCTGATTTCCCCTCTCCTGACGACTGACCACTGACAACTGACGCCTGCAGACTCTCCACCGCTCCTAGGCCCAGTTGCTCCCCCAACCTCTTCGCGACTTCCTCAACGGGCAACGCCGCCACTTGCTCGACACGCTCTCTCAGTCCCTTCAAGCGTTGCCAGCCTTTGGCGGAGGTCTTTGGATTGGAGTTCGAGCAGGCGGCGGCTCGCTCCAAGCTCGCTCAAAGCGCGCGCGTTGGTCTGGTTGGCGTCACGCACGGCGGCGTCTGCCTTCGACCGGAGGCCGGAAATTTCCGCCGCCGACTGTTTTTGAATCTCTTTCAGCGCGCCTTCGCTGCGCAGATGCGCGTCGTGCTCCAGCCATGCGATGGCGAGAAAAACGGCCAGCGCGGCCACGGCGGCGACGGATGCGGCGGGGATTTTGGATTTTAGGTTTTGGATATTCATATTGTCCTTTGTCCGCTTTCAGTGGTCCGTTGTCCGCCGCTGGTTGCAACTGACGACTGACTATTCACCACCGACGCCTGCTTTTCGTCTTCTGCCTTCTGCATACTTGCCTTCCGCATTCTTTCTTTCCCCAACCCCTCAACCCGAACCCCTAATCTCCGCTCTTTACAACTGACCACTGACTACGGACCACTGACAGCCCTTCCAATCCAAAATCACAAATCGAAAATTCTTACGGCTTGCCCCCCAGCACCCGTTGAATCGTTTCGCCCGCTTTCCCTAACCCGTAAAGGCTGCAAATGAAGATCGTGAGGCCTTCGACGCTCGGCACCGTGCGCGTCTTCCACACGATGTAGGAGAGCCAGCCCAGGGAAAAAATCAGGGCGAGAAATGACCCGACGCGGCTGAAACTGGTTTCGCCCGATTCGGAAAAAAGATGCTGGAGAAAGTTTTTCATATATGCCTTGCCGTTCTTTGGAAACATTGAGCGATTGGGAGATTGAGTGATTTCGCGAATGCCTGATTGGGCGATTTGAAGATTCGTTGCCTTTTAATCACTCAATCACTCAATCGCTAAATCGCCTAATTCTCCCTACAGCCCGCGAAACTCGTTCGCGGCCCAGGAACGAAACTCCCGGCCCTTGGCGCTGGCGTAGCTGATTGCTTTGTTCCAGTAGACCCGCGCGGTGATAACGCCCGCCACAAACGCAATAAAAACCTCAAGTGCCTTCATGTTTTGTTCTCCTCTGACCACTGACCACTGACCACCAACAGCTTTTTGTAAATCGCCATCCGGCTCAGGCCGTGCCCGACGTACATCGGGTCGTAAGTCTTCCCGTAAGGCTGGCCGGTGTTCCAGCAACAAAACATTTCCGCGAATTCGCTCGCGAGATCGAGCTGATGCGCCGCGGCAAACTCCGCCAGAAGTTCCAGCGCTACGCGAAAATGAAAAGCAGGTTGCAGAAGATCGCGCACCGCCCCGCGCCGCTCCACCATGTGGTAGCCCATGATCTGCGTGTAACCCCAGGAGGTCGCCAGCTCGCGCAGGCCCTCGTCAGGAAGGCCGGCCAGCTCGCTTAGGTGATTGGCGCCGAAGGGCGGCGTGAGAAAATGCGCGTGGAAATCGTCGGCCTTGGGATGCAGCACGCGGCCCAGTTTCGCCAGCAGAACTTCAGCATGAATTGACCCGTAGGCGGGCGCGGCGCCTGAAACCACTGCCGCCAGATGCCGGTAAACCGCGGGCTCGAATCGCGCTGCGCGATCGTTCGCCCCCGACTCGTTAGCGGTGAGCGCTCCCAAAAATTCCGGCGGCACGGAAGAGGATTTGCACGCGGCGAGAATCGCGCTGTTGCAGCGGTCGAAAACGCGAGCCACTAATTTCTGCTCCGCCAGCGCATGGCCCAGCCCCTCCTCAGTCAGGTTCCAATCGCTGTTGGGGCGCGCCCCGGCTGCTTTAGACATCGAGCTGCCGCTTCCGTCCGGCTTCAAACCCGGCCTTGGGGCTGGACATACCATCACGACCTTCTGAGCGCCACCCCCTGGCGGCGCCTGCCTTTCGCCATTCATGGGTAGAGCATAGCAGTTTAAAATGTTACTATGGTTACTAGCGTTACTAGCTGAACAACTTATTTTATATATATATAAACACAGGATTTATGCGAGGCGTTTTTCCCCAAAAAAGCCCTTAAATGCGTTTTCTGCTCCTTTTTGCCCCATTTTTCGTTCACTGTCAGAAAAATCTGGCACCTGGTAAAAACCTTAATTAAATTGGGAATAAAGTTTGGGCCGAACTTTTAACCCGCCCGGGAAAAAGTGACATGAAACCAACTTGGGAAAGAATCTTGGGCTAAGATGGGTTTCTGTATGCGCGCTGTCATCCAAAGAGTGAGTCGAGCGGAAGTTCGGGTGGAGGGTCAGGTCCTGGGGCGCATCGGCCGCGGGCTATTGGTGCTCGTTGGGTTCGCCACAGGCGACACGCCGGAGAGTGGACGCGCCATGGCTGAAAAGATTGTTAACCTTCGAGTGTTCGATAACGAGCAGGGAAAAATGGACCGCTCGATTCTGGAAATGGGCGGCGGCTTGTTGGTCGTATCGCAGTTCACTCTTTACGGAGATTGCCGCAAGGGCCGCCGGCCGAGTTACTCGATGGCGGCGTCGCCCGAATCAGCGCGCCCCCTCTACAAGGCATTCCTGGCTGCGCTACGAGACCTTGTGCGCGCCCGCAATGTTAGCCTCAGCGAAGGACAATTCCAGGCCATGATGGAAGTGGAATCAGTGAACGACGGGCCAGTCACTTTGCTTCTCGATTCTGAAAAGAATTTTTGAGTCGGGGTCGCTGCGTTTCGCGGGAGTGAGTGGACGGGAAAGCAGAGATTGCGCGGAAGGCCGTGTTTAAAGGACGATCTCCATTCCTTCGAAAGAGGCGCGGGAATTGGGAAAGCGCCTTCGCGCGCTTTCCTGAAGACGATCAATCATCAGGTCATCACTGTCAGGGTCATGATGAAAGAGGATGAACTGTTTCACGCCCGCTTCTACACAGACCTTCACGCCTTCTTCCCACGAGCTGTGGCCCCAACCTTTTTTGTCACTGCCGAGTTCTGCTTGGCTGTACTGTGAGTCGTAAACCAGAACGTCTGCGCCGCGCGCGAGTTCGCGGATGCCGCGGTCGTAATCCGGGGCGCCCGGTTCATTGTCGGTGGCGTACACCACCGTCTTGCCGTTGTTCTCAATGCGGAAGGACAAGCAACCTTGCGGGTGATTGATTCGCTGCGCCTGGATGGTGAAGTCATCAATCTTAAAAGGGCCTGACTTAATTTCCGTATAGCTGCGAGGGGCTAGCATGGCGTTCATTTTGACGGGGAAATACGGGTCGGCCATCTGACCCTCCAGCGCTTCTTCCAGCGTGGCTTGAGGAAGATTGAAAGAGTGAAAATGAAATTGATTCGCCCTCTGGTAGAGCGGCACAAAAAACGGCAGCCCCTGGATGTGATCCCAATGATAGTGGCTGAGCAGGACGTGCGCGCAAATCGGCCGGTCGCCGAATTCTTTTGCCAGTGATTTCCCCAGCATCCGCATCCCGCTGCCACAATCAACAATGAGCAGGCTTCCACCATCGGACCGGAATTCCAGGCATGGCGTGTTTCCGCCGTAGCGAAGGTTTTCGGTCTGCGGTGTAGGGGTAGAGCCCCGGACTCCCCAAAACTTAATGCGCATAGAGAGGCTCTTCACCCAGCAGGAGGTGTAAAGAGTGGCAGAATCCTATACCAGAATCGCTCGCCTGCGCCAAATTAAAATTGTGAATCCCGAATCTTCGGGATGTCTCTTTTCGCGCCGGGTTTCGGCGCATCAAATTTGTCAGACCCTTTCTCGAAGGGCTGTGACTTCAGCGCGCGGTTCGAGTGGCCCGACGAAAAAGCACCTGAAATCCTTCTCGCCACTGATCGTTCAATCCCACCTGGATAATTTCGATGGACGGATCGAGATAGCGGATCACTCGCTCGATGGTCGAATGAAAACGGAAGGCGGGACACACCAAGTAAAGGAGCGGCGGCGCATTGCTTAACTCGACGCCCTGGAAGTACCCGCGCTCTTGAAACTGGCCGCGGTCCTGCAGCCACTTGACGCGCAGCCAATAGTCCAGCCCCTGCACGGGCAAATTGATTTCCTCATGGACTTTTAGTTCGATCACGGCTAAACGCCCGCGCCGCGTCACCCCCAAAATGTCTATGATTCCCCGGTCCGTCGCGGAGAAGGCCGGCACTTGTGGATAGACGCACTGGGGCAAAAGTTCTGAATCGATTCTTGTGATGTCCCGAAAGAGGAGACTCTCAAGCCAGCGCTCGGACTGAAGGCGGTAATACTCGTGAGACTTGTTCCGGCTGCGAGCGTCGCGCACATCGAGAACCTGTTTCAAGAACCGGCGAAATTCCGAGCCGTTGGCCTCATCGAGCTTTCTGTAACTTCCTTCAAGGCCGAAATAAATCTGCGGAGTGATCTGGCCCTCCACGCGCGCAACTTCAAGCCCCCGCACGCGCAGGGAAGTGAAATTCCCGGAAGGGTCGGCCACAAGGTCCATCTGATCCAGCGAATCGCCCACCCATTCTCGCAGCAGCGGGCGATGCGCATTGACGAGCAACTCACCCTGGCGGCGTGGCGCGAGGCGAGTCTCGACGTTCCCGAAATCCTTGATGTCAATCGAAACGGGACGAGCGTTCCCGGGCTTCCACTCCAGGATTTCTACTTGCACGGCACGATTGTTTAAGCAAGCGGCGCGATGCGCGGAAAGATGAACAGCGGCGGGCGGAAGAAATAATTTGAGGCCGGCCACTGTCGAGTGTTGGGACTGGGCGCGGAGCCAGTCCAGCCAGATCAGTCCATGGGCCAGGATGGCGTCCATGGCGGCCGGAAATTCACTTTCCGCGACGCCAAGAAACGCCCATCCGGTGCGGCCCTGCCGGGCGAGTCCCCGTGTGTACCAGGTGGAAAAAGAGTGTTCCAGGTCGGAGCGGTTGCTGACGCGCTCAAAGCTCCAGCCGGAATACTCACGTTCGAGCAGGGCGAGGAACTCCTTCCGAAACCGCGTGCGGTCTGCGGCGCGTGCGCGGCCGGCCTTCTCGGGCTGTTCGAGATCGCGGAATTCGAGCGTCCCTGTTTCCCGGCCTCCCGGTTTGCGCGCGAAGACGCCGATGCGGCCGCGGTCACGATAGGCAACTGCCTCCACGCGTCTGGCGATTGAGCGTGTTGTGTTCCACGCCTCAAAAAGTAGTTTGCTAAATTCAACCGTCAACTTCCATCGCGCCGCCGTCAAATCAAACAGCTCCACTTCATCTTCCACCACGATGGGGTGCCTGAGTGAATGGATGAATGTTTCCAACTCCTGTTGCAACGCAAGAAGAAGATCAGGATCGCGTGAGGAAGGCATGGAGGCTCGCCCGGCCATTATAGCCGCAGCCGGAGAGCCTTAGTGAGCACACTTTTTAATTATTGTTTTTTGGCAGGGAGATTAAGTTTTGCAGCGCCGGCCTTCAAGTCGGCATGCGGGAAAAGGAGCAAGGTGACGGGCTGGAGGCCGGCACGTAGGACGCAGAGCAAGATGCCGGCCTCAAGGCCGGCGCTACGAGAGCGTGTTGGAACGCTCAGCACGTTGCGGAACAGGCCAGCAAGGCTTCGGAGATGTTTTCGGCAGTTGTCTTATCGCCGGCGTCCTTGTCCCATACGGCCAGCAGCATTACTTTGCCGTTCGCGGGCGACAAGTGGATGTAGTAAACCTGTGAGCAGTTTTCGAGCTCGTAGAAGTTCTTGCGACGCGGGTCGAGGCGCGCCGGCGCCCCGGTGATCAGAAGGCCGCGCAGCTTCTCAACGGTCTCCGCAGGGTGGTTCCGCAAATTATCAATGATCGGTTCTTTTTCCAGTCGCAGTTTCATAAACCCTCTCTTTGTTCACTGTTCTTTTCTAAGATGTAATACGCGCCGCGGCGCAAAAAAGTTTCACAAAATTTAGATGTTCCTCAGCGCGACCCTCACCCACCCAAATCTTTTTCGGCTCTCTTGACCAATCCATGCGCTCGTTCATATCCCGTTAGACGTTACGAACGCGAAAGCGTTATCTCCGTGCAAGGATGTTTTTGTTGCGCAGAAGTTCTGGCCTGCCACCTACAACCTATCACCTACTAATTGTCTACCGTCTACTGTTTCTCGCCTTACGCCGATTGCTTTGCCGGCGGGCGCGGCCGGGGATACGTAGCGCAATGTCCGCTTTACGATGTTGCGGCTCTTCCACGTCCGTGTTCGTTCCGCATCGGCAAAACGCGAGAACGAACGCTCTCAGTTTTCAGTCGCCAGTAAAGGCTCTTGGTCATGCTGACGACCGATAACTGATAGCTGCTTCAAAGGTCCAGGCCAACAGTGCGCGGGTGGCATGGGAGAGGTGATACCAGGTTTAGAATTTTCCTTGAATAGATGTATAGATGATGTATATTATTAAACTATGGGAAACATGGTACGAACTCAAATCTTCCTTACCGCGGAGCAACGGCGCCATCTGCGAGCGTGGTCCAGGCTGGAAAAGAAAACGGCCAGCGCCTTGATCCGGACTGCGATCGAGGAGCGATACGTCCACCGTCCCACACCCGCGGATTTTCGCGTCGCGCTGGACGAGGCGTTTGGATCGTGGAAGGGACGGAAAAAGTCAAGCTTGGCGATGGTTCGCGCGTGGCGTCGCGGAAAACGTCTCAAGAGCCTCTCGGGCTGACAATCTCGTGGCCGTTCATCTCCTGGATACTGACATTCTCATCGACTTCCTGCGCGGTCGTGGGGAGGCTCGCGCCCTCCTGCGCCGGTACGAAGCGGCAGCCGAGCCTCCCGTCATTTCAGTCGTATCGGTGACTGAATTATGGGCTGGCATGAGGCAGGGTGAGGAATCAGCTACCGGCGCGCTCTTGTCGGCGCGCTCTTGTCGGCGCTCAGAAAAATTCCCCTATCAGAAGAAATTGCCCTCGCCGCTGGAAATATGCTGCGCACCTATCGGCGAAGTCACGGGACTGAACTGGGCGATGCGTTGATTGCTTCGACCGCCGTCGAAATCGGCGCCCCACTCATCACTCGCAACATCAAGCACTATCCCATGCCCACGGTTGCGGTGTTGCGGCCCTATTGACAGCCACGCCATGCTTTTTGTGACGTGGGCGATTGATCGTAATGGCCATCCGGCTCTTCAAAAATCACGCCTGCGGCGGATGGTCAATAATTGTTTCGGCCGTCGCGTCCCAAAAAAGCTTCTTGCCCGCCCAATAAGAGTGCGCGGCCATGATGCAAGCCACCGAATGGGCGTATCCATTGTGAACGGTGGCGTGTGGCTGCTCGCGGCTGCGCAAGCACTCGAACCA
>CAAGKR010383087.1_pt1 | contig 10558 bp, 7 predicted proteins | sample 2556971 | NCBI WGS metagenome assembly CAAGKR01 (sample SAMEA5207829, study PRJEB30636) | soil metagenome | biome: forest; feature: boreal; material: soil | place: USA | collected 2011-09 | depth 1 m
CCGCCTGTCGACGCACCGACGCGCAGCACGCGCACGTCCTGGAATGCGTAGCGCACGCCGGGCTTACCGCCCGGGGCGACAAGGATGTCGATGTGGTCTTCAGGCTGGATGTAGTAGCCCACCGACATCTGCTCGGCGACTAGGCCGGCGGTTCCGGTGGCGCCCGCCGGGATGGCCAGCGCGACGTAACCCTTGGTGATGTCGAGGTGCGTGACCACGCCGGTACCGGTGGTACCGCTCGTCGCCGACGCGAAGAGCGACGCGGTCAGCGGGATGTTGGCGCTGAGCGTGACGGGAGCGATCTTGCCGACAGCCTGGCTCGGATCGGTGAATGAATCAGCGGGGAAGCTTCCCTGCGCAAGCGGCGCAGTGGTCAGAAGGTCCGATGTGATCGAGGTCCCTGCCGCGATGGAGGTCTTGGCCACGACAACGTTGGCGGTGGGAACACTGTTCTTGCTGACAGTGCCGCTGACCGCAAAGAGCACTGCGGCAGCCGCGGCTGCCGCCAGCACGATGCCCACGATCAGGAACACCCGGTTCTGCGGCTTGTTAGGCTGAATGGCCAACGTCGTTTCCCCTTGATACGGTGTCGTGTTGTAGTGAAGCTTCATCCATGCTGAGCAATGGATGACGAGCTATCGGTCTTGTCGTCGAGTTTCGCTGAGGATCGAGGGCCCGGTGTCGCCGTCCGGTAACAAAGCCATCGACTCTCCGATCCGGTTCTGACGCCGTGTCATGAAGAGAGAGGTCGTTGCTACTCCAAGCGGCCCGTGCGTTGCGCGTTCATGAGCAGGCCGAGCACGTCGTCGCGATAGGGCGCGACGGTGGCGATGCGGCGGTACATGCGAATCGCGGCTTTGTCGTCGCCGCGATAGCGGTAGAGGCGGGCGATCCGTTCGAGGTAGGACACCGCAAGCTCGGTGTCCTGGTTGTCGATGCAGATGTCGGCGAGACGGCTGAGCGGCATCTCGTACACGGGGTCTGAGCGCGCCGCGGCCAGGTAGCAGTTGAGCGCCGCGTTGGACTTGCCCAGGGCGCGGCAGCGGTCGCCGGCGTTCATCGCCAGCTCGGCGACAGCGCGGCCGCCAGCTTCCTGGGCGAGTTCCTGCAGGAGTGCCGCGGCTTCGTCGCAGCGCTTCTTGCGCAGGCGTTCCTCGATGCGCCGGCGGATGTCGGCGAGCCTGCTGTTGTTTTCGAATGGATCATCCTCGATCGGCGGCGCGCTGACCGCGTGGCCGCCGCGACGATTGGAGTGCGCTTCGCCGGGACGCCGCACCCCCCAGCCGCGCGGCTCGGCGTTGTCGTCGGTGTCCGGTGGCTGGACCGCGGCGGTCTGGGCAGCAGCGCCATCGACGAGCGGTGCCGGCTGTGGACCCGCCGGCGCTGGAGCTGGGGATGCCGGCGCAGGGACGTCGCCGCCGGCCACCGGCACCGCGGTCGGGGCAGTCCCCGGGATGGCTGCCCCGAGCGGCGCCGTTTCCGGCGCCGTGACCTCAGGCGCGCTGGCGGGTCGCCAGGCAAGGAACTGCGAGCCTTCGTCTGGGCCGGCCGTGTCAGCGACTGGCGGCAGTGCCTGGCTGGGCGCCGGCTCGTCGGCGGTGAAGGCGGGCATCTCGAGCCGCGCCTCGTCCGGGGCGGCTACCCGGTGGGGAGGCGCGTCCTCGACGATGTGGAACCCGGCCCGCGGCGCGACGAACCCGGGAGTGGCGGTGGCGATCCCTTCATCCGGCGCGGGCTCTGCGAGCTCCGCCGGCTCGGGCTCCCCTGTGGTGGCCTCGGCGTCCACAGGCTGGGGCTCCGCGTCGACGGCATCGACGGTCTCGGCACTCCTCCCAAAGGTCGCCTCAGGGTCGGCGTTCAGCTCGCTCGCGTCGTCCGCGGCGACCGTGGGGGCGGGGGGCCCCATGTCGCTCTGGAAAACCGCCGGTTCGCCGGCGGGGGTGTACTGCCAATCTGGTGCGGCCGGCTGCGCGTCAGCCGTGCCGGCATCGAGAGCCTCGGGGGCCCCCCCGCCCTGGAGGAGGATCACCTCACCATCCGCTGCGTCGCTCGTGGTGGGATTGGTGCCCTGGCGCTGGCGGCGTCGCAGCGCAAAGCGTCGTCGCGAGGACTGTGGTCCCGGTTGCTGCTCGTCGTCGGCGGTCTCGACCTCCTCCTCGAGGCTCGCGGCCGGAGGGGCGACTGCCTCGCTGGGGGGTTCGACGACAGGGGCAGTGGCGTCGCTGGCCTCGCCCGTGCTCGGCTGGACATCCTCGGGCTCGCCCGCCCGCGCTGTGGAAGCGTGCCCGAGCGCAGCCACCTCCTCGGCTCCGACCATGGGGCTGCCCGGCGCCGTCGCGGGCTGGTCGACGGATGCCCTGGCAGTCTCCGACGGTCGGGCCGCGTCCAGCGCGAGCAGATACTCGTACACGGTGCGTCGCAGGCGGCGGGCAAGTATCTGGCTGGACGGGCTGCCCGCACGGAAGGTGACCGACTCCACCTCCTGGATGGTGTCGAGGAGGTGGCGCTCGTCCAGTCGCTCGGTGCTGATGGCCATCTCGAGGCGTGCCTGGAGAAGCTCACCGACCTCGGGGACGTCGGCAGCGAATGTGGACGCAGCATCCTGCCAGCCATGGCGAAGAACGTCGACGGCCCCGTTGGTCGCGATCACAGGTTGTGCTTGCCTCCAGCGCCCATATCCCGGAATGTGGCGGATGCGGTCTGGTTGCGCCGCCATGGTCCGGTCACGGCGCGGTCACGAGGCGGTGCGACGATTTCAGGCCCCACCGAATTGAGATCTGCCACCCTCGTGGTGGACGGCGTCGGCGGAGAGCCGCCATGCCATTCTCGGCCGAGCCAGAGTGGCACCCGGACACCACATCGCAACGAACCTGTGAAGACTCTCACGCCGTGCGGCGGTTTGAGCGCGAGGCTGAGCGCGGATAATACTTGGAGAACGCCCACACACCGAGGCTTGTGATGCCCAGCTTTTTCCCAGCCCCACGCGAGAACATCGCGGTTCCCGACAACCGCAAGGGCCAGATCGTCTTCAAGTGGCCGGATCTCAACATCCGCCGTTACAGCAACGCCATCGTCGCGCCCGACGAGGTGGCCGTCTTCATGTACCAGGGAGAGGTGAAGGGAACCCTGCCGCCAGGACGTCACCGCCTCGACGCGACTGAGATCCCATTCCTCGGGATCTTCGCCGACCGTCTGACCGGCGGAGATCTCTACCGCGTCGAGATCTATTTCGTCGGCAGCCGCGAGTACCCGGAGCTGAGGTTCGGCGGTCGGATCGACAATGTCCAGGACCCAGTGACCGGGCTGGTCGTGTCGCTCGGCGTGTACGGCGAGTACTCCCTGAAGGTCGTCGACCCGTCGACCCTGCTCACCAACCTGACCGGGACTGTGGACGTCACCGACAACGACGCCATCACCGACTGGGTTGCCCAGCAGCTCCTCAAGGTGCTGCGCACCGACGTCACCCAGCACGTGGTCAGCAAGGGCTGGCCGATCCTCGGACTCGCCGCCTACGTCCCGGAGGTCGAGGCGGACGTGATCGCACTGTCCGCGCAGCAACTGGCCGCTTACGGGCTTTCGGTCGCACGCATGGGGAATTTCACCATCAGCCTCGGCGACGAGGACGAGGCCCAGCTCAAGACCCTGGCACGTGACACTGCGTACTCGCGGCTCGCCGGGTCGTTCCAACAGTACGCAGCGGGAGAGCTGCAGCTCGGTGCCGGGCAGGGCATGTCCCAGGGCGGCCAGGCGCTCGGCGGAGCATTCCTGGGCGCGGGGCTTGGCGTCGGCGGCCAGGCCACGCAGATGCCCGGGGTGGGCCCCACCCCGCCGTCAGCGCCCGGGTTCGCCGGGGGCGGCGGTGGCTACCGGCCGTCGCCGTCGGGCGATGGAGCAGCCGCGTCCGTCAGCTGCCCTTCGTGCGGCACTGACAATGCAGCCGGCGCGCGATTCTGCACCAACTGCGGCGCGGCCCTGCCAGTCGCCCAGGCGCATGTCTGTGCCGGATGCGGAGCTCCGTTGGCAGCCGGTGCCAAGTTCTGCTCGGCGTGCGGGCGGACTGTGGAGCCTGCTGCCGCGGCAGCAGGCTCCACAGCGCAAGAGCCGGCGCCCCAGCCGCCGGCCCCGGAGCCGGAGGCGCCGCAGCCACCTCCTGTTCCCTGATCGAACCGCCCTGGTGGGGGCGGGGATCAGTCCCAGCGGAAGCGCCAGGTCGCCACGGCGAAGGTGAGCACCGCCCACCCGGCCAGCACCAGGCAGTCGAGCGCGATGTCCGACAGGCCCGCTCCATCGTTCATGACCCGGTGCATCGCATCGGTCAGCCAGGTGAGCGGGAGCACGTGCACCACAGTCTGTAGCCAGCTGGGCAGGCTGGTGATCGGGAAGAAGATTCCTGACAGGAACATCATCGGCAGGGCCACCATCGTCGCCAGCCCCCGTGCTGTCTCGCTGGTGCGCGCGGCGGTGGTGAGCAGGAAGCCGATGCCGACAAAGGCACCGATGCCGAGAAGAATCGGGACAGCGGCGACGAACCACGAGCCATACATCTGCGCGCGGAAGAGGACGAGGCCGGCGATGATGAGCACCAGCAGTTGCAGCACCACGGTCAACGCGCCGCCGGTGATCTGCGACGCCAGGATCTGCGCTGGCGTGACCGGTGTTGCCCGGAACCGTCGCAGCACCTTGCGCGCGCGCAGGTCGGCCAGGCCGATGGCGACGTAGTTGATGCCGCTCTGCAGGATGATGTACGCGAGCATCGCCGGCAGGAAATAGTCGATGGCGGTCAGCACGTTGACCGAGGCGATCTTGGGAGCCGTGAGGCTCACGCGCGGAGCGCCCTTCGAGGCGAAGCCGCTGAGCACCTGACCGAGCACCTCGTCGGCGACGGACGCGCTCGAGGACGTCTGACTGCCCTGGTAGGGCGCGACCTGGACCGGCGGCGCGCCTGGAATGGCGACGGCGGCGCCGAACCCGGCCGGGATGTCGACGACGACGTCGACGTTGTTGTTCTTGAGCCGGTCGATCTCAGCGCTCTGCGAGCCCTGCTCGACGGTCACACCCTTGATGTGTTCGAGAGCGGTGGTGAACTGCTGTGACTGCGTGGAGTGGTCGGCATCGACGATCCCGAGCGTGACGCTGAAGTTGTTGCCCCCGAACAGGAGACCGAAGATCACCATGAAGAGGAACGCGAGGCCGAGAGTGAAGATCAGCGCGATGCGGTTGCGAAGGCTGGAGCGCACTGCGTTCAGCGTCAGTGCCCGGAAGGCCCTCATGTCCGGAGTGAACGCCCGGTCAGCGCAATGAAGACGTCCTCGAGCGTTCCCTGCCGCACCCGCAGGTCGCGGATGCCTGTCGCCTCGTCCTGCTCACCGCGCAGCAGCCAGTGCCCCTGCGGGTTGAGCAGCTCGCGCAGCACACGTTCCGGCGCTCGCGTCGACACCGCGACGCGCCCGTTGACGGTGACGCCGTCGACGCCGTCGATCCCTGCCAGGGCTGTCTCATCGACTCCGTGCAGCGTCTCGAACTCGATGGTGGTCCCCGGTGCGTGCGCGGTGATGAGGTTCTGTGGGGTGTCGAGGGCGACGATGTGGCCGTGGTCGATGACCGCGACGCGCGAGCAGAGGCGCTCCGCCTCCTCCATGTAATGGCTGGGGAGCACCCCCGTCTTGCCGCGCGAACGGACGCCCTCGATGACGTCCCAGATGTTGAGCCGCGCCTGGGGATCGAGCCCGGTGGTCGGCTCGTCGAGGAAGACGAGGTCAGGGTCGTTCACCAGGGCAAGTGCGATGGACAGACGCTGCATCTGCCCTCCCGAGAGGTCGCTCGCGTAGGCGTCCGCCTTCTCCTCCAGGTCGAACTCCTTGACCAGGTCATCGGTGGAGCGCGCGGAGGGGTACAGGGCGGCGAAGAGGTCGATGGCCTCGCGCACCTTGGTGAGCTGCGGGAGGGCTGTTGCCTGAAGCTGCACGCCGATGCGTGTCTTGATGGCTCGCGCGTCCCGCACCACGTCAGAACCCAGCACCGTGGCGCTGCCGGCGTCCGGCACGCGCAGCCCCTCGAGCATCTCCATGGTGGTGGTCTTGCCGGCACCGTTGGGGCCGAGCATCCCGAAGACCTCGCCGGCCTCGACGGTGAAGCTGATGTCGTCGACCGCCACCAGGCTCCCGTAGCGCTTCACCAGCCCCTTGGCCGTGATCACAGGCATGAGGCGGAAGTATGCGTGCCCTCGCGGCGCGCCCGTCCTCGCACAGAGCGCCCCCGGGAGCACGCGGGCGCGCTCCAGAAATAGAAGAGCACCGCGACCCTCTCGGTTCGCGATGCTTCTATGGGAGGGGGGCCTGTCAGCGATCATCGGACCGCACGCCGATCATCCACCGCGCGCGTCGCGGATTGTCCGACGTAGGTGTCCCGCTCCGTGGCCTGGTTGTAACGCTACGGTGGTGGTGCCGTCGGCCAGGGCGTCACGGAGTCAGCGACGCAGGTGTTGATGTTGGGCTGGGAATGGTTGTTGAGAGCCCGAGCTCGGTGATCGTCTGCCGGTGGGCCAGCAGCAGCGCGTCGTCGAGGCGGGTGCCCCCGTTGCGACCGCGGACGATCAGCACATCGAGGAGGTTGTCGACGCGCCACTCCACCGTGAACTCGACGGCGACGCTCCCGTCAGGCGACGTGGCGGTGCGCGTGGTGGCGTGCGCGGCGTCGCCAAGCGCGCCGGTGGAGACGGCCGTTGCCCCGGGCAGCGCATTCAGCCGCGCGACATCGGCGCCGTACACGGCGGCGGCCCCCGACGGTGACGAGAACTCCTCGACGGTGTCGTCAACCTGGAGAGGGCCGTTGGCGTCGGCGAGCGTGCCTGCGGCGCGGAAGAATTCCTCGCCGGCCCCGGCAAGGAAGCCCGCAGCGATCCCCGCCGGGTTCAGCGTGTGCGGGGGTGTGTCGAGAGTGAAGTCCGGCGAGACCATCTGGTCGATGGCAAGCAGGTAGCCGGACGGCTCACCGCGCAGCACAGCCGGCGCGGCTGCTCCACCGCAGCCGGCGACCATCGTCGCCACGCATGCCGCGATGCCCCACCCGACCCGCACTGATCCTCAATCTTGGCGGATCGCGGTCACGATGTTGCTGCGCGCCACTCGGATCGCCGGCACGAGCGTCGCAATGATGCTGCCACCGATCACCGCGCTGGCCACCGCGATGGCGGCGGTGATCGGGAAGGCGAAGCTCGGGGTGAATCCAGGCGACGAAACGGCGCGGAGCATTCCCACCACCACCGCGCAGCCTGTCGCCACCCCCAGGATGGCGCCGCTGGCAGCGAGCACGACCGCCTCCGTCAGCACAAGTCGCTGTGCGCCGCCGCGGTCGAGCCCGACCGCACGCAACATGCTGAGCTCACGCGATCCCTGGCGGATGTTCACCAGGAGGGTGTTGACGACCGCGATCATCGACATCACCAGGGCGACGATGGCCACCGCGAACAGCAGCCCGAGTGCATGTTGCAGCGCCCGTTCGGTGCTCCCGAGGATGTCGTCGACGGTGACGGCGGACAGCCCGAACGAGGCGGCCGATCCCATCACCGATGATGTGTCGCCGGTCGTCACCACGTCGAGGTCGTCGAACCCGCCAGCGCTGTCGCCGAAGTAGTGCACCGCGACGTTGCGGTCCATGATCAGCGACTCCTCGCCGTTGCCCGCGGGAAACGAGTGGTCGACGATGCCGGCGATGGTGAACGGCACCATTCCGCGACTGGTGACCAGGGGCACGGATGACCCCACCAGCCAGCCATGGGCGGCGGCAAAGGCGCTCGGTGCCAGCACCGCCGGGCCGTCGTCGACCGCGCGGAAGGCGTCGGCGCGCGCCGGGGTGGTGACGTCGAGGCCACCGCTGTCCTGGTACGAAGGCGCATCGATGGTGGTGACACCGAGCACGCTGCTCCCGCTGGCGACCGAGAGGAAGCGCAGCGGCAGCGCCTCGCGGACCCCGGGAGAGGCGGCGATGGTTGCCTCGACAGCGTAGGTCTGTGCCACCGGACTGCGCACCACGACGTCACCGGTGAAGAGGTGAGAGACCCAAGCGTCGCCACCGGAGATCGCGCCCGAGGCAAGTGCACTGACAGCGAACGCGCTGGCCACCGCGATGGTCAGGCCGCTGAGCGTCAGGGCGGTGCGATTGCGCCGCCGCACCAGGTTGCGCGTCGCGGCACCGGACTTCGAGGTGAACGCGGAAGCGATGAAGCCGACCACCCGTGCCACCCACGGCGCCAGCACCGGCAGGGCGCAGAGCACGCCCGCGATGACCAGCACGGTCCCGACCGCCGCGGCGGTGCCGTTTCCGATGATGAACAGGAGCGCGCCGGCGACCAGCGCGACTGGGGCGAGCGAGATGGGAAACGTGCCCAGCCGTTCGCGCTCCGAGCCGGGGTGGGGCCGAAGGCCGGCCAAGATGGGATGCCGGCCACTGGCCAGCGCCGGGATGGCGCCGCCCACCAGGGCGGCGAGCGACCCCACCAGGACTGCGAGCAGCACCTGCCACGCGCTCACGTCCAGCGATGGTGAGGAGAGGTCGGCAGGGGTCAGGTGGGCCTCAAGGAATGCCGCAAGGCCGATGCCGACGGCCACGCCAAAGGGGATCGCCAGCGCGGTGAGAAGAGCCACCTCGAGCATGAAGACGCGGAACACCTGGCGAGAGGACGCCCCGGCAGCGCGCAGCAGGCCTGTCTCCCGACGGCGCTCGCTGGCCGCCAGGGCGACGCTGTTGGCCGTGCAGCCAGCACCGACCACCAGGCTGAGCACGGTCACCAGCAGCAGCAGGGGCTGCACCTCACCAAGAGGTGAACCGGCACCAGCGCGCGGGTCAACCGTGGTCACGCCGTTGCCGATCGAGGTGCTCACCTCGTCGGCCACCTGCGAAGCGTCGGCGCCGGGGGTCAGCTGCAGCGCAACCATTGCGGTCCGCAGCCCGAGCGGAAACTGGTCGAGCATCGCGTTCTCGGTGATGAACACGCCGTTGCGGGCAAAACCGCCGAGACCGCCGCCGTTGCTGAAACCGACAATCGTGAACGTGTCGGGGCCGGTGCCGGTGGTCAGCTGCACCTTGTCGCCGAGCCCGAGAGGGCCACGGTGCTCAGACGTGGCCAGCGTTGCCGCCAATCCCTGATCGAGGACGATTTCGGACGAGCTGTTGGCCACGGGCAGGCGCCCGGCGGCGAGCGACAGCGGCCGCAGCGCGACGCCGCCGCCGCGCAGCGCCAGGATGTTGACCGTGCTACCGGCGACGTTCGAGCTGCTCAGCCGGGCCACAACGCGCTTCTCGTACAGGGGCACGGCGCTGCTGACCCCGGGCAGGTTGGTGAGCGAAGCCGCGGCGTCCGCGGTCAGGCCGGTGCCGGCGGTCACGCGCACGTCCAGGTCCGAACCACCCGCAGACGACTGCGCAGCGGACCTCGACACGGAGTCGAGGCCACTGATGGTCACCGAGACGCCGAGCACCACAGCGATGCCGAGAGCAACCGCGATGGAGGTGAGCAGCGCGCGCAGGGGACGGCCGCGGATGGCGCGCCGTGCCAGCGCCCAGGGCACACTCATAGGTCGAGCTTGCCGAGCCGCTCGACCAGAACGCCCACTGCGGCGGGGGGGCCGGCATCGTCCGCTTGGGCCAGGGCGACCTCGTCGACGATCTCGCCGTCGCGCATCACCAGCACGCGATCCGCGTGGGCGGCAACCCGTGCGTCGTGGGTGACCAGGACGGCGGTCTGCTGCTGGCTCCGGCAGAGGCGACCGAGCAGGGCCATCACCTCGTGCCCGGTCGTCCAGTCAAGGTTGCCGGTGGGCTCGTCAGCGAGCAGCAGCGCCGGCGCTGCCGCCAGGGCGCGGGCGATGGCCACGCGTTGCTGCTCGCCACCCGAGATCTCCTCCGGCCCGTGGCCCTGGAGACCATGAAGGTTGAGTTGGTCCATGAGCAATGCCACCCGGTCGCTGATGTCCCGACCGCTCACACGGCCGTCCCGGTGACGCCGCGACCCCTCGTTGCGCAGGCGCAGCGGCAGTGCCACGTTCTCCGCCGCGGTCAGGTTGGGGAGCAGGTTGAAGAACTGGAATACGAATCCAATGCGGTCCCGGCGAAACGCCGAGAGCGCGCCATCGTCAAGGTTGTACAGCGACCTACCCTCGACTGAGACGGTGCCGGAATCCGGCGGCTCGAGTCCGCCGAGGATGTGAAGCAGCGTGCTCTTGCCGCAACCGCTCGGGCCCATCAATGCGACGAACTCCCCGCGGGTCACTTCGAGGGATACGCCGCGCAGCACCTCGCGGGGTGGGCGGCTGATGCTGTACGTCTTGCGCAGTTCGTCGGCGACGACGACGGTGGTGGACACCGGGGCGGCGGGGGAGGCGGTACTCATTTGGTGTGGTCCTCGGCGTTGCGTGAGGTGCAACCGCGCTGTGTTGCGCGAATCGCCTGCAAGGGTTGGTGCGACATCAGTCGATGAGGTAGCTCTCCAGGACGGATTCCACGGAGTTGAACAGGAGACCACCGGGAGACGCGAGCAGCGGTGGGATGGTCAGGTCGGGAA
>CAAGKR010512021.1_pt1 | contig 10557 bp, 9 predicted proteins | sample 2556971 | NCBI WGS metagenome assembly CAAGKR01 (sample SAMEA5207829, study PRJEB30636) | soil metagenome | biome: forest; feature: boreal; material: soil | place: USA | collected 2011-09 | depth 1 m
CGATTCTGTCATGCACGGCTGGCTTGGCGCTAGCAATGTTCGCCAGAGCGGTCCGGAGGGACATGATCGAGTATTTGTACCCGACGCGTCTCGGCAGCACGACGTCGGCAAGTGAGCGGCCGACTGAGCCTGACGGGCGACGATCATCTCACCGAACAGAAGCGTGAATCGGGATGAGCGCACCCCTCACAGGCAGACTAGGCATCCGACTCCGCAGCTCCACGCGCCAAACGAACTAGCTCGACCATGCGCCGCGCACGCTCTGGATCGACGGGGTTCCACGTCGAGCCCTCCACTTTCAGACTCGTGCCCACGATCGCGCCGTCGGCGACTCCGAGAAGCTTGATCACGTTGTCGTGATTAACGCCGGTATTGGCTATCACGGGGATATCGGGGACCGCAGCCTTCGCTGCACTCAGGTCTTCATACTCTGCACTTACTCCCGCCTGTGTTCCACTGATCAACAGCGCGTCGATTCCCATGTAGGCAGCGCCCCGTGCACGATCGGCTACCGGCCGACCGCTGACTGACCGACTGAACTCCGGGGTGATGTTGGCGAACAGCGCGACTCCGTCGGCTCCAATCATGTGCCGATACCCGGCGAGATCGCCAAGCGACGGCGCGAACAGACCCATGTCGCTCTCATAGACTCCAGTGAAGACTTCGCGAGCGAAGGACGCTCCCACCGCGGCGGCCACCGCTAGCGTCGCCTTTGCATCCCAGAGGATGTTGACACCAAACGGAACCCGCACATCTGGCCGCACCTCGACGATGGCGGCCGCCATCGCCGCCGCTACCTCAGGACCGACCTGCAGCTGGTAGGGGATGTCGTTCTCATTGCAGAAGAGTAGGCCGTCCACGCCCGCATCTTGAAGCGCACTGATGTCGCGGGCCAGACTCGAAACGACGGCGTCCATACCAGCGACGGAATCGTATCGGGGGCGTCCCGGCAAGGCCGGCAAATGGCACATGGCGATCAACGGCTTGTCGACGTTGAACACTTTGCGCAGCGCATTCATCTTTGCCTCCCTTTTATGGTGACTCGAGGTTGGTCGAGCGTATGGCACCCAAGAGGCCTTCATCCGGCCCCTGGCGGCGGCGAGCGGCCGGCGCGGCAGCACTCGGTCGCTTGGCAACGATCACCTCGACACCCGCAGCGCGAAGGTCTGCAAGGACATCCGGCGCTGCGCCTTCGTCCGTCACGAGGGTCGAGATTGCAGTCACTGCCGCGACGTGAGCCATCGCATGAGCGCCGAGCTTCGTGCCGTCAGCGAGAAGCAAGAGTCGTTCGCTGCGCTCGATCATCACCCTGTGATTCTCGGCCTCTTCTTCGAACAACTCCGTGATCCCGTGGCTCGGCGTGACTCCGGCTGCACCAAGCACGGCGATATCGGCGTGGTAGCGTCGCACAGTCGCCACAGCCACTGGTCCGACGCACGATAGCTCGTCCCGGTGTACAGTGCCGCCCAGCACGGTGACTCGCGGCTTCCGCGTGCCGAGCAGGCCCGCCACCGGCAGTGACTCACACACCACAACAAGATCGTCACGGGCTGGCATGAGACGCGCGAACTGCTCGGTCGTCGTTCCCGTTCCGATGAAGATCGTTGACACGTCGCTTATGAGTGCGACCGCAGTCATCGCAATGAGCCGTTTCGCTGCAGCATTCTGCAATGAGCGCGTGTTGAATGCAGGGTCCAGCGAGCGAGTCAGATGAGCCGTGGCTCCGCCGTACGTGCGCCGCAAGAAGCCAGTGCGCTCGAGCTTGGCGATGTCACGCCGAACGGTCATCTCGGAAACGCCAAACTCCAGCGCCAGTGCACTGATGCGAATCGTCTGCTCCTCAGCCACACGCTCAAGGATGCGTGTGCGACGGTCCGATGCCAGCATGGAAGCCTCCCAGCCTTCAAAGGACGCCATCTTTGTGCCCGTCCAGCACAATATCACACTCACTCTTCTCAGTACTAACGCCTTTTAGTATTGTAACCATGTGCGATGATGTGAATCCCGAGTCCATTATGGGCACACTGAGATTACGTTGAGAGGCGGCTGACGAAAATGGCTCTCATTCTCGGCATCGACATCGGGACGACTTCCACCAAGGCGATCCTGTTCGACCCCAGCAAGGGCATCGTGGCTGAGGCCCAGCGAGACGCCGGACTAGTCAGTCGGCACGCGGGCTGGGCCGAAGAGGACGCGGGCGTCTGGTGGACAAATGTCTGTGGGCTGGTGCGCGGGCTCGTGACCGGTCATTCCATCGCCGCCGTCGGGGTCACCGGCATGGTTCCTTGCATCGTTCTCTCCGACGCACATGGCGAACTGCTGCGGCCCTCGATCCAGCAGAACGACGCACGAGCCATCGACGAGATCGCGGAGCTGCGGGCGGTCTTCGACGGTGCGCGCACTCTGGCGCGAACAGGGGCGCCCATCACCCAGCAGTCCATCGCTCCTAAGCTGCTATGGCTTGCACGTCATGAGCCGGAAGTATGGTCGCGCGTCGCCTTGGTCCAGGGCTCTTATGACTTCATCGTCTCGCGGCTCACGGGCGCCGTCGGTGTCGAGTCCAACTGGGCGGTTGAGAGCGGCTTGTACGACCTTGAGACACAGACGTGGGCCGACGATGTGCTTGCCGCCGCCGGTATCCCCTTTGACATGTTGCCGCCGATCCGACAACCCCTCGACGTCGCCGGCGTGGTGAGCGACGCCGCCGCCGCCGAGACTGGCCTCGCGGCAGGAGTGCCGGTCATGGCGGGGGTGGCTGATCATGTCGGAGCTGCCTTTGCGGCTGGGGTAATCGACGACGGCGAGTTGCTCATCAAGCTGGGCGGCGCCGGCGACATTCTCATGGCGACCGACACCCCATTGATCGACGCGCGCCTCTTCTTCGACCTGCATGTCATTCCCGGGAAGTATCTGCCCAACGGCTGCATGGCGACGAGCGGCAGCCTCATCCGCTGGTTCCAGCAGGAGATTGCGCAGGGGCAGCCCCTTCGCGAGCTCGATGACGAGGCCGAGGCCGTTGGCGCCGGCGCTGGTGGAGTCTTGGCGCTGCCCTATTTCCTCGGCGAGAAGACGCCGCTGAACGATCCCAATGCTCGTGGAGCTTTCGTCGGCCTGCATCTTGGCCACACGCGTGCTCATCTCTATCGTGCTGTGCTCGAAGCGATCGCTTATGCATTCCGCCATCACATCGAGGTGTTCACGGAGCTGGGTCACTCGCCCACGCGCATCCGGGTCAGCGGCGGCGGTGCCAAATCAGCCACGTGGACACAGATCATCGCCGACATCATCGGCATGCCGATCGAGGTCGTGGAGGGTCAAGGAGGCGCGGCGGTCGGCGCCGCCTTCGTGGCCGGCATGGCCGTGGATAGCTTTTCAGACTGGCGAGACATCGAGCGCTTCACGACCGTGAGCGCCACAGTTCAGCCGCACCCAGCTGAAGCTTATGCGCGCGGTTATTGCGCCTACCGAAGTCTCTACCCTGCGTTGAAGGAGGTCCCCCTGTGAGTGTCCTCATCACCGGAGCCGCGGCTGGCATAGGCGCGGCAATCTCCGAGGCGTTCGCCAAAGCAGGCCACGCCGTGGCGATCACCGATATGGACAGAGGGGCCGCCCGGGCCAGAGCCGAAGAGCTCCACGCCTTGGGGCTACAACTCGACGTGCTTGACAGTGAGTCGATCAGGAGTGCCGCAGAGACGACCGAGCACGAGCTGGGGCCGTTGAAGGTCTGGATCTCAAACGCCGGCGTTTCGAGCATGGCTCGCTTCACCGAGGTCACCGAAGAGGACTGGGACCACAACATGGACGTCAACGCCAAGGGCGTCTTCCTTTGCGGCCAAGAAGCTGCGCGCAGACTGCGACGCAACGGCGGCGGCGCCATCGTGAACACCGCCTCCATGGCGGGGAAACGCGGTGGCGCACCGTTTCTTGCGCACTACGTGGCCTCCAAGTTCGCCGTCGTTGGACTTACGCAGGCGATGGCTGCCGAACTTGCCGTCGACGGCATACGAGTGAATTGCGTCTGCCCCGGCTACGTCGTCACGGGCATGCAGAAGCGCGAGCTGCGCTGGGAAGCCGAGCTGCGCGGCATCACTGTGGAGGAGGTCCAGAGACTCTATGTGGCAGACACGCCTCTCGGCCGTCTCGAAACGCCCGATGACGTGGCTGCGGCTGTGCTCTTTCTGGCCAGTCCGGAGTCGTCGTTCATCACCGGCGAGGCGCTCGCCGTCAACGGCGGCTCTTTCATGGACTAGGGGAGAGAAACCGCCGCCGAGCGTCGGATTAGAAGGGTCAGACACAAGCAATAGGAAAGGTGGCACACCAATGAACCAACAAGCAGTACCGGGGAGCGGCCCCGTGCCCGGGGCAACCGAATCCACGCCATCCTTGTTCTTGCGCAACGCCACGGGCCTGGTCCGCGAGCTCACCGCGTTCGACGCCTTCAACCTGGTGTTCTCCGCGGTCCTCGTACCGATCGGCTTCATGGACGTGATGGCGTTTGCGCCCCAATTCTGGCCGCGAGCAAATCTCTTCCTCTCGTTCCTGATTGCGGCCCCGCTGCTGACGTGTTTCGGGCTCGTATATCTGTACTTTACTGTCCTAATGCCGCGCTCAGGCGGCGACTACGTCTGGGTATCTCGCACGCTGAGTCCCTTCCTAGGGTTTGTCGTGAACGTGTCGCTCACGTACGTCTTCCTCACCTGGGTCTCATTCAACTTCATGCTGATTATGAAGGTGCTTGCGCCGGCTCTTGCCTACGTAGCCGGCATCAAGGCGAGCTGGCTCGCCAACCCGGGCAACGTTGAGATCGCCGTCATGATCACACTTCTGACGGTTGTCTATGCTCTTCTCATGATGCGCGGCGTTCGACCCATGGCGCGCTTCATGTTCGTCAGTTTCATCATCGTGTGGCTCGGCGTTCTCGTCATGATCGTCATCATGGCCTTCGCCAGCCATGCCGGGTTCATTCACAACTGGAACGCGAATTCCGGAACGGGCCTCAGCTACGCGGGTGTTGTTGCCAAGGCCAACGGACTTGGGTTCAGCGCCGCGGGCGGCATCGGCTGGGGAGCCACGCTGTTTGCGATGGTCTACGCCTTCAACGTCTACACAGGCTTTCAGTGGACCGGCTACTTCGCCGGCGAGATCAAAAACGTTCGCCGGACGGCGGCCACATCGATCCTTGGCGCCATGGTCGCATCCGTGGTCGGCTACTGCCTGTTGGCACTGTTGGTCTACAAGTTCTTCGGCTTCAATTTCTTCGGCTCGCTGGTGTACCTCGGCTTCGGCCCGGGCGCGTCTCACGTGACCTTGCCGTTCGCACCGTACATCCCGCAGCTGCTGAAGTTCCTGCCTGTCGCGCGGGGCATCCAGATCGCCCTCGTTCTGACCTTCCTGCTCACAATCATCTGGTGGACGCCTGCAGGCTTCCTGCTAGGCACACGCAACGCCTTTGCATGGGCCTTTGACCGGCTGGCACCCGAGCAGCTCACCAGAGTCTCCGACCGCTTCCACACTCCCGTCGTGGCGACGATCTTCATCGCCGTCGTCATCGAGATCCTCAACCTGCTCAACATCTTCTCCAACCTGGGGGCCTGGCTCCTCAGCATCATCTGGGTGCTTGGCGCGGCCTTCGTGATCGTGTCGTTCGCAGCCGCGTGGATGCCCTGGCACAAGCCGGAGCTGCACGCACAAGCACCGGGCTGGTCGCGTCGTCGCTTCCTCGGCGTGCCGGTCATCACCTGGGTCGCGATCGTCAGCCTCGCTTCGTGGGCCTTCGTCATCTGGACGGCGTTCTCGACCGGCTTTGGCGGCTCGTTCTCTCCTAAGCCGATGCTTGAGTCCTCGGCCGTCCCGATCCTCGCGATCGTCTGGTACATCGGCGTGCGCATGTATCGACGCCGTCAGGGCGTAAATCTTGGGCGCCTGTTCCAGGAAATCCCACCGGAATGAGCAGCAGCCTTCCGCTGCCCGTTGTCGGCCGTCGCCTTGTTGAGGCGGCGGCCGACCTTGGCTTGGTGATCCGCCTCATGGGCGGCGTCGCCATCTGGCTGCACGCTACCGAGGAAGCGCGAGAAGCACTCGAGCGCGAGTATCCCGACCTCGACCTGGTCGCCCACGAGCCCCAGTCCCGGCAGGTGCGTAGCTTTCTCGAAGAGCAGGGCTACGAGGGTGAGAAGCTGTTCAATGCCATGCACGGTGCCCAGCGCCTGCTCTACCGTCACGCAGAAGATGGCTACCAGATCGACGTCTTCCTCGACAAGTTCAACATGTCGCACAAGCTCGATCTCGGCAAACGCCTCGACACCGAGCCGCTGACCCTTCCCGCGGCCGAGCTGCTGCTCACCAAGTTGCAGATCGCCGAGATCAACCGCAAAGACGTGGGCGACGTGGTCATGCTGCTTTGGGGCCACCGGCTCGGCAGCAGCGACGGCCCCGGCGAGCTCAACATCGAACATGTCGCCAAGCTCTGCGCCGGCGACTGGGGACTGTACACGACGCTCAGCGACAATCTCGTCAAGGCGCGTCAGCTGTTGCCCGAGGTGCTCGGTGAGCGGCTTGCTCCGAGCTGCGCTGCGTCGCAGATCGACGCGGCTCTCGCTCGCCTCGACCAGCATCCCAAGTCCTTCGCCTGGAAGACACGCGCGAGGGTCGGGCGCCGAGTTCGCTGGTACGAGGTTCCCGAAGAGGTGCACCGGTGAGCACCACGCTGTATTACGCCTCCGACATCCATGGATCGGATGTGCTGTGGCGCAAGTTCATCAACGCGGGCAAGTTCTACGAAGCTCAGGTGCTCGTCATGGGCGGCGACATCACCGGCAAAGGGGTGGTGCCGATCGTCGACACCGGTCATGGCTTCAGGGTGGAAGAAGTGACGGGCAAGGAGCTGCTCGACGAATCGCAGCTGCCGGCGATCGAGAAGCGAGTGCGCGACATCGGCTTCTATCCCTATCGCATGGCCGAGGCCGACCTCGAGGCTGTGTACACGAGCGAGACGGCCGTGGATGAGGTCTTTCGTCAAGTGATGCGCGAGAGTGTCTCTCGCTGGATGAGCCTGGCAGAGGAACGCCTGGCGGGGACGGACATCAAGCTCTTCGTGATGATCGGCAACGACGACGAGACGTCACTGCGCGACGTCATAGCGGCGTCCAGCCTCGCCATCGACCCCGAAGACAGGGTGGTCGACGTCGGTGAGGACTTCCAGATGTACTCCTGCGGCTGGGCCAATCCCACGCCCTGGAATACGCCGCGCGAGATGCCCGAGGACCAGTTCGAGGTGCACCTCGAACAGCACCTCGTGGGACTCGAGCGGCCGGAGCGGGCGATCTTCAACTTCCACGCCCCCCCTTACGGCACGGGGCTCGATCATGCACCGATGCTCGACGCCAATCTCAAGCCCGTCGTTCGCGGTGGACAGATCCAGATGGACTTTGTCGGTTCACATGCCGTGCGTGCGGTTATTGAGCGCTACCAGCCGGCGCTTGGGCTCCACGGCCACGTTCATGAATCACGCGGCGTCGCCAAGCTGGGCAGGACGCTCTGCATCAACACGGGCAGCGCCTACGCCGAGGGCGTGCTGCACGGAGCTCTCGTGACAATCGACAAGAAGAAGGGCGTGCAAAGGCACCTGCTGGCATCCGGTTGATTCCGGCGCGGCCCGTAGAGCAAGGAGAATGGCACGATGACTAGATTCAGATTAGGGATCAACACCTGTTTCGCGGTGAAGCGCTGGCCAGAACCTGAGCAGTGGGCGACCATCGTGCGAGATGAGCTGGGTCTCAACCTGGTGCAGCACTCGCTTGACCTGGTCGACGTCGGGGCCTCCGACGAGTTGCTGCGCGCGGAAGCGGCGGCGGTGCGCGCAGCCTGTCAGGAGATGGAGCTGACGCTCGACTCGACCTTCACGGGCCTCGCGGCGTACTCGTCCAATATGCTGCTCGACCCCCGGCCGGAGGTTCGTCAGCACTGGGAGGCCTGGTTCGGCAAGGCTATTACCTTCACTGCAGCGGCAGGCGCGGCCATCGTCGGCGGGCACGTCGGAGCGTTCGCGGTAAGCGAATGGCGTGACCAAGAACGACGCGCAGCTCGCTGGAACGAACTCCAGCAGACGTTGCTAAGACTGGCTGCACGGGCCAAAGAGGAGGGCCTTGAGGGGATCTATGTCGAAAACCTTGCCGCCGCGCGTGAACCCGCCACCATGGGCCAGATCGACGATCTCCTCACCACCGGGGACGCCAGGCATGTCCCGATCTTGCTTTGCCTCGACGTCGGCCACCAGTGCGTGCCGGGTACCACGGGGCGCGAGCGCGATCCTTACGCCTGGTTGAAGGCGTATGGTTCCCGCCTCGGCGCGGTACAGCTGCAGCAAAGCGACGCTGAGGCGGATCACCACTGGCCGTTCACCGCTGCGCACAATGCCGAAGGTCGCATCGATGCTGGGCGCGTTCTAGCCACCCTTGAGGCGGCTGGGGTAGGAGATGTCACACTGTTGTTTGAGATCATCCCTTCATTTGAACAGGACGATGATGTGGTGCTCGCCGAGCTCATCGAGTCTGCCCGCTACTGGCAGGCGGCTCTGAAAAGGCACGCCTCGCAATCGGACGCCAACGACAGTCCATTCTGAGTCACCTGGCGAACAGCCATGACAATGAGAAAGGAAACTCACGCCAAGGAGCTGATGGCGCTGGCGCTCGACCTCGCGGCACGCGCCAGCGCCATCCATCGCAGTCATCTGCAGAGCGAACTTCACGTCGAGACGAAGTCGACCGACAGTGACTTCGTGAGCAACGTTGATCGCGAGGCCGAGGAGATGATCGTCCTCAGGCTGTTGGCGGCGCGCCCAAACGACGGACTTCTCTCGGAAGAAGGCGCGGTTGGCGAGGGCACCAGCGGTGTGCGCTGGATCATCGATCCACTCGACGGGACCACGAACTTCATCCGAGGCTATCCCTCATTCGGCTGCTCGATTGCAGTAGAGGTCGATGGTCGACCGCTTCTGGGTGTGGTCAGCGACTCGCTAAGGAACGCCGCATACGCCGGCATGACGAGTGATGGCGCGACGTTCGGGGCACGACCAATATCGCTCAGGACTCCACCGAGATCGCTGAATGAGGCCATCGTCTCGACGGGCTTCTCTTATGACGCTACTCAACGTCACCTCCAAGGGTCCGTGATGGCCCAAATCGCGGAGCGCATTGCGGACATTCGCCGCAGCGGTTCGGCGGCGCTCGACCTCTGTCGGCTCGCGGCTGGGTCAGTCGATGCGTTCTTCGAGCTCGATCTGGCGCCTTGGGACTACGCTGCCGGGAGCATCATCGCCGGCGCTGCTGGTGCCGAGGTCCTTCAGGTGCCCGCTGCCCACGGGCAAGGACCGGCCATCGTGGCTGCGCATCCCCGTCTGCTTCCAGCGCTGGTCGATCTTCTTCATGCCGCAGGCGCCTTGTCGGACTGACAGGGGTCAAGGCAGGAGACGGGCTAGGCCCGGCTTGCTGAGGAACTCGCTGAGGACCGCGATGACGAAGTGGAGCTCCCGTGACCGCCACTCGCGCCGCCGTACAAAGAGATGGTCTGCCTGAACCGCTCTGGCATCGGACGGCGACCAACGAGCGCACTAGGTATCCAATGAATAGTCTGTGCGTCGCGCTACGACGCGAGACCGAGATGCCGCAACCGACAACGTTGCGACAGCGCAATCCGACCGCGTTCTCGTCATCCCGTGCATCGCCCCGCGGCTTAAGACGATATCGAGCCCCATGCCAAGACAGGACCCTCCCGTAATGCCACGGCAGCAGCGCTTGTTCGCAGACGGGTCCTTGCTCGCCGTGGCCGTAGTCTGGGGCCTCAGTTTCGTCGTCATGAAGGACTTGCTCGTCAGCATGTCGCCGATGCTGATGGTGCTCCTCCGTCAACTTCTGGCCCTCGCCGTCGTCGCGCCTCTCCCACATGCCCTTGGAGCTGCCCGCCGTCGCGACTGGGTGACCGGGGGGGCGCTTGGGCTCGTGCTTTCGCTAGCTTGGATCGCTGAGACCTTCGGGCTTGCACACACAACGCCAGGGAAAGCTGGCTTCATCATCAGCCTCAGCGTGGCGATGGTGCCGTTCATGGCAGCCGCCGTCACGAGACGTCGACCCGTCGGCGCACAAGTTGCTGGAGCACTAGTCGCGACCGCCGGGCTCGCCGCACTGTCGCTGCGCGGCGACCTTACGCTGTCCTTCGGCGATGGGCTTTGCCTCCTCGCCGCCGGCCTTTTCGCTTGCCAGATCGTCGGCGTTGGCTTGCTTGCACGTCACACTCCGCCGTTGGTGCTGACGGTAACGCAGCTGGCGGCGTCGGCGGCATTCTTCTGTCTCGCGACGCCGTTCGTTGATCCCTTGCGCCTTCCACACGCCTGGCATTCGTGGGCGGGCCTCGTCTTCTTGGGCGTTTGCGCCGTAAGTGGACCATTCTTTGTGCAAGCCTGGGCGCAGCGCATAGTCGTCTCATCTGAGGCGGCAATCCTCCTTTCTTTCACGGGCCTTTTCGCAGGTGTGTTCGCGGTTCTTTTGTGGGGTGAACCACTCA
>CAAGKR010094173.1_pt1 | contig 10553 bp, 13 predicted proteins | sample 2556971 | NCBI WGS metagenome assembly CAAGKR01 (sample SAMEA5207829, study PRJEB30636) | soil metagenome | biome: forest; feature: boreal; material: soil | place: USA | collected 2011-09 | depth 1 m
ACGTGTTCGAGGTTCCTCCAAACCCCCTCGACCAGATGGAGAAAACAAAAGTCATGTTCTTTACTGACTTGAAGGGCGATATTTCCAGCCTGTCGATCCCGCTTGAGCCGCACGTCAAAGACATTGTTTTCAACCGGTTACCTGACAAGTCAATGAGCACCAGGAGCTTCCTTGAGCCGCTGGCTGGGCCGTACCAACTGGGAGGTGTTACTGAAACGGTCTCGCTCGAAGGCGAAAAAACCCTCTTCCTTATCGTTCCCGGCCAGCCCAAGTATGAGTTGGTTCCCAGGCGTGGTACGACGTTTGACGTCAAGGGGTTATCTGGATTCAGTATTGAGTTTAAAAAGGATGAGACAGGTAATGTCAGAGAGGCGGTCTTCTACCAGCCCGACGGAACCTTTGTGGCGAAGAGGAAGTGAAATATTTGGTAATTGAATGATTGGGCCATTGGGAGAACGGGTTAGGGGTCAGGCGAGTTGTCCGACCGGCTTGCTTGTCGTTAGTCAGGACCGTCTTGGTACCTGGCAGGTTGTCGAGCCTCTAACTCAGTATTGCGCAGGATCGCCCTCTCCCATCGGAAGAGGGTTTAAGGTTTGTAAACCGATCCCGACAGCCCAAGGCTCAGTCGACCATGTAGCTCTTGGGGTAGCTTACAACTTCTGCTCGAACCTTGGCCACGCCAGCTCCGAAGTAGCCCAGCTTCTTCGCCGCGGCCATGGACAGGTCCAAGAAACGGCTGTGGACGAACGGGCCTCGATCGTTAACTCTTACCACGAGGGATAGATTGTTTCTAAGGTTCGTTACTTTGAGTTTTGTTCCCAACGGAAGGCTTCGATGTGCGGCTGTAAGTCCATTCATATCAAAGGCCTCACCGCTTGCCGTGGAACTTCCTTGGAATTCCTCACCGTACCAACTTGCCAAACCGAGCTCACTAACAACTTCCTGGGTCGCCAGGGGAACAACCGGGGCGGTCAATTTGGCCGAGGGAGTCGGACTTGCCTCAGTGCGGGGCGACAAGGCAACTAGCGCCACCACGGCACACCCGATAACCAATTTTTTCATTCAACCTCCATTTAACGCTTAACTCTCCAGGCTGCCTGAAAGGCTATAAGACTTACAAGGCCATCACAAGAGTCAAGAAACTTTAAAATTCTACGGAATACTGTAGAAAATGTCAAGAACGAAGAAGGAAGGGTACCACCTACCCGCTGGTCGGGCTGGTTCGGTAAGCCGATAACCGGTCACTGGATTGGGTATGTGAGGCTATCGCTTGGCTAATCGGACCAGGCGCCTGAAGCTTCCTGATTGGTTTACCCACCTCACTGTCAAGCTGGCTCCCGGCTGAGGGCGAAATCTGCAATTTAGCATTTTGAAGGTACTGGTCCGATCGCCGGCAAAAGGGGGGGCCGAATCGAACTGACCAATTTCGTCGTTGCCGCCGTTGTGCAGAGTGAGCCCATCAAACCTAATCCTCAAAGCGCGGTGCGGTTAAGGGAGGCTGCAACATCGTTTTTAGCCGCTTGCTAAGCCTGCGGCGCGCCCTCAGGAGGCGCGATTTAATTGCGGCCACGCTGAGGTTTAGCATGGACGCGACTTCTCGCGGTGAATAGCCTTCCAGATAGCAAAGCAGGAAGGTCGAACTCAAGGATGGGCTCAGGCTCGCGAGGGCACGGTTCAGGATACTTTGTAGCTCAACCCCGGTGTAATGCCTGTCCGGCTGATCGTCGGGATGGTGGGTGCGGCAGATTTCGAGATATTTATCACTGACGGTGACCGCGTCCAAAGACTCTGTTTCATGGTTGAAACGCCTCTTTCGAAGCTTCATCAAGGACTCGTTGATGACGATTCGCATTACCCATGTATAGAAGCGAGAGCTGCCCTGAAACTGATCGAGCCGGCAATAAGCTTTCAGTTCAGCTTCCTGGACAACATCCTCCGCATCCTCCTCGTTCCGCGTCATCTTCAACGCGCGGCGATAAAGGCTATGATGGTACGGTCCAATAAGTGCCTCAAACGCTGCACCGCTGCCGGTGCGGGCTTGGGCCAAAACGAATTTCTCGTCGATCAAGGAAATACCCATGTTCTCCACATCCTTTCTGCTCCTGCATCAACCGCGGTCTTCGATTGAAGTTCGGGTGCTCTGGCGAAGAGTGTCCGCGTCGATGGCGGTTCTTTGGAGCTGATTGTGCATGTCGATTGGAGGGATTCGCGATCCTGTAAAGGTCACTTCTGACTACCCCAGGATCTGCAAATCCACACAGGCGCATGATTACATTGCCCGCAGGGGGTGTATGTTCAATTTTGCACACTTTTGAAAATATTGTTTGTCCTCTAAATTTAACTTTGGGGCTCTAATAAGTTGCCGAAAGTGCCTCCCAGCAGATCGCACTGTGTTGTGAGGACCGCGGTTTAAGCTCGCTCGCCTCACCCCTTTTCCTGTGTACAGTAAAATCGCCTCTCTTAACATCTCCAGGGAAAAGATCGGATCCCGAATTTTCCGTCACCCTGGGTGCGCCATCGTGCTGCGCTTACGACTCGGAGCTTGGCTTAGTAGAGCGTGCGACACAATCAGGCAAATTACTTATCCCGGGCGAGAAAATACCCCATAACGCTCGAAGGTGTTTGTGTGGGTTAAGAGCGAAGTGATTTGTTGCGCTCAGGAGGACTTGCATGAAGGATTCTTAAGCAATCTGTTAATCGTGGAGAACAACGTTAAGGAGTGAGCTGTGGACGTGCAAGCCGCCCAAGCCGCCGTTGTATTCAATGAAACCCAGCTTCCTGAATTTATTCATGAAATAACTTACCCTGGCGCGGGTTGTGCCGATCATGGCGGCAAGGGTCTCCTGGCTGACCTTCGATACCACGGGTTCCGGCTTCGCTTCCTTGCCATAGCGCGCCAGCAACAGGAGAATCCGGGCCAGCCGTTTTTCACTTGAATTGAAGAGCTGATCCACGAGGTCCTCTTCGATTCGAATGTTGCGCGAAAGGAGATAGGTCATGAAGGATTCGGCAAACGTCGGTTTTTCGTGCAGCAGGCGTATCATCGTCTTCTTTTCAACTCGAACGATAGTCGGGCGTTCGAGAGCAGTCGCGGAGGCCATGCGGAGAGGCTGGCCCACCAGACAGCCCTCACCAAAAAAGCTGCCCGGTTCAAGCAGGGCGATTACCGCTTCTTTCCCGCCATCTGACAGGACGGTGAGCTGCACCTTCCCAGTCTCGACGTAGAACACCGCATCGGCCGCGTCCCCTTGCTTATAAATGGATTGTTTATCCCGGTATTCCTTGAATGTCTTTCCGGTGCCCACCACGGACAGAAATGCATTGGGATCAAAAACAGGTGTTCGTTTGGTTGGCATACCTTCTCCCGTCAGGCGGTAAACCTTGCACCACCGCCTGTAATGAGGAGGGGCGCTGCCTGTCCGCCAAGGAGCTCGGCCTGGACGTGTCCCCCCTTCAGGCTGTCAGACCATTCCAAGTCAGCCTTTCTGGAGACAGAGCATATTGCAGAATACCAAGAAAACTCCAGGTAGTTATATACCCCCGCAAGCGTCAAGTTGCAAGTACTTTACAAAAATAAATTGGGGGTCTCGCACCCAGAAGACAAATGGAATGAAGTTTATTTTCCCATCCAAAACTAGACGGTGGACTGGCGCTGGCCGCCGCGCGCTCATCCGGTGCAGCAGGGTAGCTTCGATACACCATCTGAACTACCATAAATTAATCACTTGTGACCCTGACCAAAATTGAACAGACACACTGAGCACATTTGAACAGACAGCCATCTGGGGACTTGATATTTTCAATAACGAAGAGCCAATCGTGGTCGCTGTCCACCACCGTGGTACGGTGGCAACGAGCACCGAGGCTCGAGCGTCAAGGCGGCAAAGAATGGGACTGACGCAGGCAATGGCCGAACCAGGCCGGAGGAAAACGTACGAAAGCGGAGCACTTGCGTCGTGGCATCACGAAGGTGGCGGAAACGCAGATGCGGACCAGATCCTAATCCGGCGAAATGTTTGCCGGAACGAAACAGCATTGGCGATTTTTTATGATCGGTATAAGGAGGACGTTATGTTCATGCTTCTGTTTGTGATTTTATTGGTGGCTTGGCTTTTAGGCGGGTTCGCGTTCCACGTCGGGGGCGGGTTAATTCACATCCTGCTGATTGTGGCGGTAATCGCCTTGATCCTTCATTTCGTGCGCCGGGCCTGAAGCGCTAGTTGTCGGCGCTCCAGGTATTGTGGCGAGTTTCACGCCACATTTGGGTATTCCAGAACGGATTGAACCTGCGGTCGAGGTCTGAGGACAAGTAGGGTTGATTAGCAAGATCATCTTGCCCATCAGAGCATCGTTTGTTGCAGGACAATCGAGGGAGAGGATTCGCGGCGCAGGCACTCGTGCCCAAAGGCAGTGAGTGGCACTCGGTGGCACTGGACAAGGCATTGATTCAATTGCCATCTCGACATAAGGAGAAACAATGAAACGCAGCACTAAGAATAAAATGGGAGGCAAGATTCGTGAAGTGAAGGGGAAAATAAAAGAAAAGACAGGGCAACTCATCAAGAACCGGAAATTGGAAGCCCAAGGCAGGGGTGAAATAAGGGCCGGCAAAGCCCAGCAAATAATCGGCAAGGCTGAGAAGGTGGTGGGGTTCTAGTTTTTCCTCTTGGTGGCAGTACGTGAAATGGTTGCACTGGACTGGGCTTCCCAGATCGCGTTTTTGGGCAGGTCGCAAATCGCAAAAGATTATTGGAGGTGTAAATGAAGAATACTGGTTTTGGTTTTCTAACTGGATTGGGTGTAGGAGTGGTCTTGGGGTTGCTTTATGCCCCACGGTCGGGAAAAAAGACGCAGGAGCTTATCGCCAAAGAGACTCAAAGTGGCCTGGACAAAGTTTCTGCTGCCGGGAAGAGGATGCGCACGCAAGCCGAGAATTTTGCCGAAAAGGCTTCGGAACGGATTAGTGATGTGGTCGAAGCCGGCAGAGAGGGTTACCGCGAACAAAAGGCCAGAGCTTAACTGCGGTTAAGCTCCTAAGATAGACTAGGGTGAATCCAATAAGCGAAACAAAGACATGTCAGACGAAAATCAAAAACGGTGTAATTCACGCAGCGACCAGGGAAGTGTTACCGAGAGCGGCGATCCATCGCAGATGAACACCGATGATGAGGATCTGGAGAGCGCTGGCCGTCAGGGCGGGAGGTCGCAGCTTTTGCGCGGCTCTCAAAGACGTGATGCAGGTTCGCAATGGACCACAGGCCAGAACGGGAGTGGCGAGCGCTAAATCTTCGGAGGCACAGGAATCTTTTTTTGAAATAAAACGAGTTTATTTGGCGTACTCGAAAATTGAGAATTAAGGAGGAGCAAAATGCTTGGAATTATTTTGGTGGTCATATTGGTGATGATGTTGTTCGGTTCATTGCCCAGATGGGGTCACAGTCGAAACTGGGGTTATGGGCCGAGCGGCGGCCTGGGGCTGGTAGTGTTGATTCTGGTCATCCTGCTGCTATTGGGCCGGCTCTAAATGGTCGCGCACGTCTGTTTCTAAGTTCAGAAGAGGGCAAATTGCTCGCGTGGGGGTGCATCGGGTAGCGAACCGTGCTCTTACCACGCGAGCTGCTGCAGCAAGTAGTCGCCGCCCCGATGTTTTGCCCGCCCGCGGCGGATGCTTCCGTCCAAACAAAGCTTAACCCCATCGCGATATCACCTTGGCAAAAAGCTTATTTGCCCAGCCCCCCCGGCAATGGAAGACTTGCCGCTCCCATCTTGAGAAGGTATCCCCGCAATCTTCGAGCCGCGCGCAGTTTTCGGTGTACCCAGACCTTATTTTGTCGGTGAGGTGTTTTTTCTCCTCTAAGTCAGGCATTCACCCGATTGCGGCATGTGACCTTCTAACCCTAGACTACTTTGTGCAAGAGGTCAGAGGACTAAAATCTCCGACCGCGTATTGCTAAAGGGAATTGCAGAGGAGAAATGAGAACTCACTGCAAGGTGCGCGAGAAAGCTTTTGGCATCCAAAACCTGGATGAGGAGCTCTTGCGGGACCCGCGTCCGGCGGTGCTAGTTCTAATGAAAAAAAGGAGAGGAGATCATCATGTCAAAAAACATTGCAGTCTTCGGTATCTATCCGACTTACTCTGGCGTGGAGAGCGGTGTTGAGGCTTTGAAGGCAGCCGGATTTCGGAACACGGATATCTCCGTGTTGCTTCCGGAAAACGTAGGTTCGAAGGATTTCGCTCATGAACACGACACCAAAGCCCCCGAAGGCGTCGCGGCAGGCGCTGGAACGGGAGCGGTGGTGGGTGGGGCTCTGGGATGGTTAGCCGGCATTGGCGCGTTGGCGATCCCCGGTCTCGGACCCTTCATCGCCGCCGGCCCGATTATGGCCGCCCTCGCCGGCGTTGGTGTGGGCGGTGCAGTTGGCGGAGTGACGGGCGCGCTGATTGGCATGGGTATGCCCGAATATGTAGCAGTGCGCTATGAAGGCCGGGTGAAAAAGGGCGGGATTCTCCTTTCCGTTCATACGGACAACTCGGATTGGAAGAAGCGCGCTAAAGATATCCTGGACCGGACAGGCGCTGAGGACATCTCTTCCAGCGGAGAGGCAAGCGCCGACTATGCAAAGAGCGACAGGCCGCTACCGCGCAGCGCGACGGGCAGCAGGGCGTAACACTACTAAGCGTCGGGTCGCCCGCCACTAGCCCGTGCGGTGCACCATAGGCCGGACAATGGGAGAATCAATTCGGAATTTGCGACACACGTTTGCTTCTCTCATTGTCCCCGCCTGCCAGAAATATATTTCAAAAGGGAGAAAAAACCATGAGGCGAAGCACTAAGGATAAGGCAGAGGGTAAGTATCATGAAGTGAAGGGAAAAATGAAAGAAAAGGCCGGCAAACTCACCAAGAACCGGAAATGGGCAGCCGAAGGTCAGGGGGAGAAGGTAGCCGGCAAGGCCCAAAACGTAATCGGGAAAGTGGAGGACGTGTTGGGGGCGTAGATTGCCCGCACCGTAGAGGTCACGGACCGGGAAAGAATTATGGAGGCGAGGGCGGAACGGCAGGATTGTTCATAGCGAATTGGACATAACCCGCTGTTCCGCCAAAGAATTACAAATCGCATGACCGCGCTTGAATTGCGATAAAGGAGATAAAAAATGTTTACTATTTTGGTCGTCATCTTGATTTTGATGTTGCTGGGCGCGCTGCCTACTTGGCCTCATAGTAAAAGTTGGGGTTATTTCCCCAGTGGTGGATTAGGCTTGGTCGTGTTGATTCTGATCATCCTATTGCTGATGGGCCGCATATAAGCTCTTCACCGGCGGCATTTTAACAGGATCTGCGCTCGCCGATTTCGTGGCTGGTTTGTATATGATCGATAAAATCAGCAGAGGAGGAGGTGGTTAGAATGCCTAAAGGAAAACACCTGCGCGGCGTTGGAAACAAAGAGCAACGAATGTACGAGCATATCAAAGAAAGCGCCGAGAAGGATGGCCGCTATGGCAAGCGCGCCAAAGAGATCGCGGCGAGGACCGTGATGAAGATGCATCAGGAGAAGCATCATAAGAAGGGCCAATAGAGATTGAAATCATGGAAGTACCGTAGGAGTTGCGCCAAAGGGTACGAAGACCCTGGAGTTGTAACCAGCGCGAGCGATCCGGCGGCAAGAAAAGCGCCCGTCGCGTTATGCCGCGTTCAGTATCCGGCAGCCTTCGGGCGCCGGAACGCATGTAAGGGGGTGTGCGGTGAAAACAACCCCCCCCTTGCGGAACGTTTGTACGGTAGTATCGAATTGTCTTGGCAGGGCGGCTCCGCGCGATCCTTGCCAGATTTTTAGATGTCCACTTGCATTTCTAAAAAGCTTGAGCCCAGTAACATCATTAAAATGGCCGATGCGTCCAGCCCTGCGTGCGAAGAAAGCTCAGAGACACGATGCATCGGTTCGCATATTATTTTCATGCAGGATCCAAGCCAAATGTAGGGTCCCACTCAAGTCAAAAGTAGATTCAGCAATTTCAAGATCGGAATTATTTTCTAAGATCAAATGATCCAATGTGAGGTTGCCAGGCATCTTGTTAAGTGGGGGAATTACAGAAGGGGCGTGTATAATTCGAGCGCTGCAAATTGCAATAAGATCTTAAGGAGAATCCAATGCCCAATAAGAAGGCCAAAATTAGCGAAGCTCATTCATCCGTAGATGTCGGTCAGGCAGATAACCGCCTGGTCGGCGCGGCCCGATCAATTGGTTCGACTCTGGGTACGGTCGCCGCGAAAGCAGAAGGGGCTGCGAAAGATATAGGGGTGTTTACGCAATCTGTGCGCAAGAACGCGGCGAGCACGACGAATAAGATTTATAAACGCGCGAAAAAAGGCGTACGCGCAGGTGCGGCTACCTGGAAGGCCGTCGCTAAGAAACGAAAAGCCTCGAAAACGCGAGCCAGGAAAAGTCCTGGCAGGCGCAAGTAGTTCCTCTCAGGGAAAAATTTTCAATCTTCCTTGCTCCGTGTTCGTCAATTCGAAGATCAGACAAAGGGTGAGATCGGCGTTACTTTGCCCCGCCTTCTGCCATTGATTTCCCGTATACCACATTCTGATTTTTCGCCCTAGCTCCCAACTCTGACACAGTGTACACTCGCACTTACACAGGGATTTCGAATAGGAAATCCCGGTTTAACTACGGCGGGGAGCGCGCCGCAATACAGGAAATTAGACTTTGATTGGTGAAACGATTTCGCATTACCGGATTGTAGAGAAGCTCGGCGGCGGCGGAATGGGTGTGGTTTACAAAGCCGAGGATTTGAAACTCGGCCGATTCGTAGCCCTCAAGTTCCTGCCTGAGGCGCTTGCCGGTGACGCGCAGGCCCTCGAGCGTTTCAAGCGCGAGGCCCGGGCTGCCTCAGCGCTGGACCATCCAAATATTTGCACCATCCATGAGATCGACGAGGCCGGCGGGCAGCCGTTCATCGCCATGCAATTGCTCGAAGGGCAGACGCTGAAACACCGTATTAGCAAAAAACCTTTCAAGCCCGAAGAACTTTTGGATTTTGCCATCCAGATTGCCGACGCCTTGGACGCGGCGCACGCAAAAGGCATTGTCCATCGCGACATCAAACCGGCAAATATCTTCATTACCAATCGAGGTCAGGCGAAGGTGCTGGATTTTGGCTTGGCGAAGGTGATCGCAGGGGCAGGACTTGCCCCGCCCTCGACAAGCGAAGCGACGGCGCCTGGAGAAGACGCGGCGACGATGTCCATTAACCCCGAGCACCTGACCAGCCCCGGGACGTCAATGGGCACGGTGGCCTATATGTCGCCCGAACAGGCGATGGGCGAAGAACTCGATTCGCGCACAGACCTTTTTTCCTTCGGGCTGGTTCTTTATGAAATGGCCACCGGCCGTCCCGCTTTTTCGGGAACTACTACCGCGGCAATTTTTGACAGCATCCTCCACAAAACGCCGCCCTCCCCGCTGCGCCTGAATCCTGATCTCCCGGATGAAATGGAGCGAATTATCAACAAGGCGTTGGAGAAAGATCGGGAGATGCGCTACCAAAGCGCCTCCGAAATTCGGACCGACCTGAAGCGCCTGAAGCGCGATACAGATTCCGGCCGCTCGGCTTCCGTTTCTGTGGCAGCCCGGCCCAGCGGGGTGGGGGACCGCCGTGAATCCCCAGCGACGCTAGCCTCGCCCCCATCTTTGGTCGGGGAGGGCTCTGCCCTTCCGCAGCAGGATGCGCAGCGCCAAGCCTCGACGGGAGCGCGAAGCGCTTCCCGAGCTGAAGGTGTCCCGCGTAGTGGATTGATTTCTGGTCCTCTCACTCCGGTAGAGGGTGTCCCGGGCGGCGGGACGGGTGAGGAGGCACAGCGTGCGGCGCGCCCACGGCGCTGGTTGATTGCCGCTGTCGCAGTTGTCCTGCTCGGAGTCGCGGTCGGAGCATTCTTTCATTTTCGTCGCGCCCCGGCTTTGACCGAACGGGATTCAATCGTCGTCGCGGATTTTGTGAACACCACCGGCGAATCGGTTTTTGACGGGACACTGAAAGAGGCGCTTACGGTGCAGCTCGGGCAATCGCCTTACCTGAACATTCTCCCGGAATCGCGAGTGCAGCAGGCGCTGCGCCTGATGGGGCGTTCTGCTGACGAACGAATCACCAACGACGTAGCGCGCGAGATCTGTGTGCGCCAGGGGATCAAGGCCATGCTGACGGGCTCCATCGCGAGCCTCGGCAGCCACTACGTGATTACCCTGAACGCCGTCAACGCGCAGACAGGTGACTCGTTGGCTCAGGAACAGGCAGAGGCAAATAGTAAAGAACAAGTGTTGAAGTCCCTGGACAGCGCCGCCTCCAGTCTCCGCCAGAAACTTGGCGAGTCCCTTGGCTCAGTGCAGAAGTTCGCTACTCCTCTCGAGCAAGCCACCACCTCATCGCTTGATGCGCTAAAGGAATTCAGCCTCGGACAAGCCGAGCACATGAAGTTAGACGACGAGAAGGCGGTCCCGCACCTGAAACGCGCCATCGAACTCGACCCCAATTTCGCCATGGCGTATTCAACT
>CAAGKR010212432.1_pt1 | contig 10552 bp, 6 predicted proteins | sample 2556971 | NCBI WGS metagenome assembly CAAGKR01 (sample SAMEA5207829, study PRJEB30636) | soil metagenome | biome: forest; feature: boreal; material: soil | place: USA | collected 2011-09 | depth 1 m
CGAAGTCGCACGACGGCTCGAGATCTTGAGGTCAGCTCCAATCTTTCGAGACGTTGGGAACATGGTCATTCTGCCCGTCGACAATCAAGTGATCCTTAAGCGCGCGGGATACCGCGAGGTGCTTGGGGCTTACTTAAGAGTCGAGACGGGAACCCGTGTTGCCTGGGAAGACGAGAGCCTCAACGGTGCCCAAAGGAAAGCGTCGACCCTATACGAGTATTGGGCATTTCTTCAACTGCTTAGGGTCGTCAGGGCGATCACCCCTGATCTCGACATCACCGAACTGTTTAGTGAGACCAAGGACGGGCTCACTCTGTCCTTAAAACAGGGCCAAGAACGTCGATTCCGTGGCACTACGACCCGCCTCGGACGAGTCATTGACCTCGACCTCTACTACAATCGCGACTTTGGCGCGACCACAACGGGTATTGAGGGTGGAAGCTGGACCGTTCGAATGCGTCCAGACTGCTCCCTAAGGCTACAAGCGCGCTCCGACGGATCTGGGATCCCTCCCGTCTGGCTACATTTCGATGCCAAGTACAAGTTGTCGGACTACGGCTTGTTCAAGGATGTCGCGGGCGACGATCACGTCTTCGCAACCCAACCGGTGCGCGATGACTTATTGAAGATGCATGTATACCTTGGAGCGATTCGTCGATCCGTAGGCTCGTACGTCCTGTTTCCGGGAGACAGTCAGGCGAACGCACCATTTCGGGCCTACACCGAGCTGCTGCCAGGACTCGGCGCATTCTCACTTCGGCCCGTGGCCGGCGGACCTGACACCCAAGTCCTGAGAACTTTTCTAGACGGTGTGCTTACGCACGTAGCATCCGTCGCGACTCAAGAGCGTCGGCATCGCTACTGGGAGCATCAGATCTTTCCATCCGAAACACCAATACCAGAATCGGTAGGTCGCGAGCCGATCGAAGGCCTACCCCCTGCGGACACGTCCGTTCTTTTGGGGTTCGTGCGATCGGATCAGCAATTAGACTGGATTCTTCAAACCGGCCTGTACAACATGCGCGCGGATCCTGAGCGGAATGGATCAGTCAGCGTGTACAGCAGACAGGCTGCAGCGCAGGTCCTCGTCCTTTACAGCACGGCCGGGATTCTGGGAGCGTGGCGACTGTCGGGTATCGCAAGCGTGCTCACGGGTCCTCAGTTGCTGGCCCTCGGCTATCCAAGTCCACGAGGCAACTCGTACGTTTGCGTTCAGTTAACAGCGAGGCTCCGAGACTTAGCCGAAGAGGGACTCGACTTCACCCGAACTAGAAGACTGGTTGAAGCATTATCTAAACCTTTCGGATCGCCAGCGACCACATCTTGGGCCGCACTGATCAGCCGGACCCCCGAACCAAAGGTACCCCAGGCGGGACGATGTTAATGAAGGCCTGTGGCGTGCTCTGACGCGTAAATGAGATCGTCGGATGGCCGGGCTGAGACGGCCATTCCGACTGGATGGCTACGGTGGGCGCGCCCTTGCCTGAAGGGCCTTGCACTCTGGCGCGCGGCACAGCGATGCGGTCGCCCAAATAGCCGAGTAGGCTGACGCTCAGCCGGATTTACACTTGCGACGTCGTGAGCCGGCGTCGCTGGCTTCGCGAGAGCATTGTGGGATGAAAGAAACTGAGCCGCAGGTCATATTAATCGGGCGCCCAAGTCTGGACTGGCCTGCGATACGCCAATACCTAACGGCGATTGGGGGAGAAGCCTGGGTGGACCGAGTCGAAGGAGAGGCTCCAACCGGGGAGGCTCTCGTCGAATTCGCAGGCAGGCTTTGCTATCGATCCTGGGAGCCTGGCCTAAATTCCAACGTGACAAAAATTCGAACGAACCGTCGGAGTTACTTACGAAATCTTCTCGCATCGGCTCATGGCTCGGTGCTGGAGCACGCCCAGTACACTTTTGTTTTCAACGACGTCTCACGAGTATTTACGCACGAACTCGTTAGGCATCGGGCAGGCGTCGCCATCAGCCAGGAGAGCCTGCGCTTCGTCCGGTTGACGTCTCTCGGGTTCCGCATCCCTGCGGTGCTGGAGCCTATACGCAAAGACATTGTTCAGATGGTTGAGACTCTTGAGGATTTCCAAGGATCTGCCGCCACGAAGCTAGGCTTAAGCGAATCCTCACTACCCTTTGAGGTCAAGAAGGAACTCACGTCTGCCCTCAGGAGACTCGCTCCATTGGGCCTGTCGACGACCGTAGTCTGGTCCGCCAACATTCGGACGCTACGACATGTGATTGAAATGCGCACGGCGCTGGGAGCCGAGGAGGAGATGCGTCTTGTATTCGGGCGCGTTGGACGAGTGATGGCCGAGGAATGTCCGCTGCTATTCCAGGACTATACGCAGGACAATGCGGGCCAATGGGTTACTGATTTTCGGAAAGTGTAGCGAGCGCCATCATCCGCATGCCATGGCGCCTACCGTCCATAACCATCCTTCAAATCGGCGATGTGCACTATCGAGAAGCCGTGGCCGCCTCGACGGTCGATCGAAAGGATCGAAGGTTTCCAGTTAGGATCTTAAACCAGGTCGTCCCACATCCCCTAAGATCGGTCATTGAAGCGATCGTCCGCCGGAAACAGGCCCTCATTGACTCTGGCAACGTGGTCGCGCTGGCCATCATGGGTGACCTTGCTACTGGGTCCAGTGCGGATCAGTCCGACGAATATAGCGATTGCGTCAAGTACCTTGTGCAAAGCCTCAACATCCCCACATTGGCCGACACAACCCATGTTGAGGTTGGCAACCACGACGTCGATTGGTCGGCCATTGATCCACTGGATCTCTTCCGAAAGTTCGAGATGGCAGAGGGGGCCTGGGCCTCCCACGGGCTCCCAGTCCTGGCGTCGCGGTCGCCGAAGATCACGCCCATGCGGACTGCAGGAAGTCAGGTAACGATGTTTTCCATTAACTCGAGTATTGGCTGCGGCGAGCAGCGATATCTTCCCGACAAGGCCATCGACGCGATTCACAGAGCTATCCGATCGGGCCTCGGGACCATCGCGGACTTTGGCGTCGAATGGGAGCAATTGGACACTCCGGCAATCATGGACTCGGACTTGGACACCGTATGCACGCAGATAAGAGCCCTTGGGCAGGGTGTCCAGCCAGTTGTTTTGGCGCATCACAACCTACTTCCGCAGCACTTAACTTTGGCAAAGCTTTACGGAGAACTGGTGGGCGGAGGCGCCGTCCGCGCCCGCCTTGCAGCTTGCGACAGGTCCGTCCTGTTCCTTCATGGGCATGTGCACGACGACGTCATCGAGATCATTGACCAAAAGCATCCTGGCGTCGGACGACTAGTGGCAATTGCTTCACCGTTGATTACAACGGGCTTTAACGAGATCGAGATTCAATTCACCCGACACGGCGTGCCGGCTGGCTGTGAAATTACGCATTACCGATCCCACAACGGTGACGTGCGCCACAGGGAGCCGTTTCGTATCTCCCTAATTACCGATGCGCCAGCATGGGGAGCCTTTGCCGACGTGTTGGCTCCACTAGTTCCAGATATCACTCTTCTATTTGACCGACTTCGCGCGCAGCTGAATCCCCCCACCCCTCAGCGGGCCCATTTGGCCGAACGGCTTCTCGAGGCTGAATGGCGTGGCTTGGTCGTCATCCAAAACCGAAGTCAGCAGTACAAGCACTGGAGGGTAAGCCTTCAATGAGCGTCGAAGGCCCTTTCTCCGACTGGAGGCGGGAGTACGAGGAATCCCATATCTATTTCCTGCCTAAGTTCATCAGGCGCCAGCTCGAGGCGCCGAATCCAAGCTACATTCTCGGCAGTCGTGGCACAGGCAAGACGACTCTACTGAGGTCGCTGAGCTGGTCGGAGCGTCTCACGAATCACTCCCTACAGGCCGCCCTGGGAGGTGAACCGTTCCGGGATCACTTATTGGGTGTCTACGTCAAGATTTCGGAATGTCCCCTAACGCTGTTTGATCACTGGCTGGAGCCAGTCAAAGACGACATTTACGGCGGCCTAGTTGGGCTCTATCTCGATGCCGTCTTCTTAGAGCCTGTTTTGAAGGGCGTGGAGGCCTTACGCGTCGAAAACATTCTCAACTTCTCAATGGAAGCGGAGCGGACAGCGACCGAAGCGTTGACGGAGCTTGCGAAAACTGCCTTTGGCTCGCTCGCAATAACCGACGTAGAGAGTCCCTCAACTCTTGCTGAGGCGCTGCGAATGATTACCCAGCTTCGGCATCGGCTGCAGAGATGCGGGCAAATGGAGGTAGACCCGAGCGAAGTGCTCGGGGCCTTGACGATTGATCGGCCAGGAGCCTTGACGCGTGGAGCCTTGGATGTCCTTGGCCAACTCTGCAGTGACGGGATGGAACCGCGACCAGCCTGGCGCTTCTATTTGTGCATGGACGAGGCAGAGGCGCTAACTCATCGTCAGCAACTGGTCGTGAATACCATGGTGCGGCTCTCGAAACATCCTGGAATGTTCGTTGCTGCCTATATGACACCTCCTAAGGACGATGTGAGCACAATCATTCCAGGGCTGACACTTGATCTTGCGGACAGGCCGTGGGTCCGGCTAGAGGAGCAACTAAGTCGAAAACGATTCAAGGAGTTCGTGACAGGGGTATCGCAGTTGCGCTTTGCTAGGGAGCTGCCGTCGGATGCAGCCGTCGACTTCGATGTTGACCGGATACTTGGAAAGCTCGATCTAAACGGCTACCTCGTAAGACGACTCTCTGCATCGACCGGCGCAAGGGAGCATGCTCGGCTGGAAGCGGCTCGACAACTGCTCGGGGACGAACCATATCGCACGCTGTATGCGGGCACGGAACGCGTACCGGTCTACGAGTCGTTTCTCCTTGATACCCGCGCCGCTAGACCGCTGGACTCCAGCGATCCCGCCTGGAAAAGGGGTGGAGATGTACGCGCTGACTATCGAAAGAAGATGGTTGCTGCCTACCTCTCGATATGCCATGAACTTGGGGTCCGGCCCATATACGCGTCCGGCACTATGGTCCTCCGGATGAGCGATCACTGCATTCGCGACTACATATGGCAAATGCGCGCGATTCTGAGCCGATACCTTGCAGCGGACGGTGCGACCGTCGAAGGCTTCTTGCACGCAGCAATTCCACCGGAACTGCAGGACGAGAGCTTGCGAGCGTCGAGCGACGCGAAGTTTGGCGCCGCGCTTGGTTGGCTGGATACTCGACCGCAGGAAACAAAGCGTCTCGTCGAAGGACTTGCCCGTTTAACTGCCGACCTGCAGACTCGTAGCTCGTCAGGGCGTCACCTGGGCACCACAGAACGGGGAATATTCATTCTCGCCAAAGCGCAGGCGTCCTTGTTCCCCGAAGAAGAGCTACCCGTGTTCGACATGATCCGAGATGCGGCGGCAAAGGCTTATCTAAGGCTGCTCAAAGAAGACGACTCCGCGATCAGATTTCGCGTACATGCGTCTCTCGCTCCAGCGTTCGGCTTCAGTTACCGTGGCGCCTACTACGGCGTGCACATCGACGCGCACGACCTTCTTGAGCTGGCGAAGGCGCCTCAGCCAGACCTTGAGAGAAGGGTTCAGAACCTCGCAGAGAGACTTGATGCGGCTCGGGCCGAACGCCCACGCCGCCACGATGCGACGGCTACGGAGGGCTACTGGGAGGAATGAGCTCAACCTTTAGGCACGGGATCCTCGCGGCGACTAGTTCGACCGCTCAATCTGTCGGCTCGTTTGCGATTAGAAGCTACGGGATCAGCGTGCTAGCTGCGGGATGGGATTCGCGGTGCCTCTCAATATTGGACGCACCGGAGTTCCGCACTGAGTTCGCGATTCTGATTCGTTTCCTAGACAAAGGGACAACGGGTGCCAGTCAGGCGCACGAACGGTCGCTCGAAGCCTTCCTCGCGACCCGCGCCCACACCGTCAGGTTGGTTGACGGAGACTCTAGGGACATTGACGGCTTCTGGAGAAGGCTGCGTGCAGAGTTAGTGAATGCTTGGCTGGACATCGGAGGCGGCCCCACTTCATGCCTATTGGACCTAACATCTTGTCCTCGCTACCTCACGTTGGGATGCCTGGCCTTCGGAGTAAATCGCGGTATGTGGACGGAGTGCACCTGCCTGTATCGCGAGGTCGAGTACCAATCCCAGGATGAGGAGCTCCTGCAGCACGAGATGTTCACACAAGGACGTTGGAGCCCAATTTACCTTCCAGATCTCACCGGCACTTACAGTCCGGGAGCGCCGAGTCATACCTATGTCTCAGTGGGCTTTGAGGGCTCCAAAACGCTGAAACTTGTCGCAGGCCTAGAGCCAGATCGCGTCTCTGTGTTGTTTCCCGACCCCGGGTTCCTTCCTAGTTACCCAGGCCGCACCAAGCAGAATAACGATGAGCTTTTGCGCACTTTCGCGATCCCTGACGACCAGATCGTCAGAGCGCCGGCCGGTGACGCTGTTGCCGCTTGGAAGGCTATGACTGAAGCGGCTATAGAGAGACCGGAGGAAAACACGTTCTATTTGTGCTGCGGGACGAAGGCTCACTCGCTGGCGGTTGCCTTACGAGCGATGGCGCTTCAGAAGACTGTCGTTTACGCCCGGCCGGACCGCCATCGCGAGTCAACGATAGTTCCAGGTAATCAAGTCTGGATGTACGAGATCCATGATGTGACGGTCACCGGTACTCCGCGATTGGGCACATAAGAAGTCAAATGGCGGCGCAGCAGCTTTGACTCATAGGGTCGTCCCCCAAGCAACGACCGGTGCAATTGTGACCTGCTACGGCCATGACTTCAGCTCCTAGCTTCAGCGGGCTAGTAAACAGTCAAAATGTCCCCCTAGGAATCATGTTTGGAGCGCCCGCTCCATTTCTCAAGTGGCCAGGCGGAAAACGCCTTTTGATTGCCGAGCTTTTAGCTCATGTGCCTGCGGCGTTTGGCTGCTACTACGAGCCCTTCCTAGGCGGTGCCGCCCTCTTCTATGGTCTTAGGCCCACTCGCGCCGTCTTGTCCGACCGCAACGCAGACTTGATCAATTGCTATCAGCAGGTGCGCGACGATCCTGAAGGATTGCTCAGGCGCATGCTCCGAATGCACAACTCCGAAACGGACTATTACGCGTGGAGGTCCGTTCGGCCGCGCAAGGACGTGACTCGCGCCGCACGGCTTCTCTACTTGGTCAACCTAAGTTTCAACGGCATCTATCGCGTCAACTTCGATGGTGCCTTCAACGTGCCTTACGGCCACCGGTCTCATATGAAACCAATCAATCCGGACAAACTACGAGCTGCTAGCCTTGCCCTCCAGGGCGTGGCCCTCATAGCCGACGACTTCAAAGAGGTCCTTGGAAGCGCCCAGAAGGACGATCTCATCTATCTGGATCCTCCCTATACGGTTGCTCACGGCAGTAACGGCTTCGTCCGTTACAACGCTCGTCTCTTCTCGTGGAAAGATCAGGAGCGTTTGGCTACTGCTGCGGCGACACTCGCCCAAAAGGGGTGCTATGTATTAGTTAGCAACGCGGCACACCAAAGCCTTAAGGGGCTGTATCCCGGATTCCGGACTCATGAGATTGAGAGGCCATCAAGCGTCGCAGCCAGCGTCGGCAGTCGGAAGATGATTACAGAATTGCTCTTCACCAGTCCTAATTGCCCTTGATCGGTAACATCCATTCAGCTTCCGATCTTCGGGCGCTGGCTCGCCGTAAGCGTCAGCGTTACGCAGCAAAATCGGTGCCGTTATCTGAAGTCAGTAATGCCATCGCAGATGGCTGGTCTGTGCAGAGACAGGGGACCCGTTCGGCACGAGTAATCAGGCCCAAGCCGCTCGACGTTTGGTTGGAGGATAGGGTTTGGACGCTGCTTTACCGAATGGGCTTCACTGCTTTGTCCGGCGAGAGAGGCGCAACTATTCGAATCAATTCTCAGGATGACGCCCCGACCAATCAGCTTGACGTGGTTGCGCTCGACGATGAAGTTGCGCTGGCCGTCGAATGTAAGTCGGCGCTCACGCCGAGCCGCAAAGCGACTTTTCAAGCCGACCTAGCGAAGCAAGGCCAGCTGAGAGACGCGTTCTCGCGCGCAGTCGCAGGCGCATTTCCGCAGACGCCAAAACGATACGTAGCACTAGCGTTCTTCACGGAGAACCTTCTATTAGGGGCAAACGATCGCAAGCGGGCCGAAGAGAACAGTCAACTTCTGTTCGACGAAATCGACCTTTCCTACTATGAGGCCCTCACCAATCAAGTAGGGCCCGCGGCGCGCTACCAGTTCCTGGCGGAGCTATTGCCAGGTAAGAGGATCCCGTCGCTCGCACTGAGAGTTCCTGCCGTAAAGGCTCGGATGGGTGGGTACAACTGCTACACGTTCGCCGTATCGCCTGAGTACCTTCTCAAGACTGCCTACATCTCACATCGGGCCAAAGGCAGAGCCTCGGATGTGAACACATACCAAAGAATGATGCAGAAGACTCGTCTACGAAAAATCGCCGCTTACATTTCCAACAATGGCATCTTTCCAACGAACATCGTGATCAACCTTGAGAGGTCTCGGGGAAACAAGTTCGACCGAGCGCATCAGGAGAGCGAGAACCAGGATGCCGAGATCGGCTGGCTGACGCTCAATCCGGCTTATAAGTCGGCATGGATCATCGATGGGCAGCACCGCCTGTACGCGTATTCCGGACACCCGAAGGCACGCCGTGGCATGGTGTCGGTCCTTGCATTCGAAGGGCTTCCCGCCAGCGTTCAGGCGAGGTTGTTTATCGACATCAACGCCGAACAGAAGAGCGTTAAGCAAACTCTTCTGCAAGAGCTGTACTCGGAGTTGCACTGGGATGCTGCAGACGACGAAGTTCGCGCGAGAGCGATTATTTCCAAGGCCGTTCTTCTATTGGATCAGCAGGTTGGTGGCCCGCTGTACCAGCGAATCTTGAAATCCGACTCTGCCCGCACGCCAACTCGCTGTATCTCGCTTGGCAGTCTATTTGACGGTCTCGCCAAGACCGGGATTTACTTTGGCCTAGTTAAGAAGGGCAACGTGTTGCAGTATGGCCCTCTATGGGCTGGAGAAAACATGGCTACCCTCGCCCGTACCGTCGATGTGGTGAGTGCTTGGTTTAGATGGATTAGCGATCGCTCCAACGACTGGTGGGATATTGGCGCGGGCAAGCCGAATGGCGGCTTGGCAATGAACGACGGTGTGAACATTTGCTTAGACGTGCTCCGAAGCGTTTTCGCTCATCTGGACTCGCGAGGCCACAATCTTCTCGACCTAGATGACCATGAACTGGTCCTACTTCTGCAACCGTTTGGCGAGGCACTGGGCGACCACTTGGGCTCATTGTCTGGGGACCAGCGTCAGAGTTTCCGCGAATTGAGGGGGAACCAGGGCAAGGCCTCCGGGCTGCGTCGCTGCCAGTTGGGAATGGCCGAGCGAATGCCAGACTTCAAGCCCCCTGGCCTCGATGAGTGGATTGAGCTGGACAGGGCACGCACGAACGAGCGAGCTAGTGCGACCATTCTGCGAATTGAGAAGCTTCTCCAGGCGACGGTCCTGGCAGAGCTGAAGCAGGAATTTGGCGAGGACGAGTCTGAGTGGTGGTTCAAAGGCATCCCCAAGGCTGTGCGCAAGCATGTGGACGATCGCATCAACGACGATCAGGGTCAAAGGGGTGGCCGGGAAGAGAACTTGGACCTCATTCACTACCGCGACATTGCGACGGCGAACTGGCTGCTATTTCAGGAACTTCTCGGATATGGGAAGGGCTCCAAGGATAGGAAGACAGGATGGATCGTTGATGTCAATGAGATTAGAAAGACAGCAATGCACGCCTCCCGAGGAGCGCATGCACCAGTAACCTACGAACAGCTTGGGCGACTCGAGGATTACGAGCGATGGTTGCTTAGAACGTCCGAGGACGAGCCCCCAGCTGACCCCGACGACGACCTGAGCGGAGATGTAGAGCTCCGAGATTCGGTCGTACAGGCAGGCATCACCCAGCCGCACTAAGAGTCGGCCTGGCTCCCGCGGCTCACGAAGGGAACATGCCTCCTGTCCTGTCCGCTACAAAGACTGGAGCCCACATCCGGATTCGAATAGGGGACCGTTTCCTTACCAAGTGGTCCTAGGACCCTGGCGAATTCGAGCTGATCCTAGCTCCGTCGTCCGTTTGCGGCCGAGGCCATTCACCTATTCCAACAGCCAGTGCAGAACGCCCCTCACAGCGGAGCCACCTCGCCATCACCAGGGCTGGCGGGCTCCGGCTCGGAGAGCCGGTATCCCGTTTCGGGTACGAGCTCACGCACGCGCTCTACGGCCTTCGCCGATGCTTCTGCCGGCGAGGTGGCCTGAACCGCGCGCACGCCGATCCTCATCTTTGCGGTCCCCGCGACGGGCTCTACCGTCAGCCCGTTGTGAGTGAGGACTTCCAGGACGCTTCGGTCGCCTGGCAGGCCGGGCTCCGGCTCCAGGGTCAGGTTGAACGCGTACTCCCCGGCCGCTGCGGCCGCCAGTTGGCCACCCGTTCGATAGCCCAGAGGCTTGAATCGGCGATCTTCGGCAGCGTCCAGCAGCTCATCGAGGTCCC
>CAAGKR010437087.1_pt1 | contig 10552 bp, 12 predicted proteins | sample 2556971 | NCBI WGS metagenome assembly CAAGKR01 (sample SAMEA5207829, study PRJEB30636) | soil metagenome | biome: forest; feature: boreal; material: soil | place: USA | collected 2011-09 | depth 1 m
AATTCTGAATCAAGATCTTTTAGTCTATGTAAAGAATATTGAAAGGGAATTTGCATATAAGGAGAAAAGCCATCATATTTAGGTATTGCGGAAGGACAAGTTTCATAATCTAAAAAATATAGTGGGAATTTAAGTTGATTTAGCTCAAACTTTATGTCATCTGTTTTTAATAATATACGATCCTGTTTGTATGCATCTATTTGATTTTGTTGCGATTCGGATAATTTAATGTGTAAGGGTATATTTGTAATTTCAAGAATATTAGAATCGATTAGCTCAGCAAGTTTAGCCTTGCTGTTGCCAATTCTTGTAATATCATGAACGCTATATGAAGGAATATTGGGATTAAAAACGCTAAATGCCGTACAATGATTTGATCTTCCTTTATAAATACAAGAACAATTTCCCTCAGGTAATGTTTCTTGATTTAAGTATTTTTTTGCGCTATCCATATCTAAATTTACCTCTTCACATAAACCGTTTATTTCATCTGTTAACTCAACAACTTTAAAAAGAAGGTTCACATTCAAATCCCCAGCTCTTATATATTCCTTATTTAGATGAATCAAATTTATGGAACTGACTTTAAGACCCGCTTTTCTTAATAAATTTACCTGAAACGCTAAATCATAAGGATGAACTTTTTGGTCAATTTCATTTGTGGATTTTACTTCAAAGATTGCGTAGCTATCTGATTCTGGAATATATTTTAATACATCAATTTTGGCTTGAAATCCATCCTCTATAAATACCGGTTGGAATAGTACTAGTTCTTTATTCTTTAAATAACTTTGTGTAATTTCTTTCCCTTTTTCTCCATAAGCATTAACCATTTTGCCCGATGGGAACAACTGTCTGGATATTTCCTCAACATCTTTACCAGATTCCATTAAGGATTTATCGAATTCAGATAGGGGAAATTTGGAGTAAGCATCTGGCTTATGAATTTTTAACCATGCATTTTTCCTGCAATCTCTATACAAGATATAATCTGATTTGGATAAATTGAATACTTTTTGAGCTGGCATAGGCTTGAGTTAAAAATACACTTTTAATAAATGAAAGTCAATTCAATTTTAGTGGAATATATGTATTTGCAATCATATGATTAGTATCAGATTTTGTTCCTTCAGGATAGGCTACTGCGTCATAACCTTCAGTTGTTAATTTAATTCTAAAACTATCAGCAATATCTCTATATTGCTCTCCTAGATTTATACCTGAAACTAGAGCAAAGGTTTTAATAATTTCATTTTTTAAAACATTTAAACTTTTATATTGTTTAACTTTTCCAAAGCTTAAGTCTTTAGTAATTAAATATTTACCGTATGATTTTGCAACTGATTCGTTATCAGAGAATGAAGGACCAAGAAATTCGACGGGACCTGCACCTGGATGATAGCCTAAGCCAGTTTTAACTGGAAGTAATTTAAAATTTGGATTATCTGTACCGTGATAAAGTTTCATGATGTATACAATAATTATATGCTCATTTGAGGCTAGAGTCAAGGCTATAAGACAGAAACAACAACCCATCTTTAGCCAAAAATGGCACTGGACCCACTCATATTTTTAGTATATAATTAACTTAATGAAATTGCAGAAAAAGATTAGATTTATTGATTTATTCGCAGGTTTAGGCGGGACAAGAATTGGATTAGAACAAGCCATAAAAAAAGCTGGACTTGAAAGTGAATGCGTATTCACTTCAGAAATAAAGCCTCATGCAATCTCTGCATATAAGAAAAATTTTAATAACGAAGAGGTTCATGGAGATATAACTCTTATTAACGAATCTGATATTCCAGATTTTGATATTCTTCTTGCTGGATTTCCTTGTCAGCCTTTCAGCTCTGCTGGCGCACGGAGAGGATTTGGCGATACCCGGGGAACACTTTTTTTCGACATAGAACGTATTCTTAAAGAAAAAAAACCAGCAGGATTTTTACTGGAAAATGTCGAAGGACTTACGACGCATGACCGTGTCGATCTAAAAAAACCGATAGGAAGAACACTAGAGACAATACTTTTTCATTTAGAAAACCTTGGATATAAAGTTACCTGGAAAGTCTTAGATGCCAGTCACTATGGTGTTCCACAACGACGTAAGCGTATTTACATAGTTGGAACTAGAAATAGTCAAATTAGCCTTGAAGATTTACCAAAGAAATCATCAAAACTTGCCGATGTATTAATTGATTCCATAGACAAAAATAAATATCTTAATAGTGAATTTACGAAAAAATTATTATCATTTTATAGCATTAAGGAATTGAGAGGTAAGCAAATAAAAGATAAGCGTGGAGGAAGTAATAATATTCACAGTTGGGATATTGAGATTAAAGGTAAAATAACCTTAGCGCAAAAAGAATTGTTGGAAGAAATTTTAAAACAACGGCGCAGAAAATCATGGGTAATTGGGAAAAATTTTAGTTGGTCTGACGGAATGCCACTTACATTAGAAGAAATTAAATCTTTTCATAAGAAATTACCAACTCTTTTCGAACAAAATTTAGATGATAAAAAATATACAAAAGAATTAAAAGATATGCTCGATGATTTAGTTTCAAAGGGCTATATGGTTAAAGAAAAACCTAAAAAAGCACCTGATGACTACGAGAAGGGCTACAATATTGTTGCTGGTAAGTTAAGTTTTGAGATTAGTCATATTTTAGATCCAAATCAAGCAACTCCTACACTCGTTGCTACAGACGTTACTAGATTGGCTATTGCGGACGAAAATGGATTAAGAAGACTTGATGTTAGAGAAGGACTAAGACTCTTTGGTTTTCCTGAAAAATATATATTAAATGACGTTATAAACTATAACGAAGCTTTTGATTTACTTGGAAATTCTGTAAGCGTTGGTGTTATAGAATTAGTTTCTACGAGACTCCTTAAAGAGATAGTCCGCTAAAATCATTGTAAGATTTTTTTACTGTTTCAAACCATTCATTTGCTTCAGTTTGACTATTTCTATACTTTGCGATGGTTTCTTTGATTGCAACTACAAAACCCAGTCTATCCTTGAATGGCTGAAACCCAGCAGAAACTGATTTAAAATTATATGGTCTTATGTTATATATCTTATCTTGTTTTACTTGCAATCTTAAAGAGTATTGAGCGCTTGGGCAAGTAATTTCCCAAATTTTCTTCAACCACATATTATTAATTTTTACGACTCCACTATTTAAAGTATATCCAATTATCAAGTAATCAGCATCTAATCGATAAGATTTGACCTTAATATCTCGCACGTAAGCATCGAAATTTGCTACATCAAAATTTGGGCTTTTATCATAGTCAAAGCTTTTAACCTCCAACCAATCCCTATCTGTTTTTTCGCTTAAATAAAAATCGGGTGGCATTTGAGAATTTACATTACTTCTATGAAATATTTTTTTGCTGTCCATCCAGTTACTTAGCCATTCTTGAAGCAAATTCCCAACAGAGCTTTTATCAGAAATAATAACTTTGGTATTTAGTAATTCAAAATTTATTTCACCAAAAGCACCAATCATACCTTCTGCTTTTAGGCTTTCAAATAATAATTTCGCTTTTTCTCCGTACATTAATTTTATTCTCTCATAATTGAGGTGCGTTTAAAAGAACTGTCTTTTATGTCTCAAGCTATAATTATGAATACTTTCATAATACTTATAAAAACTTGAGTTAAAATATAAGGAGATACGAGAGCTTAACTCCCACTTGACTTATTCGTATTATTTTCGTAGTATGTTCTTAATTAATTTGAATTGTCCATAGCTGCTCTCAAGGCAGCTATTTTTTGTACGAAAGGGGGTGTGAGTATGAAAAAAGCAATCATGTTGTCAGCAGTTCTTTTAACCTCGCTTATAGCGTCGACTCCTGCATTTGCCCAAACAGCATCAACAGGCGGAGTTTCCCAAATACAATCATTTATCGAAAGTGTAATCGGAGTAGTTGTAACTTTAGCAGGAGCTGTTTCTGTAGGATTTTTCGTCTGGGGAGGATTGGGTTATATAACAAGCTCAGGAAATCCGGAGAAATTAGAGAAATCGAAAAGTACAATATTTTTTTCAGCCATTGGTTTGGCAATAGTCTTAGGAGCATTTGTTTTAAGTAGCGTAGTAACACAGCTTGCAACAGCAGCTTTTGGATCGGGTCACTAAATCTATTCATACTTTTATGAAAAAGTTATTGACTGTACTAGGCTTAATACTGCCTTACTTTTTGCTCGTAGCAAAACCGGCTTTTGCCGTTTCATCGGAGGTTACGCAGTATACGAGCAATACCTTAGGTATGATTACCTTGATTGCGACCGCTTCGGCGGTCTTTTTTTTAGTCAAGGGAGGTTATCAATACATCACATCAAGTGGAAACCCTGATTCCTTAGAAAGTGCTAAGAAGACTATTAGAAATGCCCTTATTGGCCTTGTGGTCGTTCTTGGAGCGTCTCTTTTTGTTTCCATACTTACTAATGCTTTCAATAGCTCAACAGGCTCTACAACGACTAACGCCATAAATATTGCGCCTATTACATCAGTTGCCCCTGCTGACGGATTAACACAGGTTTTAATAGATGCTGTTTCATCGTTCTTACAAAATATTGTAGAAAGCGCTACCAAACCGATTGTCGACGGCATTATGGGTTTTTTAACAAACACTCCTACGCTTTTAAATAACTCCGTTATTCTTAAATTCTGGCTAGTTATATTAGGCATAGTTGATTCACTTTTTGTGGTTGTAGTTGCACTTTTAGGACTTCATTTTATGAGCGCTTCAAGTTTAGGCTTTGACGAAGTGGAGCTAAAACAACTTCTACCTAAGATCGGATTGGCTTTCTTAGGAGCTAATGTTTCACTTTTCTTAGCTGATTATGCAATTGTAACTTGTAATGTACTTGTTAAAGCAGTCTTAGATTCAACCGGAGGATTAAATCATGCTTGGATAGTTAATGCCATAACGCTACAAAACGTAGTGGGCAATAACGTACCTATAATTACACTTATCTTTCTTTTGCTTTTTCTCATTATCGCCATTGTTCTTTTACTAATGTACATCTCAAGACTGATTATGATTTCGCTTTTTGCCGTACTCTCACCGTTTGTTTTTCTTTTATGGATAATTCCAAAATTCTCAGACTTTGCTGAGATAGCGGTTAAATCATATGTGGTTACTGTTTTTATTGTCTTTATCCACGTAGTTGTTATTCAATTAGCTGCATCATTTCTGACTTTGCCAGAAAATACTAACAATTCTATCCTTTCAGTTGCTATAGCAATCGGGTTATTCTTTACGTTACTTAAAACCCCGTCTCTAATGATGCAAATGATTATGTACACAACAGGCAATAACGCAGTTAAAAAACTTGGAGGGCAGATTATAAATGTGATGTCAACAAGCAGAGACACAGGTGAAGCAACCGGTACTTTAAAAAACGCTGTTAAAGCTCCGAGAAGGGTGGTAAGAGCATGAGAACAACCGTTATACCTGCTCAGATAACAACAGTTGAGGATAAAATAGCCGGAAGCTTAAATGTTACTCAGGTAATGCTTCTGATGATTCCCGTTATTTTTACAACCGTAGCTTATGCAATACTTCCCCAGAGAATGCATATTGAAATATATAAACTGGTTCTGGTTTTAATTGTTGCGGTAATCTCACTTCTTCTTGCCTTAAGAATTAAAGGCAAAGTAGTTTTAAATTGGCTTGTGGTATTGCTTACGTATAACGTAAGAGCAAGGTATTATGTGTTTAATAAAAACGATATATTCCTTAGAGATATTGTTTTACCGAAAACTCAAAAGACAAAAGCAAAACTAGAAAAAGCGATTCTTTCAAATGAAGCAAAACTAAAAGCAAAACTTCCTCTTATACAAGATTCATTAAGGATTAAAAACTTTCTTAAAAATCCGGATTACAGCTTAAGCGTCAAACCGACAAAGAAAGGAGGATTATATGTGGTTGCTAACAAAATCGAACAATAAAATATCATCCAGAAGACAGATACAAATAAAAGAAGTTAAAGATAATATTTTAATCCTTCCTGATCATAAGTTTAGAATGGTGATTGAAACATCGAGTATTAACTTTGAATTAAAGTCAGAAGAAGAACAGGATGTTTTAATTGATAACTTTCAAAACTTTTTAAATTCACTCCCTAGTTCTTTACAGATATTAATAAGGATAAGAGAAGTAGATATTGACAGTTACTTAGAAAGAGTCGGAGAAAGTAAACAGCATGAAAAAGAAAAAGTGTATAAAAATCAAATTGATAATTATCAGGAATTTATTCAAAAACTTGTTATAGGAAATAAAATTTTAGCAAGACGTTTCTACGTTGTTATTCCCTATACCCCCTTAGACAAAACTAATGACTTTAAGATTATTAAAGAACAAATGCATTTACAAAGAGACATCATTTTAAGAGGATTAGAAAAGTTAGGAATGAAAGCAAGACCATTAAATTCTTTGGAAATATTGGATTTGTTTTACGGCTTTTATAATTCTTCCCAAACCAAAACCCAAGAACTTAAAGACGAAACTTTCCAACTTATGAAGGAGGCATATGTTTAAAATGAAAAGCAAGAATCATAAGAAAAATGACAACTTTCAATTTAACTTTGGTGAACAGGACCAGGTTGATTTAATTTCCTATTCAGGACTTGAGGAAACGCCTAATTACCTGCAAATGGGAAACAAGTTCGTGCGTACACTTTTTATATCCGGTTATCCTTATGTAGCATCCACTGGCTGGCTAAACATGCTCGTTAACTTTAACCATAATGTTGATATTTCCTATCATATCGAACAAGTCGAACCGGTCTCTGCTCTACCCAAATTAAACAGAAAAATTACTGAACTTGAGTCAACAAAAAGATCAATGTTAAAACAGGGTAAGGTAATAGGAAGTGAGATAACAGATCCCTTAGAAAGTGCTATGGCACTTAAAGATAAAATTCAAAGAGGGCAGGAAAAACTATTTCAGGTCTCAATTTATACAACCATAACTGCTGACTCATTAGTTGATTTAAATAAAGTGACAACACTTTTAGAAACAGTTATGTCGACTCGTCTTTTCTATATTAAAACTGCAAGCTTTCAGCAACTAGAAGGACTTCAATCAGTACTCCCAAGAGGAGAAAATCAACTCGCTCAGAAAAGAAATTTAGACAGTTCATCAGCTGCACTTACTTTCCCTTTTGTTTCATCAGAACTGGTTCAGGAATCAGGAATTTTATATGGGATAAATAAATCAAATAACTCTTTAGTTATTGTTGACAGGTTTTCTTTAAATAATGCTAACTCAATTGTCTTTGCTCAAAGTGGAAGCGGTAAGAGTTACACCGCAAAAGTTGAGATCTTAAGACAACTCATGCAACAAACAAAAGTTATTGTTATTGATCCAGAACGAGAATATAAGCAACTAACAAATTCTGTAAATGGCACATATATCAGGCTTTCTGCTAAATCAAAAGAAAAGATTAATCCGTTTGATTTATCTCTTAATCTTAAAACGCAGGACGGAGAGCTATCAGAACACGTTCAGGATCTAACGGAAATTATTTCCTTAATGATAGGAGGTTTAAACGCAGAAGAAAAAGCTATGGTTGATAAAGCTATTATTCAAACTTATAAAAACTTCGGGTGGTTACTTAATCCTGACTTTAAACCAAAGAAAAAGAAAAAAGATAATAGAGGCAGAAAACCAAAAGTTAAAGCATATCCATTACTTAAAGATTTCTATAAAACACTAAAACAATTAAAACAAAAGAAGTTAGCTCAGAAACTTGAGAAATATATTAAAGGCTCTCTATCATCTGTGTTTAATGAGCAAACTAACATTGAATTATCCAACAGACTTGTCGTATTTGATATTAAAGATTTAGATGAATCATTAAGACAAGTCATGATGATGGTAGTAGCTAATTTTGTCCACTCTCAGGTCAAACAAAATCCGCAAAAAAGAATCCTAGTTATCGATGAGGGCTGGATACTACTTCAACACGAAGAAAGCGCCAGATTTATTGCAGGACTTACAAGACGGGCAAGAAAATATTACCTAGGTGTAACAATTATTTCCCAACAGGCTAATGATTTTCTCTCCCAAGATTACGGCAGAGCAATAGCTTCTCAAAGTTCGCTTAGAATATTAATGAAACAAGATACTACTACGATTAAAAAAGTAGCTTCCGAATTTAACTTAAGTGAATATGAACAGCACTACCTACTTACTTGCGATAAAGGGGAAGCGTTAATTATTGCCGATCAAAATCACGTTGCTTTAAAAGTTGTTGCATCAGATAAAGAACATCCGCTACTCACAACTGATCCAAGAGAAATATATTCTCAATGATTATCTTTAAATTAATAAACCTCTGGAATTTTAGAAGAGAACTAAAATTTGTAATTGCTTCATTTCTAATTGCAATCTCACTTCCATTTATCGCCGTTATTATCTTAATGAATGTTGGGGTAAATATTGTTTCAGATTCATTAACTTCTTTTGATTCTAAAACCAACACGGTTGAAATTCATGATCCTTTAACAGGAGACGTAATAAAAGAAATTAAACCCGTGCTTACTTGGCCTACAAAAGGTGTAATTACTCTTGAATTCGGAGAATCAGACTGGCCTTATCAGATATTCCATACAGGAATTGATATTGCTAACCCGTTTGGGAAGCAAGGCGACCCCATCACTCCATTTATGAAAGGAAAGGTAATCTATGCTGGAGAAATATTTTGGGGTTACGGAAAACATATTATTATTGATCACGGAGATAATATTACCTCACTTTACGGGCATTTAAGTAAAATCTTTGTTTACCCCGGAGAAGAAGTTAAACCTGGGGACATAATTGGACTTGAAGGAAGTACGGGATGGTCAACGGGACCGCATTTACATTTTCAAATTAATGTTTATGGATTACCTATAAATCCAAGAACGTTTTTGGGAAATTAAGGTTCTTAAATAATTATTAAACTTTGTGTTTAAAATAGAATTTAAAACTTCAATTATTTTTTCTTAGAAGCCTCAAAAATAACTGTGCCTTTTAATAATCCAAAAGCCTTTGTTAACTCATCTAAAGTCATTGATCTTAAATCTGACATTGTTTCCATATGATATTTGGCTTTTCTTCTTCTATGATCACTATAATTCGGATTTGTAGCATATGGAGGAGTATCAGATACGACTATTTCAATCAAAGGTAGAAATGTTTGTCCAATTATAATTTTGTCTCCTCTACCTAATTTTTGCCAATAATCACTCCATCTTGGATTAGATGCTCTGCTGAACTTGCTGAAAAATCCTTCCCACACTACAGGTGAAGGAATAGACGGAAATGCATCTTTTAAGAGAGTATCATCTGGAAGATCTCCTAGTACTTCATCATTTATTGACCCAGCTATTGCCCTGTGGCGTTCCAAAACTGATCCTTCAGAAAGTGGACTTCTACTCTGAGGTGTAATTAACATTGCTGCCCTATGTGCTTCTGCATCCAATAGAGCTTGGTTAGTGCTAATTGCTTCACGTAAAAAACTTTTAAATGGACCCCTTGGGGTCCTTCCATATAAACCTCGAGCATAAGTGTCAAATTCAGAACTCATAGATTGCATTATAGTCAATTAGCTAAGTAAAATCAACTATAGGATTATATTGCATTCTCCAAATCTGAGGTAAATTTGATTATTTATGATATACTAACGATATATGGATAGCTCTGGATTTAGACAAGAAGTTGGAAAAAGAATAAAAACATTAAGATTAAAGGCGAATCTTACACAGGCTGAAGTAGCAAAGAAAGCAAAATTGAATATTAATTACTTTGCTGTAATTGAAAGAGGAGAAGTAACTACTTCAATCGAGAAGCTTAAAAAAATAAGTGATGCATTAGATGTAGATATCTCCAAAATAACAGGCTAAATAAATTCATTCAGCTTCAAAAAGTTAAACATCTCCATAGCAAAAGCGTCATTTTCTATTCTTCTCATAATCTCACGGCTATTCGTTTGAGATAAGATATTTAAAGATCCTTCCCAAAGTATTTTTCTATCTAATATTGCCAGTTTTCTATGATGATTACCTCCACATAGTAAAGTTTGAACTCCCATTATTTCAAATGCTCTAATTGTTTCTTCTGATTGAACTTCCATGCTTAAGGTGTGTTCCTTTGGGTTTCTGGTCATAACATAAACTCTTACTCCCTTATTTAAAAGCTTTTCAAATATAGGAATAAACATGCTTGTTCGCTCGGTGGTAATAAATGGACTTTCGATGATTACTTCCTGCCTACAGCCCTCTAAATCAGCTATAAATGATGGATAAAAGGTCTTTTCTGTATAAAGTTGAGACGAAAATAGGTTAATCATACTTTTCTTCCGCTCCTTTTTTGATATAATCATTGTTAGAGCCATTGTTGTATGCCTGCTGGATCTTATAAATCCAGGCCAAAAGGTGTTCGAATGGAAGTGCAACAAGGGCACTATAGGAACTTTTTTGATAAAATCGAGATTAGATTGATTTGACAAGCCATGGCATCAATACCCTCTTTGTACTTAAAACAGAG
>CAAGKR010490750.1_pt1 | contig 10552 bp, 5 predicted proteins | sample 2556971 | NCBI WGS metagenome assembly CAAGKR01 (sample SAMEA5207829, study PRJEB30636) | soil metagenome | biome: forest; feature: boreal; material: soil | place: USA | collected 2011-09 | depth 1 m
ATGAAAGCGAACGTGGTCTATGACGACGCCTTGCTTTGTCTCCGCGCGTATCGTGAGCGGGTTCGCGGGATCGTAGCGGTAAATGCCGATTGCATCAGGTGGCGTCCCTTGAGGGACAGTCTGACGCGGATCACCGGCTTCGAGTTGATCGGCCATCGTCAAGGCCAGACTGAGCCCACCCCAACTGCCTTCACGTCCAGCCTTTCGGTAGTCGCCGTTCTTCGCGATGATCGTATCGCCGCTTCCGACGTGACGCAGAGCAACGCGCCAGGATTTGAACGGACGTGTGTAGTTGCCATCACCCCGCGTGTCGTCGCCATCGAGTAAGTGAACATAGACAGTCTTGCCCTTGGCCTGCGCCACTCCGCACAGTAATAGCGACGCGACTCCCGCTAGTAAAGCCCGCATGAGTACCCGCATGAGTAATAGACGGTTGTTTCCCATTCTCATTTCTCTCCTGCGCCAACCCCATTCACCCACTCGCCGTTGAGCATAACGCGCTTGATGCGCCGCATGTCGCTGATGTTTCTCAGGGGATTGCCTTCGACCAGCACCAGATCCGCGAGCTTTCCCGGTTCGACACTTCCCAAGCGGTCGGAGGCACGAAAGTACCGCGCATTCTCTAATGTACCCGCGACAATGGCCTGCATCGGTGTAAGGCCCGACTCCACCAGCAGCTCAAGCTCACGTTGATAAGCCCAACCGCGCTTAGCGTGCGGCACGTCGGAATGAGAACCGACGACGACGTGCGCTCCGGCACGGAAGGCATGGGCTACGAACGCCTCCATCTGCTTAAAAGCGCGCACGTGCATCTCGGTCGTATCTTTGTCGCCCAGCTGCCGTTCGAAGACGGCAAGTGTCGGTGAGACAACAGTGCCGCGCTCGACGATCAACTTAAAGACCGCACTGGCACGCGGCGAATCGAGATCGATCGTGCTCCACACCTGATACCGCCCTTCACGGCGCGCGTTGTTATCAGCAAGCACTGCCTGCCGGTACTTCTCAGCATCGCGCAACGGCAGTAGGGCTGTTCCGAACGAGGTGGCGTGCTCGACGCCATCAACTCCAGCACGGATGGCGTCAGTCGCGTCCACAATCTCCAAGTGCGATGTAACGGGGAGACCGCGTGCGTGTGCCGCTTCGGCGGCGACTCTGATAAGCGCAAGGGGCAGGCGGAAGTAGACCTTAATCGCCGAAGCACCATCGTCGGCGAAACGGTTGACCGCAATCCGCGTCTCCTCCGCATCGCGTACGATGTACGAATCAGTTGGATAAGCAGCCGGCGGTGAGTCAAGGTGGGGCCCACACAGGAACAAGCGCGGCACTGGCGCAGGCCCTTTGCGGGCGACATCGTAGGCCTCGGTCCACTGCCCGGGATCGCGGAGAGAGGTGATTCCATGCGTAAGATAGAGTGCGGGCAACGGGTCGTCGCCATCAATGTGAAAGTGCGAGTCGATCAATCCGGGCACGAGCGTGAGCCCGTTCGCGTCGACCACTTCTGCCCCCGCCGGAATGCTCACCGAGGCTCGCTTGCCAACTGCGACAATTCTTTCGCCGCGAACGACTACGGCGGCATCAAGTACGGGCGCGCCGCCGCGCCCGTCAACCAAGGTCGCTCCGACAATGGCAACGACGTGGTTTGCATCCGGCCGTGCCACTTGGTTCACTTCATGAAGGGCGCGAAATGCTCGAGCAGCTTGGCCCCGGCGCTGTTGTGCCCGAATGCCGCTACACAGAAGGAGAGCAACGAGTAGTGCTGTCTTTAGTAGTTGAGTTGAGTTTTTCATAAGTCAGTGCCCGCACAGCGGCGGCAGCATATAGCGTTGGGTGGAGCGCCACCCGCTCCGCAGGTTTTCGCAAGCTGCTTTCACGTTAACCTGTTTCGAGATTCGTCAAACTATCCACCAGCGAGGATGCGCAACCGCAGCCTGCCGTCCTTTTGACCTTTGAACGGCAAGTGCATAACGCCGGAACTATTAGCCGTTCCGATGTAGCTTCCGCCGGGCACTCCATTGAAGAGACCGCCGCGCCAGTTTGCGCGGCCGCCGGTCATCTGGAGTTCATACTTTGCATGGGGCTTCAGTCCAGAGATCAGTAACGAGTTCGTGTCCACGGCCGGGATTGTCACTTCACCCTCCGTTACGGGACCGTCAATTGTGGCGAAGAGTGTAATGGTGCCACCTTCGACCAGGGCACCAACCAGATTTGATCCATCCACCAACTCAACGCGTGGGGTACGCGTATCGCCACGATCTCCAATCTCCAAGACGTGTAGAAAGAAGTCTTCTTTCGCCGGTTTCGACGGCGACACCTCGACGCGCCACGCTGCGGGTACAACCGCACGCGTGTTCGAAGGTAATAGTTTGTCAAACTCATCTCCCCAGAAAGTCTTCCACATCTTCCGGAGATAAGGATCGGTCGGCAGCGGTCCGCCAGCCGGCGGGTCCAGCGGCCAATTCTTCCCTGTTCCCCATCCTCCGCCAAACTCGTCGCCCGGCGTCCAGAATTCAAAACCCGGCCCGCCTCGCTTTATGACTTCGCGCTCGCGTGGAAGTAATGAATGGACTCTCAATCGCCCCTGACCATCCTCATAAGTAAACACCGTGGCGTTTCCGTAAGCCATACCGCCGTGGCCAATGTCTCTTGCCTTCTCGCCACCCATAACGCGCGGCTCGCCCACCCCGTGAAGCAACCAGACTTTTTTGTAGTTCGGATCGGTGCTCCGCACGCGATCGAAAACCACGAGTACGTTATTGTCGGGTGTGTACGCCACTTCGCGAGTGAAGTGCTCCATCTTGGAAGGGTGATAGGCGCGCGTGGCGTTGCCGCGCGCGTAGTGGTAGACGCCCGGCTGGTAGTCGGTCACTTCCATGCGTCCCGTGTCCCACAGATCACGCGTGCGCTCGAAATCTTCGCGGCTGCGTACAGTGTTCCAATAGCGAGAAGAGTCCATGCGCTGCCCCCCGTCGTTGGCAGCGGCCCAGAGATTCTCGGCCCAGAAGAATTTTTCCCCAGGCTTATAAACCAACATCGAGTTGTGAGCGATGGTGCGTCGGTAGTAGTTCAGGTAGTGCGGACTCTCAGTGTCAGTGTAGTCGGCGCCACTTTCGGTGGCGAGATAACCTTTGTGGTAAATGAAGAAATGGTTCTGATCAAGGTGGTCGTGCTTAGCGAGGTATGGACCCGAATTGAACTCAATCCAGGTCGAATCGGGCCCGAAGCCGTCGCGCATGATGAGGTGTCCAATTCCGCGAAAGAGGTAGTTGCGGGAAATCTCGGCATCGTTTGTGTCAGCTGGATTGCGCGGGGTAACTTCCGGGTCGTCCCACAAAAACTGAGTAATCGGAATTCGCCAATCTTTGCGCGCGGGCCAACCGCTCTGTCGCAGCAGCCACGCGGCAAAAGGATCTTTGAAGCGATTAATGGCATAGCCGAGGCAGATATTGTCTTCCCACTGAAGGTACGGAAATTCATTGTCATCGTCGCGCGCGGTTGTGCCATCGGGGAGCACCTTATAGAGATAAGTGTCAGTGTAATGATGAAAGACTGTGTAGCGCCGCGCCGGATCGTTGTTGCTCACAGTTCGACGTAGTTCTGCCAGCAACGCGAGAGGAGCGTAGGTGATCCGCTGGTAGTCCATCGACTCGTGATACCCGCCATCAGGCGTGATGAAGTTTGTCAGATCGAGAATGTGATCGAAGACTTCCTGCGCTCGCGCTCTCAGAGGCGCGGCGCGCGCCTCCACCGAAGGCTGGCCTTCGATAGCTGTGAGGGCGAACACCGCGAGCGTCAAATAGCGGACCGGATAATTGTGGTACATCGCCAGTTGCACTTCTTTGAGCGACTGATCCTCCATCATCTTCTCGGCGGCTTTTAAAAGTTCAAGCGCGACGCGATCCTTGAGTTGCGCATCGAAGCCCGGATAGTTGTAGAGCCAGTCGAAGGCGAGCGACCACTTCACGTATTCGGGATAAGTGCGCGATCCCACCAACTCCGGCGGGTGCGTGCGCCGCATCTCTTCCACTGCTCGGCGAGCGAACGACTCATCTCGGCTTAGCAGATATGTGAGCGCCCAACCATCAATACCGTCCGAGGGGCGCGCGCCTGCGGCATATCTCGCGCGCAAGACGTTAAAACCCGTAAGCGGATCGTGTTCGCCGATCAGCATGCGCGGCCTAACAGGCCTGGACGCAGACTGTCCATACGCGCCGAGCGGGGTCGTTAACCCGACGAGGCTGAGACAAAACCCCACTGCTAGACTCCTCAATGACCTTTGCCAAGTGAGCCTTGAACCACAATTCTTGCTGACGCTTTTCACTGAGATTCTACTCCTACAAAAACAATCGTCTATTCCACACTAAAGAGCTCGTTAAATTCAAAGACAAAAGCCTGTCATCACTTCAACGCGCCGGCGGGCGGCTTGTCCGCTCCCGCAGTGAAAAGCGGCTTGTAAAAATCAGACTGAACCATTACTCAAGTTACTTGCTCGCGACGTCGCGTTTCGCTCCTCGAGCCCCGGCGAGAAACTTGAGCCACTCCTTCGCCATTAGTCGGTGATAGGGCTCGGTCATGTGAATGCCGTCCAAGCAAAGAAACCTTGCCCGGTCTGGCGAAGAAGATAAGACGCTTCCAACCTCAATCACCTCGATGCCTCCAGCGCGTGCGGCCGCAAGGGCCCGCTCGACCGCGCCGGGATTTACGCTCGCGGGGTCGTCCACTTCGTCAAACATGTAGGTCTTGATACCGGCCGCAGCAAACCCATCACCGAGTTGTTTCAGGGCATCGTAATCCGCATCCGTGCGCGTCATTACGACGAGCATCACTTTGTCCGGCTTCCAATCGAGCACACTCTGGTAGAAGCGCTGCTGCGCTCGTGTCGCGGTCAAGCCACCCGCAGCGAATTGTTTAAATTCTACTTTTGGATTTTCGCGCCTGAAGACGTCGATCACGATGGGAACAAAACTCGACGGCGAAGACCAATGCAGTCCCATGGTGAACGAGTGACCGATAACGGCGATCTTCTGCGGAGGCAAAGCGCGTAAACGAGGTCTAAGAACTTTCACATCCTGCTCGCTGAGCAATTCAGCAGCGAGCACCTTCTCATCGCGGATGTGCAGGTTCTTCTCACCCCAGTTCCAGATTTTCCGCCCGGCGATCTGCCATTCGGAGACGCCGGTATCAAAAGGCGCAACGCACGTGTGCCCCGCAAGCTCTCGCCCAACTGCAAGCATGTCTGCGTCGCTGCCCGGCAGGTGCAATTGCCCTACATATACCGGCAAGCCGAGGGCGATGTAGAAGGCAAACTCATCTTGTAAAAGATCGCCGTCTCGCTCAACCTCGAGCACTGTCTGATACAGACTAGCAATCGCTCGAGTTTTTACCCCTTCAAACTTCGTCTTCTGGTGTAAGTAATCATCGAAAATATTGATTGGTGCAGTCGCGGGAGCCGTCAGTCCTGAAGAGAGAATCGGCTCAAGAACTTGCGCTGGATCAAAGTTAGACTGCGCGCCTCGCACCCATGCGTTCACGGCGGGCATATCAGATTTCAGTAGCTTAGCTTGATGCTCGACAAAGTCTTCGAGCTCGCTATCCGAAAGTTTGCCTGACCCATAACAGTTGGGATCGCCTTTGCCAGACTTTCTCGCAAGCAACACTTGGTAGGCGTGTGTGGCAATGACGTTCGCCTCGACGAGCTGCGACAGTCGAGTGTTACTTTGTTTCTGTCTGCGGCCTGATGACGTCCCGTTTTGGCCCCAAACTGAATACGAGGCGAAGACAATCAACAACACGCAGGCAGTAGGTAAGCGTCGAAAGATTCGACTATTCATTGCGATTCGTCTTTCGGTTAATACTGTTCCTGTTTCGTCACGAGCCCTCTACCGAAGCCGAAGGCGTCTCGCCCGCTGGGGCGACCGCGCTCGCCCTGGACTCTGGTCACCAGGTTGATTCAATGGATAGATCTATTCGCGGCGCTCGCCGCAGGCCTGGACGCCCACGGTCCCAGTAAAAGAGGATGAATCAATCGACGAAGATCCAACTAATGAACATTGGGCATCATCCCTAACGACCCGCAGCAGGTTCGAGCGCCCCGATCGATGGTCCATGCCGCAGACTACCCAACAAATCGCGCGGCGGAAGTTCGCTGGCGTCGCCGCGATGCGCGAGGAGTTTTGAATCTGCTCGCGGGCGGAAGTCGGGGCGGTTCGGATTTAGTCGCCACCAGTTCCCTTCAATAATCACCCAGGACCCTTCGCCATAGCGCACGAACTCGCCGGCGATTTTCTCGCGCGTGATGCCGCTTCGCATGTCTGCGCCTTCTGGCAACGCGATCGCAAGGACCTTTAGCGCGTCCGGCATCTCCGTATAGCTCGAGGTGTTGATGACGTTGAACCGCGCATCAAGCCGGAAGATGCTCGTGTTGAAAATCTCGATTGAGAATGGCTGGTCGTTGATGAAGATGTTGTTACGCATCGAGGTGCCCCAGCTTCCGTTGCGAGACTGCATGGCCGCCCGTCCTTTGTTGTTCATCAGCACGGTGTTATTCCGGATGATGTTCGAGTGACAACCCCACAGTGGCAGATCATCTGGACCCTTTACGTCTGCCGGTGACTGCGGTCCGGGTTCTACATAACTCGCGTCGTACGGGTTCGCATCGTCCCATTGCGCAATCCCGTGATTGAAGTTTCCGTATATAAGGTTGTTCTGAATGAGCGACTCTTGCAGCCCCGCGAGGTTGAGCGAGCCGCCTCCTGCCTTTCCGTTCTCGTTGATCACGTTGTCCTCGATGATGAAGTTCAGGCCGCGACCATCGGGAAAATTGTTCGCGCCAAATTTCTCCGTCGCCAGCTTAACTAGACCTAAAGCCCAGGCGCGCGTGGGCTCTTCCTTACGGGAGTCACGAAGCGCTGGATTTTTGAGCAGCTCGTGAAAGGAACTGACGGAGTCGATGTTGCACTGAAGACCGCCCGATCTGCTGCCAAAGAAAATGTTTCGCCGGATAACGTAGTTGTCGGAACCGTCTGACGCATAAGCTGAATGCTCGAGCGCCGATAAAGCGAAAAGATTGTCCTGAATAAGCACCGTGTGCGTGTCTGTCGAATGGAGACCCCACTTGACGTGATTGTGGGAAAAGTTGCCGACGATCACGATGTGGTGCGTCTGTTTTCCACTGCGACCGAAATCCCCGTCAAGCATAATCCCTGCTCTTGGTCCAACCGGCTTCATCCCAGGTCCGGTGGCGCCTGCGATATTGAACCCCTCAACGATGACGTGATGCGCAGCCTGCAGCAATATCATCCAATCCGGATCGCGTTCGGACGCGCGGTTGATGATACAGTCGCCTGGCTTACCCATCGCCTTGACGTGAATGTAGTGGCCGTCGCTCGCGTCCGGTTTATCCCCCATCACGAAACCAGCATATGTACCCGGCATAACCGCGATGAGATCGCCTCCACGCGCCGCATCGGCTGCCTCTTGCAGTGATTTGTAAACCGCGTCAACAGGGTACAGGGCAGCAACTTTCTGTCCGTTAGCATTCCGTTTGTTAAGTTCTAATGCCTCCACACGCACGTTCTTTATACGGTCGCCATCGCCGTCCACTAGCAGCACGCGGGTATACCTCCGCTGGATGTGTAGCGTTTTTCGCACCCACTCATCTGAGTTCTGAGTTTTGTAGAAGACCGGCGAAGGCGGCGTCTGCGCCGCAGCGGTAATGGCCAACCACCCCAGCGTCAAAACGAGCAAAACTGTTTTCATGAGCTGTTGCATCTCAGTCTCGCTTCAACAGTTTTCCCTGGTGCGTTCCGGAGAATTCAGAGGCCAGTGCGCAACCAAACGCCTGTACAGGCGTACGGCTTTTTCCACCTGCTCGATCTCGATGAACTCGTCGCGTGTATGTGCCTGGGCGATGTCGCCGGGGCCGCATACCACCGTCTCGATACCTGCATACGCGAGTTTGCTGCCGTCAGTGCCGTAATGTGCACCTTCGATTGTGCTCGCACTTCCAAACTCAGACAAGTGTGCGTCACCAACTGCGCGCACGACAGACGCTTCTCGAGGCGTATCAAGTGCCGGATCGACCAAATAGGGCTCATTCACAATGAGGCGGATTTCCCCTCCCACGCGCTCGCGCACCCACTCTTCGCAATCGCGCACGGCCTGTCGCCCGTCTTCGCCCGGGAGCAGACGCCGCTCTACCTCGAATTCGCAAGAATCGGGGACAACGTTTACTGCGTTTCCGCCTGTAACACGTCCGACGTTGATGGTAGGTCGACCAAGGAGTGGGTGCGGAGGTCGCCTCGACAGCTCCTGTGCATAGGCTTCGAGTGCCAGCGCGATACGCGCTCCGTCATAGATGGCGCTGTGGCCAAAATGCGGCATCGCCCCGTGAGCGCTCGTGCCTGTTACGTTTATTCGCCAGCGCGCTACACCCTTGTGCGCGATGATGCTGGCGAGTTTGGTAGGTTCCCCCACAACACAGGCATTTACCGGCCAATCCCTTTCAATCAATTTCCTCGAGCCGCCGAATGAGAACTCTTCATCCGCCATCGCAGCAAAGACGATCGGTACCGGCCGTTCTGGACTGTTCGCGTGTGTAACCAGTGCCGCGATCATTGCGGCGATTGACCCTTTGGCGTCGCAGGCGCCGCGGCCGTACACTCGGCCGTCGCGCACAATCGGGTCAAATGGCTCAATGGACATGTTCGCCACTGGAACTGTGTCCAGATGAGAATTGAGCATCAGCCCGTCGCGCGTATCGCGGCCGGCACTCGCATGAATAACGGCAAGGACATTATCACGCCCCTCGGCAACGGTCTGACGCTCGCAGTCAATCCCGGCGCGGCGCAGAGTGCTTTCGACATACTCGACCAACTCGCGCTCCACAGCCACGCCTGATCCGGCACGCATCGGGTTGACGCTGGGGATAGCGATCATGTCGCGCAAGAGTTGGATAACTTGAATAGTCATCTCTGAATTTGCCGCATGTGACCAAATGCACTTCTTAATTCACACGGCATTGTTGCACCACTCCAGAGCGGTCGTAAGTAAAACTTCTGCCGTCTGCAAAACAGAACGGACTTCAACGTATTCGTCGACGTTATGCGCCCCGGCGCCGCGTGGCCCGAAAACAAGTGTCGGGATACCGAAATCACGCTGGTTAATAAATGCGTCACACGGATACTCTGCAGCCGTCAAAGCTGGGACTGTACCAATGCGGCAGTAGCACACCTAAACAGCGATTTGGTCCAATCATGGTCGACCGGCAATTCGTGGCCAAGCAGAGGAGGATCTACGATTGCTTTCCACTCCGGTTGGTAAATACTGAAGAATGGATCTTCTTTACAAAAGGACCGAAAAGACTTCTGTATCCTCCGCATCACGGCCGCCACATCTTCGTGCGGCAAAAACTGAAAGTAGACACGAACCCGGGCACTGAGCGGAACACTCTCAGACCAAGCTATTCATAATTAGAGGCGGCCGGCGCGGCCTGTGCTGGTCCGCGCGCCGCTCTTCAACTCAGCAAGCTGCGAGAGCGCCAGTTCATTTTGCGGATCCATTTTCAACGCGCGCTCCAGCGCCACACGCGCCTCCGCCGGACGACCAAGCGCTTTCAGCGCTGCGCCCGCAAGCACGAAACGAATAGCGCCAGTCGGCGGCCAGGGTTCGGCGTCGAGCATTCGCTGTTCGTCGTTCAAGCGCGCGAGGCGTTCGTAGAGCGCACGCGCCTCAGCTTTGCGTCCCACGTGTTCGAGGGCCACGGCCTTATAGAAATAGTGTTCCGACCACGGCTCTTCCGGCTGAGTTGGCGGATTAAGTTCCTCCGTGGCTGCGCGGTCCCACCAACGTTGGGATTCATCGCGCTTGCCGGCGAGGTCGTACTCACGCGCAGCCGCAACATACTCTCGCGCCTGCGACTGCATCGCCGGGCGGCCGACACCGAAGTTGCGCGGGTACTCAGTCGCCGCTGCAAACTCGGATGCCGCCTTCAGATGTTTTCCTGCCTGCTGGTAATTACGCGCGAGCCCCAGGTGAGCCTTGCGATAGAGGCCGAGAGCCGCATCCTCGCCTTCGCCTGAAGTGAAAGTATTATTCGCGAGCAATGTGACGGCGTCTGTGAATCGCTTCGTGTCAACGTAAGCAGCCGCCAGCGCCTGGATGAAAGGCGTGTGCGTGCGCGTGGATGGAGGTGCACTCTCCAAAACCTTTACCCGCCGGTCTTGCGCTCCCATCTCCGCGAACAGATTTCCGATCTCAACGTAAAGTCGATAATCTTCGGGCGCACCGGCGATAGCTTGCTGATATTGGCTTGCCGCTTCCTCCTTCTTATCAGTGACCCACAACGCACGCCCCAGATTACGGCGCGCAATAGTGTTCGACGGATCTAGTCTGACCGACTCGCGCCATGCTGCCAGCGCTTCTTCATCTCGATTCTTTGAGGCGAGCACGTTGCCCAGATAGTAAGCGGCATGTCCGTCGTTCGGGTTGGCTGCCAGCGCCTTGCGTAATACGGCGATCTCCTCTACTCGGTGCGGAAACACAAACGCGGGATCGC
>CAAGKR010358769.1_pt1 | contig 10551 bp, 7 predicted proteins | sample 2556971 | NCBI WGS metagenome assembly CAAGKR01 (sample SAMEA5207829, study PRJEB30636) | soil metagenome | biome: forest; feature: boreal; material: soil | place: USA | collected 2011-09 | depth 1 m
GCAACAACAATGCGTCTTATGCAAAGCGCTCGCCCGCGTTGCCAATTGAACTCAACGGCGTTTCCATGTCAATCAACGGAGCCGCTTGCGGGTTGTACTCGGTCGGCACATCACCGGCACAGATCAACTTCGTCGTGCCTGTCGGTCTCGCACCCAACTCCGGAACAGACAGCTATCCGGTGGTCATCAATAACAACGGCACGGTGTTTCGCGGTCGGGTGGTAATTGTAGCGGCGCAGCCCGATATCTTTACGGACTCAAACGGCCCTGGCGGACGAGCGGTTGTGTGCAACATCACTAACCCGATTGCGCCAGGCTGTGTGATGGAGCCGTTTAGTGTTACGTCTGACGACGGGACGGGCACACAAGTCGCAACCGTGCTCGAGATCCATTTAACCGGCGTGCGCGGTACACTCGCCACTTCGATCAATGTAACTATTGGCACAACCGTAATAGTTCCATCAAACGTGATCTTGCAGGATCAACCAGGATTCGAGGAGATTGACCTTACACTGCCTTTGACAGTCGATAGAAACGATCTTCCAATAGTGGTTGCGGTAGGTACTGCGACCAGCCGCCCGGCTGCTTCAGCGCCTCACATCACGATTAATCCCTAGGCTAAAAACAAAGCATTCATCTCGCGATGATCTCGATCCATTCGGCGATAATCTTCTCCCACGCTAATACGTTTCTCACATAGTCCGCGGCGTTATCTGAAATAGCCGCTCGCAAAAACCTATCGGACAGCAACGCGCTGATGTATGCGTACAATACCTCTGCCTGGTTTTCATTATGAGTTAGTTTCCAACAGACTTTATCAGGAAACTCTCGATACTGATTAATGTCACTAACGATCGTCGGCTTTGCGGCGGCCAGCGCGTGCATTAAGGTGCCTGACGCCTCACCCATCGAAGGATTTCGCAAGTTGATAATAATGTCTGACGCAAAGATGGAACTAAAGTAATCTGCCTCGGCTTGATAGCCCGTGAAAATGATATTTTCGTGATACCTGCCAGACCGTATCTCCAGCTCCAGACTCCTAACTTCCGGGGCCGGTTCACCGGCAAAGATCATTTGCAACGGATATCCATCATCAATCAATCTCTTAACGACCTCGATCTGCAACTGCGGCAATTTATTGCTGTTGATGAAACCTAAGCAAGTAACAACGAAGTGGTTGTTTCTGATGCATAACCTTTTCTTGAAGGTCTCGATCTCGTCTTGCGCCGGCTGATGATTGAGTTTGGCGAAGTGTGGAATGACCTCTATGTGCTGGTTGCTGGTAAACTGATTTTTGACCCACTTATTGTGAACGATAACTTTCTTGCTTCTGCTTACCACCGCGTGCGACATTGGTGATTTTGCACCGTCGGGAATGAGCCTATACAGTAACGACTGGAATCGTTTACGCCCTTCGTCACCTGACTCATTCGGCAATGCCTGTCTATACAATTCGTTATTTCGACGGTAGAAAGCTTCGTACATGAAGCCACTGAGGTCGTAATCGTGTAGCACTACGGTGCCGGGGAAGTGCCATGCCAGTTCATAGATTCCCTGGTGAAAATCTTTATTGTTCCCGAGATGGTAGATGACCTCGTCGTAACTTTCATAATGTTCTGCGAAATCGGAAAGCGGGTAAACATCAAACTCGTTTTGGAGGTCGACTGACGGCGCTTCATGGTCGTAATAGAGGTCGATCCTAAAATGATCCTTAAGTGCTTTGACCAGCCAATAACTGTAATTGGCAATGCCGCTTCTCTGCGGAGGAAAAGGTGAGAGCCAGGCTATCTTAGGAAGGCGGTTTGCAGGGTAACTCATAATCAAGTTCACTCATGACAAGTGTAGGAAAATGCAGGAATAGCAATCCTGTATTCAAGTATGAAGTCAAACAACTTCAACCTTAAGCCTTACTGTCTCCGATCCATTATGCTCAAACCAACAAACCGCTTCGCTGACCAGATCGAATTGCAGTGTGTATTTGCCTGTCGCGGGCATTGGCACTTCGGTGGCAATTGCGACTGTTTCACCGGGTAGGATTTCACGGCCTTCACCCGGCGTTAGATTCTGCCGGAAATAATCCAGGTCGATCAGTTTCCCTTTTTGATCGAATAGATGAATGCCAAAGTGGACGGCGCCTACCCGCGCGTTGGTGGGGAGCCAAACGGTGCTGCCGGTGTTCTTGACTACTGCTTTGAGACGAAGCGGCTGCCCCCCAGCGATGCGATCTGATTCCAGCTCGACGTCGAGCTGGGCCTTTAGGCCCGTGCGTTGCCGGCTGTCGGCTGGAGCAGATGATTCACCTTTGAACAGAAAGAAAACGCGCCGATGCTTCATTTGATCGCGCGTCTCGGCAATGTACCTCTCACCTGCATCCTGTCCGCTTAAGTAGGCTTCAAACTCGTCCAGGGAAAGCAAAGATGAGGCCGGGTTAAAGAGCGCCAACTTCATTTCTGTAAAGCCCGCTCTTTGCGCCTCATCCCAAATCTCCCTGACGTTAATATCGTTTTCAATAACTCGGTTGGTCCTCATCTCATACTGTGATTGGGCAGCCTTTGAGTGGTCGGGGCCGGGTTCTGAGAAACCAACGATGCCACCTTCTTTGATGACCCGTCCCATTTCTTTTATCACCTGCGCCGGGTTGGGCACATGATGAAAGGCGTCCCAGCAGCTAATTCGATCGACGCTATCATTCGGCAGGTCAAAGCTGTGGCCATTGAATAGCAAAAACCGCGGCTCAGGTTGATTGCCTATGAGGGGATGCCGCTTATACAGTTCCTGCCCGATCTTAAGTGCGGACGGTGCGACGTCATACGCAATCACCTGCAGACCCAACTGGCTGAGAAAACGCGAGGTCCAACACGATCCCGCGCCGAAGTCGAGAATCGTCATCCCGGGCAGCAACTTTAAGCCTTGCACGACTTGCGCGAAACAGGTGAGCAACTCGGGCGTCTCGTCGATCGCGGCGAAGGGTTTTGCATGAAGATAATCCCAATTATCGAGTCGCGCGAAGAATTCTTCGGCCGTTTGACACAAGTCTTCGACACTCAATTCCTTGATGAGCTTACGTACATCGATAAAGTCTGAGTCGACTGCTTCGCTACTCATGATCTCCGCCGACGCTCACCGCAGCTCTTTTCCCCTGAGCATCGCTTACGCAATTAGCAAATGCTTGCAGAGTTGCGAGCGCTGTTCGTTGCCATGAAAAACTTTTTGAGTACTCATATCTTTTTAGCCGGGACTGATAGTCCATCGGCGCTTGTAAAGCCCGGTAAAGACCATCGGCCATGTCGTTAATATTGTAAGGGTCAAAGTAAATCGCCAGTTCACCGCCGACTTCCGGAAGTGACGAAGTATTTGATGATGCCACCGGCAGACCACACGCTAAGCCTTCCAATAGCGGAAGCCCAAATCCTTCATAGAGGGACGGGAAAAAAAGACAACGGGCTCTTTGATAAAGCCCAGGCAAAACGGCGTCATCAATAAAACCCGTGAGCCTGACTTTTCCGCTCAACCCCAGAAGTTCCGCGCGACGAAGCATACGAGTTTTCGCCACGTTATCCAAACTGCATACTATCCACAACTGGGTAGCGCGTATTCTCTGATCCTCTGCGTATCTCTTGTGTAGATTAGCAAAAGCCTCCAGCGCTCGATCCATATTCTTCCGGGGATCAAAGCCGCCCGGATAAATTACATAATCATTTGTCGCCGGAACGTTGGGGAAAGGATACGGACGGAACACACTGTTGGCGGCAAGCGGTGTCACGACGTGCTTTTTGTCTTTGACCTTGAGCGTTCTTGTAAAATCGGATTGCGTGTGCCGCGAAATATGCAGAAAAAGATCGTAATCCCGCTCCACGAGCTTTAGTTTCTTCTTGAATGACGCGATGGCGGCGGCCGGCAAGTGTTTCGCATATTCTTTGGCCATCACCGAAATTATCAAATCAAAGATCGTCACGGCGAATCGGCAGGAGCTTGCCTGGCGAGCCGGTAGAAATACATTGTCCATTAAAGCGTTCGGGGACCAATAGAGATCTATTCGTCTTTTCTCAAGATCATTGTTCAAGGCATTTGCATAAAGCTCCGCCCGATATCCTCTGCTGCGTTTGTGGTCGGCACAAAGATCATAAGCCGTATCGTCAATAACGCAGAGCTTCTCTCGGGCCCACGGGGACAGGTTATTGAGGTGAGGGCCGTGGGGCGTATTGATATAGAAGTCATTAGTAAAGTCGTTCTCGAGTATGGCTTCGACGGTGTTCTTAAAGTACGTACCGATTCCCCTCTTGATCTCGGGAGTAAGGAGTGTCTGGCCGTCAATAAATATTTTCATTCCGGGTTATGTTACGCAGGACAGGACAGACGCGTTGTGAATCACGCGCCGCATAGCAATATACGTCAACAGGCCGTCAAACAAATCTGTTCAGATTTCCGAGGTTGACTCAACTCCCGCAAGTACCGTGCGAGCACTGCGTCGAAAGAAAACTCGCGCGCAAGATATTGTTGCCCGTTGGCGGCTAGCGCCTCGCGGACCGCATCGTGGTCCTCGATATATTTTAAGGCGAGGGCGAATTCATCACCAGTTTCAACATACAGACCCCCGTTGCATCTGCGCGCGTGATTTTTTGTCACGGCGCACCTGGCCGAGACTACGGCTGGAACTCCAAGCAGCCAACCCTCCATTATGACAATCGAAAAACTCTCATTCTCGGAAAGGTTAATGACGCCTTTCGAATGCCTGATGACCTGCTGCTTCACCGCTTCCGAGACGAAACCAAAGTCGATGAATCGATTGCTCGCAGGAATGAGGGCCTTATCGCCTCCGCCAATGAAGATCAGTTTTGTGTCTCGCCGGGATTTTTCGGCGTAGCTTCGGAACCATTGGCAAAGAAGCGGAACGTTTTTTCCGACTTCCTTGCGGCCGGCATAAACAAAATAATTATCGGGTAACCGGTCTGACAAGATCTCGTCCTCGCCGGCGCAGATTGGCAGCTCGACCCCGACTCCGGCCACGACACTTTCAACAATTCGGCGGCCAATACTTTGGCCATAGTGTTTGACTGTCATCTGCTTTTCGTCAGGAGAATTAAAGAAGACGTGTTTCGCATGGCGGAGCAGGGTTGCTGTCGTTTCCCAGTAAAACTGCGGCTCATCATGGAAACATGGAGTGAGCGATATCTTATCGGGATACCGGTTTATCACTGAATGAGTGAGGCCGTGAAAATACGGGAGTGCGATGATCTCATAATTGCCGTCCACGTATTTCGCCAGGGCATCAACCAAATCAGGGCTATTGATGCCATAGTCGAAAAAGTCCTGCTCATCCCGGGCCGTCAAATTTGCTCCGCGCTGCAGCTTGCCGATTACCGCCTCATACCGCGCCCGGCTTTTCACGGTTGCGAACCTTCTTGTTTCCGTTCCCGCAACATCATAAACACCCGGCTGATAATGATCCTTCCACCAACTATCGTAGGGCGACGCAGAGCAAGTCGTAAATACCATCGCCGGGACGCCGCGCTTATTAAACCCACGGGCCATCCCTCTGGCCAGATGTTCGGCTCCGCCCGCGAAACCTTCAAACCAGGGAGTGACAATGATTAGTTTCTTATCGAACATCGCAAGCGAAGAGAAAACCGGCGAGTATGAACTAAGCCTTCCAGCCGACAATTCCGTAATCCGGGGCGCTGTAAAAGTACTCGTTGAAACGTTTGACTATTTCTGAGTCGCCCTCGATTTTGGCCGCATCCCAGGGACGAAGCTTCATCACTTCCAGGCGAACCAAGCCGCGCGACTCCAGCAGAAATTTCAGCGTGGAACTGGGAATCGGATTGCGATGGGTTGGGTCGGCGTAGAAGCTGCAACTGCCCACAATGAAATTCTCGGGATTAGGAGTTTCGAGAATAACCAGGCCGCCGGACCTCAACGCGCGAATCATCTCATCCAGCAACGTGATTAATCCCTCGAACGGCAAATGTTCAATGAGATGAAAACTCGTCACGGCATTGAGGCTCTGGTCCGGCAAACTGCGCAGATAAGCAAGCGCATCGGCTTCGACCACATCCAAACCATTCTGCCGGCACTGCTCAATAAACACGCGGTTATGATCTATGCCGCGCGCTGCCACGCCTTCCTGCTTCAGAATCTCCAGCCACTCGCCGCGCCCGCAGCCAATGTCTACAACGTCCGCGACCACTTCCGCTTCCCTGAAGATTGGCAGATAGACACCCAACCGATTCTTGATCTCTTCACGGTCGCCGCGAAATTGATCTTCAAATGAAGCGTATAGCGGGTCCAGGAGATGATCTCTTTCCGTGATCATAGCTTGCAGGATAGGCTGATCAAGCGGCCCTGAGGAATGCTCCCGCACGGTGTCGAGGAACAAGGTGAGACGCCTCTCCTGCATTAGCAATTCGGTGTACGTTAGTTGTTGGCGGCGCAGAAGTTGATCTTTCTGATCCGCCATCTGGAGACTCAACTCTTGTTGGCGTGCCAGGAGCTGATCTTTTTCATTCGCGAGGTGCTGGGTCCGCTCTTGCTGCTGGCGAAGCAGCCCTTCTATTTCCTGCAACTCCCGGGTTAACTCCTGGTTCCGGTCAAGCAGCCTCGCCGTTTGTTCTTGCACCTGCTGAGCCAATGCCGCCGTGCGTTGGTCTATCTGTTGGTCCAGGTGTTGCCGGGTGTCGGTCAAACCAGTCTCAAAAGCCTTTCTGAACTCGATTTGCTGTGCGGCCAAAGATTGTCCCTGCTGCAACAGTGACTCAATTACCTGCTGCTGGTTGGCCGCCCTTTCCGTTCCCTCGAGAGTTTGCGCTGAGATTTGCGCCAGGGCTTCCGCCAATTGTTGATGAACTTGATTATTATGATCGACAATCTGTTGTTGTTGCGCCAGCAGATAGAATTCGGATTGCCTTAGATGTCGCAGCAGGCGCGGTAATCGTCCCACTGCAATCACCATTTGCAGCAGGTAGCCGGCAATCGGCACGCGTTCAACGCGCCTGATTCCGGCGGGCCATGCCAACCCCTTAACCTTCACCTGGGCTCGCTCACCTTCCGGCGAATAACGCAGGCTGGCCAAAATATCGACTTTATTAAGGCGACCGCTGGCCAGGCGCTCCAGATACTGCGCCAAGCCCGCCGCGTCCGGTTCCCGCTTTAAGATGGCCCGGTACGCGTGGTGGACAAAAAGTTCGCCGTGATACTTCAGAAAATCATTGATGTGATATTGGCCATCGGGCCGGGAATGAGACTCGGGTTGCAGGCTCAGCGAAAAGGAATCGCCTGGTGAGGCCGGCCGGGATTTGCCGGTTAAGGGGAAGCCACTCAGAGATGCCGAAACCTCTTGACCTTCGCTCCGGTGTTGCCTGGCTACATCTTCGCGTATTTCATGCATCACCCGGTCAACGTTAATCTCAGAGTCGCTCATTTCGTTTCACACTTACCAACGAATCATCCCATGGGGCGTTCACTGCGCGCCCCGCATTTTGTGCCGTTGAATTCTATCTTAAAACCAGCGCCAGGCTTAAGCGTCCCGGCTTTTGAGAAGTGATGCAGGTCTTGAATCTCATTAGCACCTCACTTTAGTGAGGTGACCACAGGCGCCGCGATAGACTATCAGCCGTTTCAACGGCTTCTCTGAGAAAAACCGTTAGAAACGGTTACCAGGACGAATGACCGCCGGTAAACCACCTCACTGAAGTGAGGTGCTAATGAGACTTCCTGCAATTCTCAAACTGACCACGACCCGCCTTTAAATCTTTGCAACGACGAGCCAAAACCAATACCCACAATTCTAAAGCGCGACTGTAGAAAACCTCTATCTACAGTCGCGCTCTATTTCAAACTCTGGTTTGGTTCCACCACTACGGTGAAATGCCGAGCAAGGCTGTGTTGCTGGTCGCGCCGTTCAAGGTGACGGTCAGATTCAGATCGACGTTTGTCGGCAATCCGTCAGGAAGTCTCACCACGATGTAGGAAGCACTCGGGCCATTAGTACCTAACGATACGGCCCCGACGTTTTCAATGAGCAGATTAAATCCCGATGCTTGCACTGTAAGAGAAGGACTCGGCTGGCTCAATCCCAGGCTCGAAGTAAACAGAATCACCCGAGTGTGTTGATCGGCGCTAAAGTTATGCGGCCCAATGATGGGAAACGGCCCACGGAGAAGTGTCACCGAATCGAGCGCCGACGCGCGGTTTGTCGTGCCATCTTCGATCAGCAGGCTCGGCGCAGTTACGCCGCAACTACTTTCGCTCCAGTTGAGCTTAATGTTGCCGGTGTCGCCGCCTGTGCCGTCATTATCGTAGCCGTTCACCTCGATACTATAGAGCGTGCCTTGCGTGACACTGATGGTTACACTGCTGGTTACATCGGAACCAGGTACGACATCGTCGTTGGTGCCGTTAGTAACCAGACTCAGGCTCCCCACGCTACTTCCTGTGTACACAGAAAGAATCGTATCAAAATCGCTGCCCTCTGTATCTATGGTCACGCTTCCGCTACTCGGAGCTTGCCATTGGTACCAGACAGATCTCATGCTTCCTGAACTGGCCTGAAGCTGGGTTGGCTCGCCTGCTTCTTTCGTAGCTAAAAAGTTCGTACCCGTAACGCTGCCTGAACATCCACTGATGACCTGTGCGTTAGCAAAGTTGTCGTTTGGCGGCGGTGATGGAGTCGGCGTTGGCGATGGCGGCGGCGGCTGCGGACAACCGGAACACCAGCCGATGTCTCGCAACAGAGAGAACGTCAAATCCGGGCGATTAGTGCCAATACTGACGCTGTAAGTGAGATCATTATTAATGACCGGCTCCATCAGTTGATTGGGCGTTTCCGTCGTGTCCCAGTGTGAAACCGAAGAACCGGAGTCGACCGGGTTGGGCGCGTACATCAATGGGTGCCCTGATGTATCCTTTCCTGCCGTCAACACATTAGAGTCACTCGTCACCTGCGGGCCATCCCATACCAGATTAGTGGTATTGATGGCAGACGCCTGGCGCTCAGCGTTAGTCATGGCCGGCCAGTGCTTACCGGTGGTTTTATCAAGAAGAAAAAAGTCGAAAACGCTGGGCAATCCCGGCGCCGTCCCGGGCTGTACACCGGTGCTCTCGTCGGTGAATGACTCGAACCCCAGGCCGTGTGCGAATTCGTGAAGGAGAACTGTGACTAAATCAATACCACCGGGCTGGTGAACACCGTCGAGCCCGTAATACCAATGACTGTTCGGCAAACAGGTAGCGGTACCTACATTCGAATTGAACTGCGCGTCGATTTCAGCGCTCGCACCGTTTCGATCGCTCCCCGCCAGCGCGTTGGCAAGGGCGACGCTGTACCAGGCATTAAGAAACACAGCATTCGGGAAATTAGCTACAAGTGTATGCGTGCCCGCGGAACCCAGTACGCCGCCTGATGTGGCACTGCAAGTCATAGTGGACGACCAACTCGCGTTAATGGTGATTGTCGGACCACTCACCAGCGTGGCGCCCCAGATGTTGGCAGCAAATTGAAAGGCGTTCAGCCGTTGCTGGCCCAAGGTAGTTCCCGGGTTGATACCGACTGGCGCGACCACAGTCGGGTCATTGAAACCGACGTTCGGTTGGTCGTTGTTCTGGATTACAATTGTGGCCGTCGCGAAAGCTGAGGAAGACGCAATCAGGCCCACCATCAGCGCGAGCAAAAGTACTGGGATTTTAGCGAGCAGCCGGTTCATGACTAATTATGATTCTAATTTCTATTGGGCTTAACGGGAGTTTGACCTGGTGCGTTTTCAATTAGGTTCGGATCGATTCCGAAAAACGCGCCCGCCGCCCGCGGATTATCAACGCAGGATTGAGAGACGGTGCCGTCCTTGTTTACCCTCGCTACTGCTACATTCTGAAAACGGCCCTGAAGATCCATCGACACCGAGCCATCGGGATGTTGGACCGTGACCAGCCCGTCGCTGGATTTGTTGAGCATCGGTTTGAGTCCGGCGGCTAGTCTCTGGGCCTCTTCGGGTGTGAGTTCCTGTATCTGTCCGGTTTGGCTATCAACCTTAATGTCCTGGCCGCCCACCTTGACGGTGACATAATTCTTCTTCGGCTGATCAGGCATCACAGCAGGCATCACAGAAGCCGTCTCTTGTTTTTTCGCTTCCTTCACCTTCGCGGGTTGGCGCGACAGGACGGTTACGGCGCCCACAACCAGAACGGTCAGGGCCGCGATGATGCCAAAGACGTGCACACGCCCGAATTTCTTTGCCACAGTGATCCTCTTTCTGCTTATTTGATTTTTCACTATGTACTTCCTTACCTGATGCTGTAATTCTTGATGGGCGGGCGTTCAGCGGGGCGCGCTCGACGGGGCAAAAACAACAATCCAGACCTCCTGAACCATTACTACAGTTAAATGCCGGCTCAAGCTTGAGCCAACCAAAAGGCTACCACGAATATAACAATTTCCGTCTGCTTACCGCAATAACTAAAAGATCGGCAGTGTCTTAATTTGCCCGCCACGACGATGACGCAGTCAGTACCGGGAGCGGTAGCGACCGGGTCTCAATTCACGGGAGGGTCGAGTTTGCC
>CAAGKR010153803.1_pt1 | contig 10550 bp, 6 predicted proteins | sample 2556971 | NCBI WGS metagenome assembly CAAGKR01 (sample SAMEA5207829, study PRJEB30636) | soil metagenome | biome: forest; feature: boreal; material: soil | place: USA | collected 2011-09 | depth 1 m
ATGATCTCGCCCGAGGACTTCAGGAGTATCCGGTCCCTGCCCTCGCCCTCCAGGTGCTCGATCAGCCGCGTGAGCCGGCTGTCGACCGCGTCGCTGCGCTTCCGGATCACCAGGTCCCTCGCGCGGTCAAGCGCGGCGGCAAACCGGGCGTCGTCGTAGGGCTTCAGCAGGTAGTCCACCACGTTGAACTCAAAGGCCCGGAGCGCGTACTCGTCGTAGGCCGTGACGAAAATGACCACGGGCGTGGCATCGGGCCCCACACGCAGCAGCGTCTCAAACCCGTCGCACCCCACCATCTGGACGTCGAGAAAGACGAGGTCGGGCCGCAGCCGCCGGATGAGGTCGGCCGCCTCGACACCCCCCGAGGCCTCGCCGACGACCTCGATTCCGGACGTGCGCTCGAGGAGCAGGCGAACACCGCGCCGGGCCGTGGGCTCGTCGTCCGCGATCAGGACGCGGATGGGAATCGGCGGCGCTGCTTTTCGCTGCGTCATCATTTGCGGCATGGAAGCACGATCTCGACCTCGATTCCGCCGGTCGGCCGGCCGCGGAGCGTCATCTTGCCCGCGCCGCCGTAGATCTTTGCGATGCGCTCCCGGGTGTTCGTGAGGCCCGTGCCCTCCGCTATCGCGCCGGTGTCGGGCATCCCGGGCCCGTCGTCCCGCACCTCGAGGTGAAGGAAGCGCCCCTCAATCCGCCCGACGATCTCCACCCGTCCGGGGCCGGGCTTTGGCGCGATCCCGTGCAGGATCGCATTCTCGACGATCGGCTGGAGGATGAGCCACGGCACGGGCACGCCGAGCGCCGCCTTCTCGATGGAAATATCCACGGTCAGGCGGTCTGGGAACCTCGCCTTTTGTATTTCGATGTAGCGTTCCAGGAAGTCCATTTCAGCGCGCAGGGTCGTCTCGTTGTCCCGGTTGCCGTCAAGGGACATCCGCAGGAGAGAACCCAGCCGGGCGAGCAAAGTTACAGCCAGGTCATTCTTTCCCTCCCGGACCAGGACCGCGATCGTGTTCATCGTGTTGAAGAGGAAATGCGGCTTGAGCTGTTCGCGGAGGGCCTTGAGCTCGGCCTCGATCAGGCGGGATTCGAGCTGAACGGCCCTCAGTTCCTCGTTCTTATACTTGCGCTGGAGCTCGACCCCATAGCCAAATGCGATAATCGCCCAGTAGCACGCCATGTCCACCAGGTTGTGGCCGTAGAAGCTTTCGAAGGCGACGGACCAGAACTTCCAGCGGCCGGAGCCAAATAAGAAAATGTCGGCCCCGATTCGCCCGAGATAATAAGTGGCCATCACGATGAAGCTGAATGCGATATGGAATGAGATTCCTCCCACCCAGCGCCCGGTGCTGAGGGGGACCCGCTCGCGGAGCATGAGGATAAAAGGCGCGAGGCTCGCCCACATCACGGCCCGGCAGAACTGCGGGAGCGCGATGTCCAGGAACGCGACCTTGAGATTCTCGGCGCGCATGTTGAAGAAAAGCTCCACCGACAGCACGAGCCCGAGGAAGGCCCATCCGGCGCACGCGGCGGCAATCCTAAGCCATCGATTCTTCATGGACACAGAAGGGTTCATTCCGCGGGGGGATTGGAGGGATCAAGCCGATACCCCCCCATTTGCGACGAATCGACGAAAAAGCGCGACGAAACCGCCGTCCCGAGCGCCCGGCCCTCAGCCGCGGCGCTCCCGCTCGGCCCACAGCGCGGCGCCGACGATCCCAGCCTCGTTCAGGAATTCCGCGGGGACCATTCTCACGCGCGGCTTGACGAACTTGAAGAACTTCGCGTGCTTCGCGCTCACACCGCCGCCGATGATTATCAGTTCGGGCCAGAGTATCCTCTCGAGGATATCGATGTAGCACCCGAGGCGGGTGCCCCATTCCTTCCAGGACAGGTTCTTGCGGTTCTTGACCGATGCGGCCACGCGCTTCTCGGCATCCCGCCCGTCCATCTGGAGGTGGCCCAGCTCGCAGGGAAAGAGCGCCCCGCGGAAGAAAAGGACCGATCCGACCCCGGTACCCAGCGTGAGAAGGAGCGCCTTTCCTCCAAAGTTGCGCCCCGCGCCGAATCTCATCTCGGCCAGGCCGGCTGCCGCTGCGTCGTTGGTCAGGGCGACGGTCCGCCCGATCACCTTGCTGAAGAGATTTATGCCGTCGCATCCCACGAATTTCTTGTCGAGGTTCGCGGACGTCAGGATGGTGCTCCCGTGGATGACGCCCGGAAACCCTATGCCGACGGGGCCCCGCCAACGGAAATGGGCGGCGATCATCCCAGCGGCGTCGGCCATCTCCGTCGGGGACAACAGCAGGGGCGTCTCGATCTTGAAGCGCTCGGCGATGAGCCGCCCCGTTCTAGTCTCGACCGGCGCGCCCTTTATGGATGACCCGCCTATGTCGATTCCAAGTACCTTCATGGGAAGGGCCCACAAGATCAGCACGGCTGCTCCATGACAATGCCGTCTTTCAGGTCAGCCTTCTTGACGCCGGGCGGGGCCGGCGTTCCTCTTTCCCCTGCATGAAGGTAACGTACTACCTCGAGGTCCTGTCGTCGTGGTGCCACTGGGTCGAGCCCGGCTGGGCCGAGCTGAAGGCCCGCTATGCAGGCAGGGCCGTATTTGACTGGCGGATCGCGCTCATGCGGCCGGAGGATTTCCCCGTGTCCCGCGGGCAGTGCGACTGGTTCTACCGCAGGAGCGGCGGCACCGTCATGCATTCGCCCGTCATGCTCAATTCCGGCTGGTTCGAGGCGGCCCGCAAGGGCGTCTACGACGCCCCGGACCTCGTGGCGGAGGCGGGCAGGGATTTCGGCTTTTCCGACGACACGATCCGGCTCGCGATCGCCAATGCCGCCTTGGCCGAGGGAAAGAAGGTCGGCGACATGGGGACGGCCGTCGCCGCTGCCGCGGCGGCATCCGGCATCCCCCCGAAAAAGCTCCGCGCGCGCGCCGAATCGGCGGCGGTCAGGGCACGCCTCGACGCGAGCACGGCGGACTTCCACTCGCACCGGATCAACCAGCGGCCGGCCTTCATCCTCGAGGACGCAATCGGCGACAAGGTGGTGTTCTCGGGCGTCGTGCGGATCGAGCCCATTGCGGCCGCGATCGAGTGCATGCTCTCCGACACGGCGGCCTACGCGGCGCACGCGGCCCACCACGGGACGACTCCCGGGAAATAGCACGCCTCCCCGCGATGGACTACGTCAATCTTGGACCCACCGGAATCAAGGTTTCCCGGCTCTGCCTGGGGACGATGACCTATGGCTCGAAAAAATGGCGGGAGTGGGTGCTGGAGGAGGAGGAGAGCCGGCCGTTCATTCGCCGGGCGCTCGAGCTCGGGATCAACTTTTTCGACACGGCGGACATGTACTCGCTGGGCGTCAGCGAGGAGATCCTCGGACGTGCCCTGAAGGAATTCGGGCCCGGCCGCGACCGGGTGGTCATCGCCACCAAGGTGTTCAACGCCATGGGCGACGACCCAAACCAGCGCGGACTCTCGCGAAAGCACATCCGCCACGCGATCGACGACAGCCTCAGGCGCCTCGGGACGGACTACGTGGACCTGTACCAGATCCATCGTTTCGACCCGGCGACGCCCGTCGAGGAGACCATGGAGGCGCTCGACGACCTCGTGCGCTCGGGCAAGGTGCTCCATCTCGGCGCATCGTCGATGTGGGCGTGGCAGTTTGCAAAGATGCTTCACGCCGCCGGCTCGCGCGGCTGGACGCCGTTCGTCACGATGCAGAACCACTATAACCTCATCTACCGCGAGGAGGAGCGGGAGATGTTTCCGCTGTGCGCCGACCGGTCGATCGGGATCATTCCGTGGAGCCCCCTGGCGCGCGGATTCCTGGCGCGCGCCCCGAAGGCCGCGACGGTCCGCGCGAGGACCGATGAGTATGCGCGCAACATCTACGGCGCCGAATTGACCGAATCGGACCAGGCCATCCACGCCGCCGTCGAGAAAATCGCCCTGGCCCGGGGCGTCCCGCGGGCGCAGGTCGCGCTCGCATGGGTGTGCCAGAAACCCGGGGTCGTCGCCCCGATTGTCGGTGCATCCAAGCCCCAGCACCTCGAGGACGCCGTCGCCGCCCTTTCGCTCAATCTCAGCAAGGAGGAGATTGCGGCGCTTGAGGCGCCCTACGTTGCGCACGCCGTCGCGGGGCATCAATGAGCCCGGGCGCCGCCGCGAGGACGGGACTCGCGGTTGCCGCGGCGCTCGCTGCCCTCCGCCTGTTCGCGGGCACAGGCACGGTCTTTGACGATCGAAACGGCGACAGCCTGCGGGACCCGGGCGAGCCGGGAATCGCTTCCGTCGCCGTGTCAAACGGCGTCGACGTGGTCCTGACCGACCCATCCGGGGCCTACAGCATACCCGACCGCCCGGGGGCCCGGATATTTGTGATCAAGCCCAGGGGCTGGCGCCCGCCGGTCGACGGCGCGAACCTGCCGCTGTTCTACGCGCGGACGGGCCCCGGCCCCGGCGCCGATTTTCCGCTGGTGCGCTCGGACGAGCCGGACGACCTGCGGGCGGTGATATTCACGGACCCGCAGCCGTCCTCCGCGGCAGAGGTGGACTACCTTTCGCGCGGCCTCGTGGAGCGCATCGGCCGCAGGACCGATTTGGCCTTCGGCGTCACGCTCGGGGACGTCGTCTACGACCGGCCGGAGCTCTTCGGGGCGGTGAACCGGGTGCTCGCCCGGATGGGGATCCCCTGGTACAACCTGCCGGGAAACCACGACCTCGCGCTCGGCACCCCGGATGAGCACGCGGCCGCGGCGCCGTTCGAGTCCGTATACGGGCCCTCGACGTACGCGTTCCATGCGGGCCCGGCGCTCTTCGCGGCCCTGGACGACGTCAGGCCGCTCGGCGGGCCCCGCTTCACCGGGGGCCTTCGCAAGGACCAGTTTGAGTTCCTCGAGAACCTCGTCCGCGCCACTCCGCCCGATGAATGGCTGGTCCTGCTGATGCACATTCCGTTGTTCCCGCCGGACCCCTCGGGCGCCGAGGGGTTTCGCCGCGCAGACCGCCTGCGGCTCTTTGAGATTCTCAGGGACCGCACCCGCGTCCTCGTCCTCTCCGGCCACACGCACTACCAGCGCCATGTGATGCACGGGCCGGAGGATGGCTGGATGGGAAAGAGCCCCATTCATGAATACAATGTTGCGGCGGCATGCGGCGGGTTCTGGGGGGGGCCGCGCGACGCCGACGGCATCCCGGTCGCCACGATGTGGGACGGCACGCCCCCCGGCTACGCGATCCTCGGATTCAAGGGGGCGGCGGTTTCGCTCGACTATGTTCCCGCCCGGATGCCTGCCGACCATCAGCTGGAGCTGCATGCCCCGGAGTCCGTGGCGCCCAGACAGGGGTATGTATCATTCTACGCAAACGTGTTCAACGGCCACGACGGATGGACGGTCGAGGCGCGGGTGGATGACCGCGCGTGGAACCCCATGCGGCGGATCCTGGGCTGGGACCCGACCTATGCGGCCGATTTTCTCGCGCAGGACTCGGTGGCCCGACCCGCGGCCGGCCCCAGGCTGCCGGACCCCGTCGTCAGCTACCACCTGTGGCGCGGCGCGCTTCCCGCGGACCTTTCCGTGGGCCGGCATGTCCTGTACGTGCGCGCGACCGATCCGGAGGGCCGGGCATATTCGTCGCAGCGACCGCTGGGTATCGTCCAACCCTGACTCAAATGCGGACATGTGCCATTCGGATTGGCGCACATTGTCATGCACTGGCGGCTTGAGTCTCACCGCATGCCTCGCCGCCACGATCCAACCGACAGGAGGGCCATGCTGACATGATTCGAGGATCTTCTTCAGAGTGTATGGAGTCGATCCGCTCCGCCTTCACGAATGTCTGAATAGCGCGAGTTACAATAACGAAACGATTGGGCGCATCGGTGCCACCGGCCTCGAAATTGAAAGTGGACCTCCTCCGAAGACCCGCAATGAAACAGGTACACTTGTCGATTTCCCTTACATTAACGCGATGCCAATGCCGGGATGGATATTCGAAGGTCCCATTTGAGGAATTTATGTCATTCTCCAAAAAAACCTTATAAGCGCCTCGGGCTGGAGCGAAATTCTGGCGCAATTTATGCCTGAACTCCGCATCCATGAAAAACAGAACCTCGATGGGACTCTTATTCGTAATTGCAGCCGGCTTGCTGCACGCGGATCCGATTTCGGGTCTGTTCGCCACGGGAGTGGATGGCTCCGGGACGCCGCTGGCGTTAGACGTGCTGGATCCTCACTATACGGTTGTGGCTTCGCCGGGCGGAGCGACCACGGCCGTCACTGAGGTTCTGTCCGGTGCCTGGCTTCCGTCTGACGCCGCCTCGCAATGGATCTGCGCCTCGGGTGAATTGGACACCGTCGGCCATATCGATTTCCAGACCACGTTCACCCTCCCGGGGGATTTTTCAGCGGCGTCGATCACGGGGCAATTTGCGACCGACAATGAGATGGTTGACGTGTACCTGAATGGAGTGGCACTGGGCTTCGCGCAGTCCAATCCCTTTGGGTTTACGTTTTGGACTCCATTTTCGATCTCGGCCGGGAGCGATTTCGTCGCTGGTGTGAACACACTCGACTTCGTGATCAATAATGACGGCGGCCCTGAAGGACTGCGTGTGGAAATGACCGGGGAAGCATCGGTGGGGTCGTCCGTCCCCGATGCCGCATCCACCGCTTGGCTCCTCCTTGGCGGAGCAGTGTTCATCGCAGGCTTGGCTCGAAGGCATCCCGCGAGGAATTGACGTCCGATCCCCTTGATCGCCTGGGGCTGGGGAGGCCCGGCATTCTCGGGATTGGTAGAAGCCGGCTGCAGTTCGGGATCGAGCCGTGAGGCTATCTGCGGCAGATCCGTGGCGCAATTTGTCCCCGATGACGACAAGCGATTCATGGCTTGCACCTGGCGCCCTGCGGAAAGCGCTTAAAATCAACCGGTCCGTCCATGAATCGCCCGCGTAATCGGGTTTCCGCGGTCGGAGAATCCCAGTCGTATAGCCAGTTTGGCGCAGGATGGCCCGTCGTGTGCGCCCTCCCCCTACCCGGCATCAGATCCATGGGCGGGCACGTATCCTCCCGATACATGTTTTTGCGTACGAATATTCCATGACGATCGTCTCAAACGCCGTTTTGTTTCCCCGTCGCTTCCGCCACTTTGTTCCAGCTTCGCTTCCTCGTCAGCGGCGTTTTTCTCTGGATAGCCTCCGGGGATGCCGCGGCTTTGGCAGGCGCCGCGGCACAGGGATGGCAGGAAGGCACCGGAGGGATTCCCCCGCTGCGCGTGTTCACGGCCCGGGACACCGGCGTCAAGACAATGGCCTGGTCGGCCGTCCAGGACCGGGCCGGAACCATGTATTTCGGCTGCGACAAGGTCGTCTCGTTCGACGGCGACCGCTGGCGATCGGAAAAGATGGATCCCACCTACGTCATCAGGGGCCTGGACATCGGCCCGAACGGCCGGATCTGGGTCGCCGGCGTGAACCAGATCGGCTGGTTTGAGCCGGAGGGGCAGGGTCGGCTGGCATACCATTCCCTCATGCCCGGCCTGCCGCCCGGCGCCGCCGACCTGGGCGATGTCTGGAGGGTGTACGCCCTCGGCAAGGAGACCGCCATCTTCGTGGCGCGGGAGAGGGTCCTGCGGTGGGACGGCCGCCAATTCAAGTCGTGGGACTACCCGAGCACGCGGATGCTTTGGTCGATCCGCACGGAAAGTTCCGTCTACGTTCACTATCCTCCGCTCGGCCTCCTGAGAATGGGCGACAACGGGCCGTCAGTCGCCGTGCCCGCCTCGGCGATCGGCGCCGCGGAGATCCGATGGCTGGACGATTCCGGTGAGAGCTGGCTCCTGCTGACGTCCGAGGGCTTCAAGACCCTCCGGAACGGGGCATGCACGCCGCTGGAGACGGACGCGTCCTCATTCATGCGGGCGAACACCCCGACTTCGGTGGCCCGGCTCAACGGCGGTTTGCTGGCAATCGGCACGCTTCAGGGGGGGATCGCAGTCGTGGACCGCTCGGGAAACATCCGCCGCGTGTTCAACCTGCGCGCCGGCCTTCCCGCGAACCAGATCTACTCCCTGTTTGTCGATCGCGAGGGGGCTCTCTGGGGAATGGGACCCTCCTTCATCGTCCGCCTGGCGATCGGATCGGGGGTCGCCGTCTTCGGTCAGCTCAACGGGTACCCTCCCGGTGGATGCGAATCCGTGGCCGAGTTTTCAGGAACGACATACGCGGTTTCCCACAGCGATCTCCTCCGCCTGTCTCCTGACGCCGATTCCGGCGGTGCCGGCCATCTCGAGGCACTGGGCATCACCAGCAGCCGCTTCTACAGCCTGCTTTCCCTCCCGGGCGGCCTCGCCGTGGGGCATTTCCACGGACTCGGCCTCTGGTCCCCCGAGGGCATGCGGTCACTGGAGGGATCCGACGATATCGTGTTTCGGACGAGCCTTTCCCTGTCGGAGCCCAATACGATCCTCGCATCGCAATATGATCGCGTGCTTGCGGTCGACCTGGAGTCCGGACGATCGAAAGTCGTCGCCGATTCATTGCCGGACTATGGCGACTCACTGGTTGACGAGCCGTCGGGGAGATTGTGGATCGGCACCCAGTCAAAGGGTCTGTTCGTGGCCAATCCGGGGAACCCGCAGGCCTTTCCCGCGGCGCCCCGCTTTGGGCCGCTGCCCACGGCGGGTACAACGCTGGTGACGCGCGCGGGTACGACGGTCGTCGCTCTGGCCAATGGGGCGGCCTTTTACCTCGACCGGAAGTCGGACAGGTTTCGCCCCGTCATCGGAATTCCGGACGGCAACCCGTCGGCGGTCTCGAACTCGGACAGCGAAGGCGCCGTCTGGGCGGCATTGGATCCGGCCGCGGGCGGCCATTCACCGCGCCTGGGAAGGATATCCATCGCGGAGGGCGGAGCGGTGTGGACGCCCCAGTCCATGGAGGGCCTTTCCAGTATCGGGTCGCTCCTCGTCCTCCATGTGGTTCGCTCGCCCGACGGCGATGTCCTGTGGATCGCAGGGAGCGAGGCGCTCATCCGCGCCAGCCCCGGGACGCGAGCCCGGAGCGCCCCACCCTCCAAGCCGCTGGTCCGTGCATGGGTCGGCGCGGACGCAGGCGGATCCGAGCGGGAAATCGAGGGGGCGCTGGCGTATTCGACACCCGGGATTCACATCGAGTTCAGTTCGCTCGACTATGGGATGCGGGAGTCGGAGAGGTACCGGACGATGCTTGGCGGCGCGGAAAACGGGTGGTCCCGACCCACCGACTCGGCCGACAGGGACATCTCAGGCCTGCGTGAGGGAAGCTACGAATTCAAGGTGCGCCTCGAGACGGACTCCGGCGAGGCCGGCGCCCCGGCCGTGCTGCATTTCGAGGTTTCCCCGCCGTGGTGGCGCACATCCCTCGCCCGCACGGCGTACGCGCTCGGCGCCGCCCTCGGGGTGCTGGGAATCCTGAGGCTGCGGGTTGGCTCGCTCCGCCGCCGGGCCCATGTCCTGGAGGAAACGGTCCGCCAGCGCACCAGGGAGCTTGAAAAGGCAAATGCCGCGAAAACGGAATTTGTCGCGAGCATGAGCCACGAGATCCGAAACCCGATGGGCGGCATCCTGGGATCAGCCCTCGCATTGTCCCGGACGCCCCTCGCGAGGGAGCAGCAGGAATTGGTCTCGACGCTCCGCAGCTGCGCCTCGTTCCTTGCGTCGCTCGTCGAGGACGTCCTCGATTTCGCCGCGATCGAGGCCGGGGTGTACAAGATAAACCGGTCGCCGTTCAGTCCCCGAGAGGTGCTGGACGCCGTGGTGAGGATGCTCGCGCCAAAGGCGGGCGAGGTCCGGATGGATGCCGCGGTCGACCCCGCGCTCCCGGACGCGATCTGGGGGGATGCGGCCCGGATCCAGCAGGTGATTGTCAATTTCGCGGCGAACTCCCTCAAGTTTGGTGGAAGGAGGATCGCGTTGTCCGCGCGCGCTGACGGCGAGCAGGTCGTTTTTTCGGTCGACGACGACGGGGTCGGAATACCCCTTGAGGAACAGGGGGATCTTTTCATCCGGTTCTCCCGGCTCAAGTCCGCCCGGAACTCCGCGATCCCGGGGTCGGGGCTAGGCCTGGCGGTCAGCCGGGCCCTTGCCGAGCGAATGGGCGGCTCGGTGGGCTTCGAAAGCGCCCCGGCCCGCGGCTCGACGTTCTTTCTCCGCATTCCCCTGGAGCCCGCGGCCGGGACTGACTCCAATTCACGGGATTTCCACGTCCGCGGGGCGCGGGCGCTGGTCGTTGAGGATATCGACTACAATGCCCGCGCGCTTGGCTGGATGCTCGGGGAGCTCGGGTTCGAGGTCGATTACTCCGCCGATGGCGTCGACGCGCTTTCGCGGCTTTCGACGGCGCGCTACCAGGCGATTTTCCTCGATTGCGACCTCCCGAGGCTGAGCGGGATCAGCGTGGCGCGCTCGGTCCGAGCGTCCGAAGCCGGGGGGAAACGGGCCCTGATCGTGGCCACGACGGCCCTGTCGACCGTCGACAACCAGGACGCGTGC
>CAAGKR010498684.1_pt1 | contig 10546 bp, 8 predicted proteins | sample 2556971 | NCBI WGS metagenome assembly CAAGKR01 (sample SAMEA5207829, study PRJEB30636) | soil metagenome | biome: forest; feature: boreal; material: soil | place: USA | collected 2011-09 | depth 1 m
AAGCTGCCGCCGCAGCTGCTGTCGAGCTCCTGGGGCAAGATTCTGCGCATGACCGCGGAGGGCAAGGTGCCCCCCGACAATCCGTTCGTCGACACGCCGGGGGCCTTCCCCTATATCTACGCGCTGGGCATTCGCGCGCCGCTGGGCCTGGCCTTCGATCGCAACGGCGAGCTGTGGGAAGCCGAGAACGGACCGCGCGGGGGCGATGAGCTCAACCACATCAAGGCGGGACACAACTACGGCTGGCCGTTGATCACGTGGGGCCATCGCTATGATGCGATCACGATGCCGGCCCACCCCGAGCCGGAGGGCGCCGAGGTCGGGAAATTCGACCAGGCCGTGCTCGACTGGTCCCCCTCGCCGGCGCTGTCCGCGATCACGTTCTATGAGGGCAAGGCCTTCCCGCGCTGGAAGGATAGCCTGCTGATGGGTTCACTGAAGCAGATGGACCTGTTCCGCATCGTGCTGGATGGCGATCGGCCCGTGGTGCAGGAGACCATCCTGCATGGCCTGAACCGCATTCGCGATGTACGGGTCGGGCCGGAAGGCTACGTCTATGTGCTCACTGACGCCGGGCAGCTGGTGCGGCTGGTTCCAGCCCGCTGAGAGGCCTTCAAGGAGCCGATGATGCCCCAAAGTTCAAGCCGACAGCATCACAATGAACTACGAGCAGAACGGTACCGGGGAACCGCTGGTCTTGATCCCTTATCTGGGCGCGGACCATGCCTGCTATGCAAATAACGTAATCCACGCTTTATCTTCTACGGTCAGCGGCACGCGTCGCGCGAGCGCGTCGCGCCGTGTGCGCGCAAAGCTCGAAGATGCGCGAACGATCAACGAGCCTCGCAAGGCTGCCGGCAAGGAATGGATTAGCGATGAGCCGTTTCGCGGCTCGAGCGCTGTAGACGACCCGAATAGCGAGATGGTGGCCGAGTGCAAGAATAGCGATCTGTTTGCGAACCTCAAAGCGCAGGCATGGTGGGCGCTGCGGCTGCGAATTCAGGCCACCCATCGAGCCGTCGTCGAGGCCATGCCATATGTGGCTGATGATCTGATCGCGATTGAACCGAACCTCGAGGAACTGACTGCGCTGATGATGGAGCTTAGCCAGCCTACCTACCGACTCAAATCCGCGGGCAAGATCATTGTCGACAAGACCCCGGACGGGACGCGTTTTCCCCAAACCTGGCGGACGCCGTGATGATTGCGTTCAACCCCACCAGGCACTCGCTCGACGTGCGGGCGCGGCTGGCTTCGTAGCGCGATGGAGACTTGGATCAAACTCGGTGAGCAGGGGTTCCTCCGCCGGCACCCGGTACATAGAATTGCATCGTGCATGCACGCCTCCGCGTTCAGAACGGGTAGTGACGCGGCGTCGTCTGCAGCGTGACCCAGCGCAGCTCGCTGAACGCCTCCACACCGGCCTGACCGCCAAAGCGCCCGTACCCGCTGCCCTTGACTCCGCCGAAGGGCATCTGCGCTTCATCATGAACGGTAGGACCATTGACGTGGCAGATGCCCGATTCGATTCGACTCGCCACCTGCCATGCGCGGGACACATCTTTGCCAAAGACCGCTGCTGCGAGCCCGTACTCGTTGTCGTTGGCGCACGTCACCGCGGCCTGGACGCCGTCAACTCTGACGATGCCTTTGACAGGACCGAATGTCTCTTCGTGATAGATGCGCATCGCTGGAGTGACGTGGTCCAGCAGTGTGGCCGGGAACAGCGTGTCCTTGGCCTTCCCACCGCACAGAAGCCGAGCCCCCTTGGCGATTGCGTCGTCAATCAGCGCATTGCATCGATCCACGGTGGATCGGTCGACTACAGAGCCTAGTACCACCGGGCCCAGTCGCGGATCGCCCACCGGCAGGCTTTGAGCGCGCAGGGTAAGCTTTGCCACGAACTCGTCGGCGACCTTCTGGTCCACGATGATGCGCTCCGTGGACATACAAATTTGTCCTGAGTTGGCAAATGCTCCAAACGTGGCGCCATCGACCGCGGCGTCCAAATCGGCATCATCCAAGACGACCAGTGGCGCCTTGCCACTCAGCTCCAGCATGGCAGGCTTCAGATGCTTGGCGCAGGCCATCGCAATGATCTTCCCGACGCGGGTGGATCCGGTGAAGTTGACCCGACGCACGGCGGCGTGAGCAATCATGGCCTCAACAACGGCGCCGGCGTCCTCGGGTGCGTTGGTCACGAAATTCACTACACCCTTCGGTAGACCAGCTTCTTGCAGCGCCTCAATAATCAGGCCGTGCGTGGCCGGACAGAGTTCACTGCCTTTCAATACGACGGTGTTGCCGCACGCCAGTGGAATGGCGATGGCCCTGACGCCGAGGATGACTGGTGCGTTCCAGGGTGCAATTCCGAGCACGACGCCCGCGGGTAGTCGCAGGGCCATTGCCAAATTGCCTGGTACATCGGACGGAATGACCTGGCCAGTGATCTGCGTGGTCAGTGCTGCTGCTTCCAGCAGCATGTTGGAGGCGAGATGGACGTTGAAACCCGCCCAAATTGCGGATGCACCAGTTTCCGCAGCTGCGGAACTCGCGAATGCGTCGCCTTTGGACTCCAGAGCGTGCGCAGCCTTCATCAACAGCGCCCGACGTTCGCCGGGTCCAGTCTTCGACCATGTGGCGAAGGCTCGCGCAGCCGAATCAACTGCAGCCACAGCGTCGCTCGGAGTGGCGGCAGGAGCCACGGTGGCGACGCTTCCATCGAGAGGGTTGCGGCGCTCGAACGTGGCGCCGTTGCTGGCCTTGCAGGCCTCACCATTGATCAACATTGAGATCGTATTCATGGGTTGTCTCCATTTGGGGCATTGGGGGCCGAGGCACTACAGCGCCTTCGTCAGTAAGTGCATTCAGTCCACTTCGATCTCCACCAACATCGGTGCAGACGAGCGCAGGGCTTGAGTCAATACGTCACGCAGGTCCAAGGCGCGGTTGACCCGAATCGCCTGTACGCCGTGGCCTTTAGCCAGCGCGACAAAATCCAGTAGCGCCAGATCGGTGCCTTGTGGGTGTTCGCCAGGTCTGAAGTTGAACACAGGCGCAAAGTCCTGCAGCGCGGCGTAACGCTCGTTGTTGAGCACGACGAAGGTGATTGGCAACTTCAGCCGCGCAGCGCTGTTAAGGGCTTGAATGGAGTACATCGCTGAGCCGTCGCCGATCACTGCAATCACTCGTGAATTCGGTTTTGCAAGCGCCACTCCCACGGCAGCGGGCATGCCATAGCCGAGTCCGCCACTGCACATCGTGTAGAAGGTTTCACTGTTCACGATTGGGAGGTGCGCCTGCATCGCGGATCTGGAGCTCGGTGCCTCTTCGACCACGATGCTCCTGGGGTCACGCACTTCATGAAGTGTCTGAAGTGCATAAGCCACTGACATGCGATTGCCTTCTGCCGGCGGTTCGGCGCGGGGAACCGTCGGGCGAGGTTCAGGCGACGGACGCTGCGGCCGGGCGTTGCGATTGAGCAGGTCAACCAATCCCAGTCGAATGCTGCTAAGGATCGAGGTTCCTTCGGGTGTCCATGTAGCCGTCGTGGGGTCGTCTATCAGTTGGAACAGCTCTGCACCTGACGGCAGGTGAGGCCCGTGGCCCTCGACGTGATAAGTGAAGGCTGGGGCGCCGATCACGAACACCAAATCGTGTCCTCGCAGGCGCTTGACAATTTCTTCGCGCATCGCAGGAAGAAAGCCGGCGAACAGGCGGTGGCTTTCTGGGAATCCGCAGCGCCCAGACATGGGCGCGACATAGACACGGGCGTTGTGGCGCTCCGCGAGCGAAATCGTCTCATCCCAGGCTTGGTCCCTGTCCACCGCAGCGCCAATGACGAAGGCGGGACGCTTGCACGCGTCGAGTTCGTCTCCCAACTTCGCCAGCAGAGCAGGATCTGGACGAATCTTGGTGCTGACAAGGCGCGGGACAACCGGTTCCGTTTGTACTCCCCAGTCATCGGCCGGTATCGACACCAAGACCGGGCCGCGAGGCGGCATCATGGCTACGTAGTAAGCCCGGGCGATTGCGAGCGGTACGTCTTCGGCGCGTGCGGGCTCGATGCTCCACTTGACGTAGGGCTTGGGCAATTCGGTCGCTTGACCCGAGAACAGAAATGGGTCAAAGGGAAGGATCGACCGTGCCTGCTGGCCGGCCGTAATGACCATCGGCGTTCTGTTCTTGTACGCGGTGAAGATGTTGCCCATCGCGTTGCCGACGCCAGCCGCCGAGTGGAGATTGACGAAACTGGCGTTGTGGGTGGCTTGCGCATAGCCGTCTGCCATTCCGACGACGACTGATTCCTGCAGTCCCAGCACGTAGCTGAAGTCGTTCGGGAAGTCGAGAAACAAGGGAAGCTCGGTTGAACCCGGGTTGCCGAAAATCTTGGTCATCCTGAACGACCGAAGCAGGTCCAGAACAGCTTCCCGCACAGTGACGGTACCGGTCTGAGAACTGCCTTCGACAGTGGGCTGAGGCATTTGCTGTCTTCAAGTGGTTGGATGCATTAAGTGTCGCGAGCACGGCTTCATGCTTCAATACAATGAAGTTACTAAGCGGCATCCATTGAATGAATATCAATCATCATGACCCGAATTTGCTCCGGCTGCTCGATACGGTCTATCGATTGCGCAGCGTGGTTTTGGTGCATCTGCGGACAACGGTCCCAACTTGACCGCTGAGGCGACTTTGGTCAGTCTCATCGGCGGCGGGAAACGGCTTGAAATAAAGTATCTTACTCGGAATTACAGTTTCGCGAATCGCAGGCCGACATAGTTCTCGGCGACCGCCTGGGATGCCGCCCGCGAGTCACTCAGATAGTCCAATTCCGCCAGCTGCAGTTTATGGGCAAACGGGTCGTCTGAGAATTTGTGCATTACCGTTGTGAACCACCAAGAAAAGCGCGTCGCCTTCCAGACCCGCGCAAGCGCGCGTGCCGAGTATTCGCCCAACAGCGTTTCGCGGCCAGCGCGATAGTACTCAACGATCGCTTGGTAGAGCACGCGCACATCAGCGGCCGCAAGATTCAGTCCTTTAGCGCCGGTCGGCGGCACGATGTGCGCAGCGTCACCGACGAGGAACAGCCTGCCAAAACGCATCGGCTCCGCGACAAAGCTACGCAGTGGAGCGATGGACTTTTCAATCGACGGGCCGGTTGCGATGACCGACGCATGTTGTGGTGGAAGTCGGGCGCGCAGCTCATCCCAGAAACGCGAATCTGACCAGTTCTCGACTGTGTCATCAAGTGGGCATTGGATGTAGTAACGACTACGGGTCCTCGAACGCATGCTGCAGAGTGCGAAGCCACGGGAATGATTCGCGTAGATTAGTTCCTTACTGACGGGCGGAACGTCCGCAAGGATGCCGAGCCAGCCGAAGGGGTAGACGCGCTCGTGCAAAGTGATCTGATCCTTTGGCACAGTGGCTCTACTGACGCCGTGATAACCGTCGCAGCCGGCGACGAAATCGCAATCAATTGTCTGTAGCTGACCACCGTGTAGATAAGCTACCTGCGGTCTGCGTCTGTCGAAGTCCTGAATAGCGACATCCTTGACCTCCCAGAGAGTCTGGCCGTGGGCGGCGGCACGCGCATTCGCAAGGTCCTTCTGTATTTCAGTCTGTCCATAGACCATTACGTGTTGCTCGGTGAGGCCTTTGAGATCGATCCGATGGCTCCTACCGTCGAAGGCGAGATTGAAGCCATCGTGCACCAGCCCTTCGTGCATCATCCGCTCGCCCACACCGGCTTCATTCAGAAGATCGACCGTACCCCACTCAAGAAGTCCGGCCCGAATACGCCCCTCGACGTGTTCCCGGGTCTGACGCTCGAGCACGATGGACTCAATGCCGTTGCGATATAGAAGCTGGGACAGAAGCAATCCCGACGGCCCTGCGCCGATAATTACGACCTGGGTCCTGAACATACCTTAGCTCTCGTCGATGACACATGGCATTCGCACGATGGCCTCTGAGACTAGAGATGGGCGCCGAGCTGGGAATGGACGGGACTCAACAAAACTTGTACTTTTCGTTCAATGGCAACCGCGCACCTCAGGCCTCGACGCGCACGCCGGATCACTGCTGCGCCAGTCCCCGCGTTCTTCTTGTACGGAGAGCCGCTGCAGGCGCCCGACGAGCGGTTGGTACACATCGAGACTATCGCCGCGCGCAGCCGACTGCACGACTGGAACATTCGGCCGCATCGACACCGCGATCTGCATCAGGTCGTGCTCACGGAGCGCGGCTGGGTCTTCGCCCGTGTCGACGACGCGACCGAGTTACTGCGCGCACCCGCCCTTGTCGTGGTACCGCCCGGCATCGTGCACGCGTTTCGCTTCCAGCCCGGAGCGGTCGGCGTCGTCGTCTCCTTTGCACCCGGGCTCATACCTGACCTTGAAGGTGCGGGCAGCGGCGTTGCTGACTTTCTTGATCACACAACGGTAACTGCACTCGACGGAATGAACATGCGCGCGACAGATCTCACATCCCTCGCGCAGATGCTCCTGCGCGAGTTCGCCCGCTCAGCGCCCGCCCGCCATGAAGCGCTGCGGGGTTTGCTCGTCGCCTTACTCGCGAACGTTTTGCGGCTCGCCCGAACACTTGATGAGGTTGGATCGAACTCAGCCGCACCCGAGCGCGAACTCGTGGCGCGATTTCGTCGACTAATCGAGGCCCGCTACCGGGAACATCTGGGGCTCGCGGCATATGCGGCGCAGCTGTGCGTCTCACCGCAGCGACTGAGATGTGCGTGCCTTCGCGTGGCCGGCCAATCTCCCATCGAACTCTTGCACCTGCGCGTGCTGGTTGAAGCGGAGCGGCAGCTGCGCTATACGACGATGTCCATTGCCCAGATCGCCTATTATTTGGGCTTCGATGATCCAGCCTACTTTAGTCGCTTCTTCGCGCGACGGGCGCGGGTTTCTCCCCGTGCGTTCCGCGCGCGGGACTGCACCACTACCGCGAAGACGCTGCCATGAGCGCGAAGCCCGAGCGTGAGGATTGTCTGGGCGAGTGTCGGGACGGTTCTTGTCCATCTGCGGACTGCACCGCATGGGAAGCTGATCGACAACGAGTAGCCCATGAGTGGGCTAAGCAATGCGGTGAAGCTGCATCTCCGGGATTTCGGAAGATTCGCGTGCACGATTTAAAGCACACATTTGGTCGGAGATTGCGAGCGGCTGAGCATGCCGCGGTTCGGCCCTGGGAGTTAGCACACTCGTGAAGATACTGGCATTTTGGCTAGCGCTAGGCGAGCCCTAGCACCGCCATTGCGTTTTCCTTGAGGATCAGATCGTGAACTTCGGGTTTGAAGCCTGCTTCGCGGAAGTCCTTGATCCATCGGTCCGGTGCAATCAACGGGTAATCCGAACCGAACAGCATCTTGCACTTGAGCTGAGTGTTCGCGTAGTGCACCAACTGTGGGGGAAAGTACTTCGGCGACCAACCGGAGAGGTCGATGTAGACGTTGGGTTTGTGCAAACACACGGACAGCGCTTCGTCCTGCCAGGGCCACGACGGGTGGGCGATGATGATCGTCATGTCCGGAAAATCCGCCGCCACGTCGTCGACGTGGATCGGGTTCGAGTACTTGAGGCGCAACCCGCCGCCGCCAGGCATGCCGGTGCCGATTCCCGAATGGCCGCTGTGGAATATAGCCGGCAGTTTATGTTCGGCAATCACTTCGTACAGCCCGTACGCCACGCGGTCATTCGGGAAAAACCCCTGAACAGTGGGGTGGAACTTGAAGCCCTTTACCGTACCTTCTTTGATCAGGCGGCGCGCCTCGCGGACGCCCATCTTGCCTTTGTGCGGATCAATACTGGCAAATGCGATCATGATGTCGCTGTTCTCGCGAGCCGCATCGCAGACTTCCTCATTGGTAATGCGCTTTGCGCCGAGTTCATGCTCGGAGTCCACAGTGAACATCACCAGACCGATCTTGCGCTCGCGGTAGTAGGCGACGGTTTCCACAATGGTCGGGCGCTTGCCGGCCTTGAAATATTTTGAGGCCGCATCCTCGAACGCCTGCCAGACCTCGTCCGCCGGCTGTCGGCACGACACCTCCGCGTGCGTATGGACGTCGATCGCAATTAGGTCCTGCACATTCACCTGGTTTCCCTTGCCTTCAAGTGTTTATTCGCAATGCGCAAGCGTTCCTCCTTTGGAGAGCAACAGCGTAGGGCGCCAGTCTGGCACCGCTTGAGCGCACTCAGCAAGATATCCTAACGGTAAATACAAGCAAACCGACATGCAGTACAGTGAATACGTCACGCGTTAAAGTTGATAGTCCTGCTGCTCACTGGCGTAGCGAATGAAGTATTCCAATGAGTCGACGTTCGCCATGACCGCGCGATTTGCGGCCTTCTCGACCGGCACGCCCATTAGAATCCGGCGTACCGGCACCTCCATTTTCTTTCCGGTCAGGGTGTAAGGCACCGAGTCCACCTGGTAGATCTTGTCCGGCACGTGCCGCGCTGAATATGCCTTGCGAATGCGGGCGCGTAGCATCTCCTGCATTGGTTTATCGAGCTTCAGGCCGTCGTGCAGCTTGACGAACAACGGCATGAAAAAGCCACCACCCTTGAGCTCGAGATTGACGATCAGGGCATCCTCGATTTCCGGCACCTCGGCCAGCGCCCGATACACCTCCGCAGTTCCGATGCGCACGCCGTACCGATTCAAGGTCGCGTCGGAGCGGCCCAGTACGAAGCAACCGCCGCGCTCGTTAACCTTGAAGAAATCGCCGTGTCGCCACACACCGGGATATTGATCGAAATAGGATTCTCGATAACGCGAGCCGTCGGCATCGTTCCAGAAGCCGACGGGCATCGAGGGCGCGGGCTTGGTGATGACCAACTCGCCGACCTCGTCGACGACCGGCTTCCCCTGATCATTGAACGCGTACGCCGCCATTCCAAGTTGCCGACCCTGAATTTCCCCGGCATAAAGCGGTTGAATGACGATGCCGCCGACGATGCCCGTGCATAGATCGGTGCCGCCGCTAGCGGAGTGGGCCCAGATATCGGACTTAACGCTCCGATACAGCCACGCCATGCATTCGGCGGTGACCGGTGAACCAGCTAGCATCACGGACTTGAGCCGCGAGAGATCGAACCGATCCTTCGGCACGATGCCCGCCTTCTCGAGGATGCTGACATAGGTCGGACTTGCACCGAAGAAGCTGACCCCGGCGCGTTCGACCATGGCCCACAGAACATCCGGTTCGGGATACGCTGGGTTGCCGTCATACAGCACTGGCACCACGTCCACCAACAATGCGCTCACCAGAAGATTCCACATCATCCAGCCGGTGGTGGTAAAAAAGAACATTCGCTCACCGGGATGCACGTCCATATGGAACTTGAGCCCCTTGATCTGTTCTAGAATCATGCCGCCATGGCAGTGGATAATCGGCTTCGGCGAGCCGGTGGTGCCCGACGAAAACAAAATCCATAAGGGATGCGCAAACGGCACCTGCTCAAAACGGAACGACTCGCGTGATACATCGGGGCCCGCGAGGGCGTCTTCCCAAAAGAGCGTACGCGCCGTCAATGCGTCATTTGTCGGTTCAAGTTGTCGCACATAAATGACCTGCTCTAACGACGGCAACGAATTCAAAATGATCTTGAGTTCCAGCCGGCGATCGAAAGGCTTGCCGCCGTAATAATAACCGTCCACGCAAATTATGATCTTCGGCTCCAGTTGCAGGAACCGATCGACCACGCCGAGCGGTCCAAAATCAGGGCCGCAGCTCGCCCAAATAGCGCCAATGCTGGCCGTCGCCAGCATCGCGATGACCGCCTCCGGAGAGTTCGGCAGGTACGCGACCACGCGGTCGCCGGGAGCGACGCCTAAGGTGCGCAGGCAAGTCGCGAGCTTGCGCACCATATTGCCGAGGTCAGTCCAGGAAAGGACGCTCAAAGCCCGGTGTTCGCTTAAGTACACGAGCGCGTCGGCACCCTCGCGCTCATTGAGCAGTGCATGCTCGGCATAGTTCAAGCGCGTTCCAGGAAACCAGTCCGCGCCCGGCATCGTGCGCGATCCGATTACCCGCTCATAGGGTTGCGATGGGCGCACTTCGAAGTATTCCCAGAGCGAGCCCCAAAACCCCTCTTGATCGTCGATCGACCATTGCCACAAATCCGCGTACGACTGGAAATATCGCCCATGCGCGGCGAGCCAACGGGAATATTGCGTGAGATGCGCTTTCTCTAGCCGGTGAACATTCGGGGTCCAAAGCATGTCGCCCTGGTTGACTTTCGCCATGAAATCGCTCCTCGCTTCTGCCTCAGATGCCTAGAGCGCGGCACCCCTGATAGGCTTACTGTCGGGAATCAGCGTAAGAAGTTCCCAGCGAGCCGCGGGAACAATTTGCGCCCATTGCTTTCGACTATCTTGTCGCGATCGGCGCCGTCGAAAAAAACGCGTCCAGACAGGGCTTGATATCGTTGAAAGGGTTCTGCATCTGGGGATCTCGGGCCCTAGCAGGCTGCTGAAAAAGGCTTGTTTTTGAGGAAGATACTGAACGACATGGGGAACCGGG
>CAAGKR010473890.1_pt1 | contig 10545 bp, 7 predicted proteins | sample 2556971 | NCBI WGS metagenome assembly CAAGKR01 (sample SAMEA5207829, study PRJEB30636) | soil metagenome | biome: forest; feature: boreal; material: soil | place: USA | collected 2011-09 | depth 1 m
AACCTCCGTGCGATCAATCCTTCCTGCGCCCTGGCGGTGCTGGGCCGACACCGCGGCGACCGGCCGACTGTAGCATCGGCGGCCGCTGGGATCGTGACGCGGCAGCGGCCGGTGGGGGCCACCGCCGCTTGCGCTTGCGCCACAATGGCCGACGGCACACCGCCCTCATGCGCCGCGTGTCGTACCGGCGGCACGGCGGACACTTCCGAGGAGGATCGATATCACAGTGATGATGGAATTGACACCGGTCGCGAACGGCACGGAGGTGCCGCCTCGGAGCGCGTCCTTCGAGGAGAAGATGGCGTATTACCGCTCGCAGCACACCACAGCCGGCGTGCGCGCCACCCACCTGGTGGGGATTCCCGCCGTCGCCGCAGCGCTGCCCCTGATCGCGGCCCGCCCCAAGGCCGGCGTGCCGCTGTTCCTGGCGGGCTGGACCCTCCAGGTTCTCGGTCACCGTGTGTTCGAGAAGAACAGTCCGGCGCTGACCAAGGGATTCTTCACGTACCAGTTCTGCGGTCTTGCCTTCTGGTGTGAGGAGATGGCAGAGCTGGTCGCGGGACGTTCCCCGCTCGGGGATTCCGGCTCGCCTGGATATGACAGCGGCGACGTCGCCGGGATACCGATCGGAGACTTCGCGCAGGCACGCTGACGGCTGCGCGGCTCAGCGGGCGGCGATGAGCGCCACCGCCACGGCGGCGAGAACGAGCCCGATCGTCTGATGACGAGCGAGCTTCTCCGCCAGCACAGCGCGCGCCAGCAGGACGGTGCCGGCCGGGTAGAGCGACGCGATCACCGCCACGAGGGCGAGCAGGCCGTGATGCGTGGCGAGCACGTACGCGAGGTTCGCGGCAAAGTCGGTGAGGCCGGCGAGGAGCCCCAGCAGCACCGTTGGACGGGTCAAGGGCGGTGGCCCGCGGCGCGTCAGCGTCACCGCTGACACAAGCACCAGCACGGCGACCGATGCCGCACGCTGGCTGACCAGTGGCCACGCGCCTCCGCCGGAGCCTGTCTGCGCGAGCAGGACGAAGAACCCGCCGAAGCTGATGCCCGCACAGAGCGCTGAGGCGATGGCGGCGCGGCTGACGCGACCTGTGGCGCGCACGGGCGCGCCGTCATCCCCCGGCTCGCGGCTGATCAACGCCATCGCCGGCATGGCGATCACGACGCCGCACAGCGCGACGAGCCCGGGGCGCTCCCCGCGGGCGGCTCCGACCACCACCGGCACGATCGCACTGAGGACCGCGGTGAGAGGGGCGATCACTGCCATTGGACCGATGGCGAGGCCGCGGTAGAGAAGCACCACGCCGACCACGCCGACAACCCCGGAGGCTGCGCCCCACAGCATGTCGGCCGCCGTGTACACGGATCCGGGCACCAGGGTGACGACGCCAACGGCCAGCAGCAGGCTCAGCCCGTTGCTGATCAGCACCACGGTCGTGGCCGGCGAGCGCCGGGACGCGAGGCCGCCGCCGAAGTCGCTGATGCCGTAGCACAGTGCAGAGACGAGCGCGAGGGCGACGGCCATGGCGTGCGACTCTGCAACGCCCGCCCGGCGCGCCGTGGCGGGACCTGGCGGCCTGAGCCCGGCTAGGTCCGGAGCGCTCCAACGAGCACGCCGCTGATCCCGGTGAGGAGCGCCGCCGTGGTCAGCCCCATCGCCACGTCCGCGACCCGTGCGAGGAATCGCGCGCGGTAGGTCCGCGCCCACAAGCGGACGGTCGGGAGTGCGACGAGCGCCGCCGTCGCCAGGGCTGAACCGAGCGCGGGCCGCACCCACCAGTCCGGTGCCGTCGTGACCGAGGTCAATCCGAGCCCCCATCCGCTGATCCCGGCGGCAACCAGCGCCGCGCAGAAGAGAGCGGCAAGCAGCGGTGCGATGCGGACGATGTCGAGGCGTGTCCGCCGCGGCACCGGCAGCGGCCAGATGGGGTCGAGCACATGCCACTGGTCGGCGTGCTCGGCGATCACGGGCTCGAGTGCGGCGAGCGTGGTACGCGTCACCCTGCGCACCTCGAGATCTCGCGGCGTGGTGACGTCGTAGGGAATCTCCGGCAGGGCATGCAGGCAGAGCTTGCCACCCTGTCGCGCGGACCACACAGGAAGGAGCGCCGCGCCGCAGCGCATGGCGATGTCGACGACCCCGATTGGAATCGGCGTTAGCTCACCGAAGAACTCCACCGGCACGCCCGTCCCGGCGAGATCGCGGTCGATGGCGATGGCGACCGTCCCGTTGTCGCGCAGCGTGGTGAACACGTGCCGCAGCGCACCGGCACCGATGCGACGCGCAGCATCAGGCTCCGCGCCGCGCATCGCCGCAACATCGATGGGGATCACCGTGACACCGAGCTGCGCCCGGCCGTTGCGGAGGTGGTCGAACAGGCGGGCCGGCCGCAGCGTCTCCGCGAGCACCGCCACCGTGCCCGCGTCCGCATTGAAGGCGACGAGGCCGGCATCCCAGGGGCCGAGGTGGGTCGCCACCATGATCACCCCGTGGCCCCTGGCGAGCGCGGCGCTGAAGTGCTCCATGCCCTCGATGCTGAGGCGGCGCGCGCAGGAGCTCGGTCGCGACATGCGCAGCACGTCGACCCAGGAGCGGCCGAGGTTGCGCGCATTCCTTCGCACCAACGCGCGCAGCCGGCGCGGCGAGACCTCACCGACGACATGGGTGAGGTTGGCGCCGAGCCCGGCGAAACGCCCGGGCGAGAGGACGAGGAGCGCGTGAACGGCCACGATGGCGGTGGCATAGGCGACGCGCAAGGGAACTGCGTTGGCGAACGCCTCGGCGACGCGGTACGCCCGGTACTTCATGCGGGATGGGATTCCTTGCTGCCGTGAGGGAGGCTGGGCCGCAGCGGTGCACGCTCGCGCGGGCACAGTCCCCCACGACGCGTTGTCATGGTGTCACATCCTCGCGGTCGTATCTGTCCGATGCATGACCAAGGCATGGGCGGTCACGTCGCGCGAGGATCGTCACCCGCGGGTTGCTGTGACGCCGCCGTGGGCCCGATTTGGGGCCGACCTGTTAGGCTGGCTTCGACGCGGCGCACCTTCTGACGCGCCGCTGCCCTTCTTGCGGTTCCTCTCCCCGTGTCACGCGGGTCCCCCAAGCCAGGCACTGACACCAGAGCTTCGAGGGGAAGCGCAGAGCCGTTTCGGCTCGGGAGCCTCATGACATCGTTCGCTGAACTGGGTGTGCGTCCGCGCACCTGCGAGACCCTGAAAGGGACCTCGATCTCCACCCCTCTTGCCGTGCAGGAGCAGACCATCCCCATTCTTCTCGCCGGTCGCGACGCCGTCGTCGAAGCGCCGACCGGGTCGGGCAAGACGCTCGCCTTCCTGGTGCCGATGGTGGAGCGGCTGGCCGGGCATCGCGCCCACGGAAGTCCTCGCGCTCTCATCGTGGCACCCTCGCGAGAGCTCGCCAACCAGATCGGCGCCGTATTGCGCACCGTCGATCGCGGCCTGCGCATCGCGATGCTGTACGGCGGCGTCGGCTACGGCGGTCAGCTGAGTGCCTTGCGCAGCAGCCCCGACGTCGTGATCGGCTGCCCGGGACGCATCCTCGACCTCGCCGGCCAGGGCCGCGTCGATCTCCGGTCGGTCGAATTCCTTGTGCTCGACGAGGCCGACGAGATGCTCGACCAGGGGTTCGCACCCGACGTCGAGCGGATCATCGCCATGACCCCGGGCAGCGGTCCGGCCCGCCGGCAGACCGTTCTCACCTCGGCGACGATGCCGTCATGGGTACAGCGCATGATCGATCGCCACCTCACCGATCCCGCCGTCGTCAGGGTCACCACCGAGGGTGACCCCACCCTCGAGCACGCCATCCTTCACGTCGAGCGCGCAGACAAGGTCGATACCCTCTCGCGGCTCCTGCGCCGGCACAAGGGATCCGCGCTCGTGTTCCACAGAACCAAGCACGGGGCCAAGGGCCTGGCGCGCGACCTCACCGCTCGCGGGCATCGCAGCGTCGAGCTGCAGGGCAATCTCTCCCAGAATGCGCGCGACCGTGCCGTCGCGGCGTTCAGGAACGGTCACGCGGACGTGCTCGTCGCCACCAACGTGGCGGCGCGCGGCCTCGACATCAGCCATGTCGCCATGGTGGTGAACTACGAGCTTCCCGAGACCCCGCAGTGGCTCACGCACCGCGTCGGCCGCACCGCTCGCAACGGCGCGGCCGGCCGCGCGTTCACGTTTCTGACCCGTGAGGATGCCGAGAAGTGGCGCAAGCTGCGCCGTCTCGGTGCGCCCGAGCTGCCCGGCGCCGACACCGCCCACCTCCTCGACACCGGTGACATCCGGCTCATCGCCTCCCCGCCAATGGGCATCCCCAGCGATGGTCGGGGGCGACGCCCTCAGCACGGCGCGGCCACGGGCAACTTCCGCCGGCGCAGGCCCCGTCCGTCCTCGGCACGGTAGGCGGCAGCTGCTCTGTCGCGGACTGCCTAGTCGCGTGAGACAGCAGGGCTTTCGCCCCATCCTCCTGCCCGCCTCCGCTGCTCTGCGGCACGGCTCAGCCGCCCCGGCCACCAGACGCCCTCACCGAGGTCGCTGACGAGCGCCGGAACGAGCACCGAGCGCACCACCAGCGTGTCGATGAGCACGCCGAAGGCGACGAGCACGCCGATCTCGGTGAGGAAGACGAGGGGCAGCAGACCCAGTGCGGAGAAGGTGGCGGCGAGCACGACGCCCGCGGAGGTGATGACTCCGCCCGTGGTGGCGAGGCCGATGAGCACACCGCGGCGCGTGCCATTGGTGGCGGTCTCCTCGCGCACCCGGCTCATCAGGAAGATGTTGTAGTCGACGCCGAGCGCCACGAGGAAGACGAAGCCGAGCAACGGGAGGGTCTGGTCGATTCCCGCGAACTTGAAGATGTGGTTGAAGATGATCGCGGAGCCGCCGAGGGCGGCGAGGTACGACACCACCACCGAGCCGATCAGGAGCAGCGGCGCCAGCAGCGCGCGCAGCAGCACCGCGAGCACCGCGAACACGACCAGCAGGATGAGTGGCATGACGATCTCGCGGTCGAGGACCGCGGCGTTCTCAACGTCGAGCTCGATCGCGCTCTCCCCCCCGACCTGCGCGTTCGCTCCCGGGACCGCGTGGGTGCGCGAGCGCAGCGCGTCGACGATGTCGTACGCGGGCCGGGTGCCGTTGGTGGCGTTGAGGGTTGCCTCGATGCGCACCAGCCCCGCCCCCTTCTCGGCCACGCGCGCCGACGCGACGCCGGGCGTGGCTCGCACGGCGTCGAAGACGGCGTTGGTGTGGGCCACACCGGCGACGATGTCTGCGGGGTTGCTCTCGCCGGCGGGGAAGTGAGCGGCGATGAGCATGTCGGCTGCGACCGAATCCGGCGGTGTGCGGAACGCCTGATCGTTGGTGAGCCCTGTCTTGAGCGTCAAGGTGAACATCCCCAGCACCACCAGCGCGAGTGTCGAGCCGATCCACACCGTTCGCGGACGGCGGGCGATGCGCGAGCCCACCCGGCCCCAGACGCTCTGCAACGGGTCGGGCGTGCGGCCTGCATGGGGCCGGAACGGCCAGAAGAGGTTGCGACCGAAGATGGTCAGCAGCGCGGGCAGAGCGGTGATGAGCACCGCGAACGTGCAGAGCACGGCCACGGCGCCGACGGGGCCCAGCCCGCGGTCGCTGTTCAGCGTCGAGGCGAACAGGCAGAGCAGGCCGAGAACGACGGTGGAGGCTGAGGCCAGCAGCGCCGGAAGCACGCGGTGCAGCGCAGTGGTCATCGCCTCGTGCTTGTCCTCGTGGCGGGTCAACTCCTCCCGATAGCGGGCGATGAGGAGCAGCGCGTAGTCGGTGCCCGCGCCGAAGATGAGCACGGTGAGGATGCCCTGGCTCTCGCCGCTCACGACCAGACCGGCATGGCGCGCGAGCTCGTACACAACCGCCTGCGCCAGTGTGTACGCGATCCCAACCGCGAGGAGCGGGACGGCCCACAGAACCGGGCTGCGGTACGTGATGAGGAGGATGACGATGACGATGAGGAGGGTGGCGATGAGAAGGGTGCCGTCGATGCCGCTGAACGCGCCGATCTCGTCTGCGGTGATGCCCGCGATGCCTCCCACCTTGACCACGAGGCCCGATGGGGCCTTGCGCGCGATCTCTCGCAGGGACTTTACGGACGCCATCACCGCCGGTCCGTCGAGGGTGCCGTCGAGCGGGACGAACACCAGCAGGGCGCGGCCGTCGGACGAGCGCACCGGTGGCGCCGCCGTGCCGTGGAGGTGCTGGACGACGGATGTGATGCGGGCGCTCGTCGCCGCCATGGCCGCGTTGTCGGCGGGCGTGATGCCGGTGGTCCTCTCCGCGATCACCACGGCTGGCAGCGTCTGGCCGGAGGGCAGCCGTCTCACGTCACTGAGCACGTGCGTCGACTCCGCGTCGCCGGGGAGGTAGCTCGCCTGGTCGTTCTTGACGACGGTGCTCAGCTTGCCGCCGACGGGGCCGGCGAAGCCTGCGATGACCAGCCACACCACCACGATCGCCCACTTGCCGCGCCGGCCCGCCGGCAGCGCGGCGAGACGCCGGAGCAGTCTCACGCCGTCGCGACCCTGTCGCGCTTGCGGATCTTGTTGCGCTCGTCGGCGTTGAGGACGCGCTTGCGCAGCCGGATCCCCGCGGGCGTCACCTCCACAAGCTCGTCGTCCTCGATGAAGTCGAGGCTCTCCTCGAGTGACATCTGACGCGGTGGGACCAGACGGACGGTGGCGTCCTCCGTCGATGAGCGGATGTTGGTCTTCTGCTTCTGCTTGGTGACGTTGAGGTGCAGGTCGCCGGGGCGGCGGTTGAGCCCGACGATCATGCCCTCGTACACAACGGTGCCCGGGCCGATGAACGGCTGGCCGCGATCCTGGAGGCCGAGCAGGCCATAGGCGACGGCGGTTCCCGGCTGGCTCGCGGTGAGGACGCCGTTGCGGCTGGTGGGCGGCAGCGCCCGCCACCGCTCCCATCCAAGCAGGCGCGTCGACATCACGCCGGTGCCGCGGGTCAGCGTGAGGATCTGGCTGCGCAGCCCGATGAGCGCCCGGGTGGGTGCGTGGTGGGTGAGCCGCGCCCGGCCCGCCGCGTCGGTGCGCATCGACTGCATCTGCGCACCTCGCGAGCCGAGCGTCTCGGCGATGGCGCCGACTGCCTCCGCGTCGCAGTCGATGATGCACTCCTCAACCGGTTCGTGACGGTGACCGTCGATCTCCCTGGTGATCACGGCCGGACGCGACACCTCGAACTCGTAGCCCTCACGGCGCATCGTCTCGATGAGGATGGCCAGGTGGAGCTCGCCCCGACCGCTCACCTCGAAGATGTCTGCGGTCGGGCCGTCCGCGACACGTAGCGCCACGTTGGTGAGCAGTTCGCGCTCGAGGCGAGCGCGGAGCTGGCGGGACGTGCTGCTGAGGGAGGACTCGCGACCCGACAGTGGCGACTGGTTGACGGAGAACTGCATGCGCAGCGTCGGCTCGCCGACCTCGGGTCGCGGGAGCGCGACCGGATCGTCGGCGTCCGCGACGGTGTCGCCGATTGCGACATCGGCGAGACCGGTGATGTACACGATCTCGCCGGCGGCAACCTCCGTGACAGAGAGGCGCTGGAGCGCCTCGACGGTCATCACCGTGCCGATCCTCTGGCGCGGACCGACACCGGCAGCGGTGATGCACACGACCTGCTGGCCGACGCGCAGGATCCCCTTGTTGATCCGCCCGAGCGCGAGCCGGCCGCTGTAGTTGTCGTGGTCGAGGTTGCTGACCAGCATCTGAAACGGCGCGTCGGGGTCCGCCGGTGGAGGCGGCACGTGGCTGAGGATGACGTCGAGCAGTGGCTCGAGCGTCGTGCCCTCGCGGCGAAGGTCGGTCGTTGCCGTGCCTGCACGCCCGTTGGTGTAGACCACAGGTGCGTCGAGCTGGGACGCATCCGTGGCCAGCTCGAGGAGCAGGTCATGGGTGAGCTCGACGGTTTCCTCGGGACGCGCGTTGGTCCGGTCGATCTTGTTCACGACGATGATGGGCTGCAGACCGAGCGCCAGCGCCTGCCGGAGCACCACGCGCGTCTGCGGCATCGGTCCCTCGGCGGCATCCACGAGCAGGAGGCAGCCGTCAGCCATCCCCAGGACGCGCTCCACCTCGCCACCGAAGTCCGCGTGTCCCGGCGTGTCGATGATGTTGAGCTTGACACCCCGGTAACGGATGGACGTCGTCTTGGCGAGGATGGTGATGCCCTTCTCTCGCTCCAGGTCGGTGGAGTCCATGATCAGCTCACCCACCTGCTCGTGCGCGGCGAAGACTCGCGACTGCTTGAGCAGGGCGTCGACGAGGGTGGTCTTGCCGTGATCGACGTGGGCGACGATGGCGACGTTGCGCAGGTCGGCCCGGCGAGGGACGGCGTCGTCGTTGACTGCTGGCACGCGGCCTATGGTCGCCGACGAGCGGTTTGCTGCGTCCTGCTTTCGCTGATTCCGTCCGCGGGGGAGGCTGGGGCATCGATCGAGTCGGTTAGCATCGCGCGCGAATGAGCGAGATCACCGCCGAGGTCACCGATCTCCTGCAACGGCTGATCCGCAACGGCTGTGTCAACGACGGCACACCCGGCTCCGGGCAGGAGATTCGCAACACCGCGCTTCTTGCCGCGCACCTGCACGACTGCGGGCTGGAGATGGAGACCTTCGAGTCGCTCCCCGGGCGGGCTTCTCTTGTGGCGCGCCTGGCCGGAACAAACCCGGCCGCGCCCACCCTGCTCCTCATGGGTCACACGGACGTGGTCCCGGTGGACCCGCAGGGGTGGCAGCGCGATCCGTTCGCCGGTGATCTCGTCGATGGCGTGGTCTGGGGCCGGGGGGCGATCGACATGCTCAACCTCACAGCCTCCATGGCCGTTGCCACGCGCCGCATTGCCGCCTCGGGGCGCCGGCCACGCGGCAGCCTGGTGTTTCTCGCGGTCGCCGACGAGGAGGCGGGCGGGGGTCTCGGCGCGGGCTGGCTCGTAAAGCACGCTCGCGACGCCATTGCCTGCGACTACGTGATCACCGAGAACGGCGGCGTGCTCCAGCACACCCCGGCCGGTGAGCGGATCGGCATCACCGTCGGGGAGAAGGGGATCTGCTGGTGCCGGCTGCGCGTGCACGGAACGCCCGGCCACGGATCGCGGCCTCTGCGCGCCGACAACGCCCTCGTCAAGGCCGCCGAGGTGGTCACCAGGTTGGCGGGGTACCGCACCGCTGCGCACATCACGCAGGCATGGCGGCGTTGGGTGGCCGGGATGGGCTTCGAGCCCGCCATCGCGGAGGCGCTCGTCGATCCCGCGCGCATCTGGGAGGGGCTGGACCTGCTCCCACCGGCGCTCGCCGGCACGGCGCACGCACTCACTCACCTCACCGTGAGCCCCAACGTCATCCACGGCGGCGAGAAGACCAACGTCATCCCCGGCCGCGTGGACATCGAGGTCGACATTCGCAAGGTGCCCGGTCAGACCGACGAGGACGTCCTCGAGTTCTTCGATACCGCGCTCGGCGCGCTGCGCGGCGACGTCGAGGTCGAGCTCATGCAGCACGACGAGCCCAGCGAGTCGCGAGTCGACACACCGTTGTGGGACGCCATCTCTCGCGCCGCGGCCACAGTGTACCCGGAGGCGACATGCGTCCCTACGCTGACTCCCGGCGGCACCGACGCGCGCTATTTCCGCGGGCTCGGTGTCCCTGCGTACGGGATGGCGCTGTACAGCAGGGCGATGTCGTTGGCGCAGTTCAGCGCGATGTTCCACGCCAACGACGAGCGCGTCGACCAGGAGTCGCTGCGGCTGACTGTTGAGCTCTACCAGGCGGTCGCGCGCGACCTGCTCGGCTGAGGCAGGCACAGCTAGGCGAACGCGGCACTCACCTCGGGCGCGATCCGCGCGCCGGCACGGAGCTCGAAGACGCGATCGAGGTGCGACTCGACGCTGCCGAGCAGCCGTCCTGACGCGACCGCACGCCGCAGGAGCAGGTGGCAGTCGTGGTCCCACGTGAAGCCGATGCCGCCGTGGACCTGCAGTGCCGACGTGGTGACACGCCAGGCTCCCTGAGCGGCGGCAACCTTGGCGACCGACGAGGCGAAGGCCAGGGCGGCGGCGTCGTGATCCGCGGTCCACGCCGCGAAGAGGACGGCGGAGCGAGCGCTCTCCACGTCGAGCAGCATGTCGGCGCAGCGATGCGAGATCGCCTGGTACGCGCCGATCGGGCGCCCGAACTGCAGCCGTGTGCGGGCGTGGTCGACGGCGAGATCCAAGGCGCGGTTGGCGACGCCGGTCAGCTCCGCGCTCAGCAGCACCTCGAGCCGGTCGATTGCCGGCTGCGCACCTTCGACGTCCACGGCATCGCGCACCGACACATGGGAGAGCCGCCGCGTCAGGTCGACACCGCCGACGGGCTCGAGCGTGCACGCACCGGTCGCCGCGATCGACACGTGGTCGCCCGCAACGATGACGACGGCCGCCGCTCCGTTGGCGTCGAGCGCCAGAACGCGGCCGTCGGGGCCGCGAACCGCGAGCGCGCCG